>Ga0209781_1000538_pt1 | contig 10124 bp, 6 predicted proteins | sample WorMetHERISLAND1_3_FD_187386 | JGI IMG/M metagenome (GOLD analysis project Ga0209781, IMG submission 187386) | Marine gutless worms symbiont microbial communities from Max Planck institute for Marine Microbiology, Germany - Olavius albidus HERON... | ecosystem: Host-associated > Annelida >...
TAAGTGGCGGATCCAGGATTTGCCAAGGGGGGACCATGGCGAGCGTGTGGAGCGCGAGTCTAAACGGGGGTCTGGGGGCGGAGCCCCCAGCGGGGTCCAGGGGCACACGGTGGGGTGTCAGGGGCGCCCCCCTGAAGCTGACAGCTTTTTGTACATTTTTGTACAAAAAGTGGCCAAAAATTAAGGATTTAAGTGAAAATTTGCCCCCGTGTCTGAGTCGCGCAGCCATGACCAGCCCTAAGTTTTGGTAAATGGAGGGGCGGCCGCCCGGTCCGCCCATAGCTGGATCCGCCACTGCAAAGTATACATGAAATGACAGACACTGGATGTGCTAAATGGCCAAATGATAGGATAGAGATATGCTGTCTGTACACTTTCAGCCTGGTTAACTTAAAATAAGAAAAAAATATACAATACACTTTAAAAGATTTTAACTAAGCACCGGTACCGTGTAGTAACCGTGGTTGCTACACAGGGCGTCAGTGCAGAAGTCAGTAACGTCATCTGGAAAAACCAAGGTAAAAAGAGAAAGAAAGGAGGAAAGAAAGAAGAAAAGAAAACTGTCTAATAATGTTGACGAGAGTTAGGTTGACACAATTTGTGTTAGGATAGCCATTCTTTGCTTTTCCAACTGTAACACCACTGCAGCCGTAAGATTGTATATTATGATAGTGACACTTGGCACAGACGCTGACAGTGACAGCTATTGCCAAATTTGGTAATAATCGGACTTGCACTTTTCAAGAAATCACAATCCAGCATAAAGAACAAACAAACTCTGTTGATCATAGTACCTCCTGGAGGAGGTGATAGATTAGTTATAATCATTTGCTCACTATTTTGGAAGTGTTTATAGTTAGTAGTTAGTAACTAGGCCTACTGTAATTAGAAGTGGCCACCACTGGTCGTGTGCGAGCTACTTACGTGCAGTAGGGTGCCTGAAAATTGTCCAGCTGACAGTAACCGTGGTTGCTACACAGGGCATCCGTGCAGAAGTCTGTAACGTCATCTGGAAAAACAAAGAAAACAATTATTTTAACAACATAGATACAAAAGTAGTCGGTACACTTCGAGTTTTAGTTGTGACGCATGGACAGTGTAACGCCTATTCGGTTACTTTCCCAGTTGCAGAGCATCACCGCCCCTTGGCCGGTACCAACATATACTGCTTGGTGTCAGAGGCAGATGGGTATGAACTTGCCCAGAGTAACAGAGTCGCTGGTAAAGCACATATAACTCTTAATGGTACTTCCATATACAGTAGCTGTGGGACGTCACCTGCCATATGGGATCACACAGTGTTACCCGCTACCCGACACAAGTGAACGCATCCCGCCCTAACTCCGGAATGCATGCGGGTACTCGATTTACCTACCTCGGAGGGATAGAAGGCCTAGGCTAACCGGCAATGCGACGGCCGGGAGTTGAACACATGACCTCTGGATCACGCCCTACCAAAAAATACCATGCTTGAACCATGTTTTTTTGGGTATGCTAATTCTACCATATGGTTAACCATAGTAAAACAATGGTTAACCATGGTACCATGGTTAACCATGGTACCATGGTTAGCCATGGTTGACCATATGGTTTAACCATGGTAAAAACACGGTTCAACCATGGTTGTTTTGCCATGGTTCAATCATCTGGTCAACCATACTATAGACACTATAGACAAAGCGAGAAAGTGAATTAGAACATAAAGACATACATGCGGTGACGTTGTCGGCACTGATGAGGCTTCCGTTCATGCGTGGAACCTCGCGCTCGAACACCATCTCAATGGCGGCCGGGTAGGCGATTCCGTCAACTGTGAACGAGTTGTTGTTCTGCATCAGATTATGGACGATCATCGGCACCACGCTGTTGATGAAGTCGTCGGTCACGTTCGTCGAGAAATCAACGTCCAGGTCTACGATGACGCTGCCTGGCCTGCACCAGACACCCACACACAAAGCAGTCAGGCATAGGCGTAGGAGACGGGGGCACCGCACATGCCCCCCCCCCCAAAAAAAAAAATCGGGAAAATGTTTTCGGGCAATTATTATGTAAAATTCGGGCACTTTTCGGGCAAAAATCATGTAAAATTCGGGCATTTTGTTAATTTTCATACATATTTTTCGGCAAAATGGCGTGCCCCCTAAAGTTGACTGAGCTCCTACGCCTATGCAGTCAGGGCTGACCAGGGGTAAAAAAGCAAAAGGTAAAGGAGCATATGGCTGTTAATGGGTAATCTCACATCTCACAGCTACGGGACCTCACTTGACATATATGGGATCAGTGGGCCGGGTCATCAGTGGATCATGGGTCAATAAGACGAGATGGGTCATTCACACGGGTCATGGTCATCGATCATGGGTCATCGATCACGTGACCATTCGATTCGCCATATGCCGTTTCTTCTTGGTGGCCCTTTGGAACCGAGCCTCTATCCCTGACGGTTTTCGAGATATTTGCATCCAAATAGGCCTATATCTGGTGCACGACTTTGACCAATTTAGGTGACGTGACTTCATCCGTCACTACAGGTGCCATTTCCTATGTGTGACCCAGTACAACACAATGTGACCCCTTGATTCATGATTAAGTCCAGTTTATCGAGAATTCGGTCTACTGATTAAAATGCAGTCATATCTGCAAGAGCTAAACCGATCGCCGGCAACAAACGATATTTCGTATTAAAAATTTTAACCGCTTGAAAACAGCTAAACCCTGCCTGGCACATGTAATTGCTTCGGTGCATTTTGGCGTCTATCCCACAGGGATGGACGGTCATTACACTGGACACTGCCACAACCTGTAGTTTTGCCTAATTCACGCCCAAATCTTTCAAATAGTGGCTGTTTGAAGAAAACTGCTGTGTGTGCAACTTAAGTGACTCGAGGTTTTGGTTCTGTCAATAAATTAACAGACATTTCGGTTTGTTTCCGCATGAACGCTTGGCCCCCAACAGTCCACGTGAACATCTTTCACTAATAAGCTAATCTATGTATTCCGACTGTACGGAACATACACTAGCCTATTACTGCGCGCTTTGAAGAACAAATCTACAGACTATTTTAGGGCACGGACAACCAGTTAATTTACAGCTTACAAGACATCAAAATCAAAAACTAGAAAAACAGAAGTCGGAGACCGCAACCTCCGCCATTTGCGCGCAACGGGTCACATGACCACTTGATTTCCCATACGCCATTTCCTATAGGTACTGCATTGTAAATGTAACTCTAAAATGTAACGAAAGAGTTGCACTTGCCTCAATCTGGACAGGCGACACGACTGGTAATACGGAACGCCGATAAACAAGCCCTGGATCTGCACATATTAATACATGAACGATTAGCTCGTGACAAGAGTCAACAGTGCAGGGCCAAACCAAACCCATCTCCCTCCCCAAACCCATCTTCCACCCAAACCCACGCGTGCATACGAGACGATACAGCTTCCAGTGTGTTTGCTACAGATTACAGAATTACAGCAGACTGTGAAGTAAACAAAAATTATACCAGTTTACATCGAAATGGGATAAAACATGTATTACTGATGGTTAGGAGAAATTTCACTCACACGAAAACATATCGTTCTGCAAAGCCGTTACTCAGCCACCTTGCGGCCCGTTACATTTTTTCTGCGGTTTTTGCCCTGTCTTGCCCTTTACGGCCTTTTCAGTTTTATAAACGTATATAGACAGGTACTTTTGGTCGTTTGCGGTCCCTTTCAGCCCTTTGCAAGCTCTGTGCCCCCCCCGGCAATTGAAGGTGCAGTCGGGTTCTAGACATGGCGCTGAGAGAGTGCTGTGTCGGATTATTGGAGGCTATATCAGAGTTCACGTAAGTTACTGGTTAGACTATTTCAACGCACTGTGTAAGTAAGTAAGTAAGTAAGTAAGTAGGTAGGTAGCTCATCAAAGCAAATAATATGCCCGGCTTGTACAGTATAGCAGCATTATGCGCGTATGCGAAACAATCACCTGAGGATAAAGTTGTAGATTCACATGCCACCAGTCGAACGAGTATATTATGGCATAGCCGGGTACGTATATGATGCCAATTCGAAGCCAGATTCCAATAGTTGATATCACTGCAAACAGTTAATGATAAAAACGATTATCATACGATCGACCTGTATCAGCCCTGAAAAATCGCTCGCGAGAGGGCTGATATAGCCTATATCAGCCCTCCCGCGAGCGATTTTTCGGGGCTGATATAGCGTTAGCGACGGGTGTTTACATAGCGCAGCGCATGCATCAGCGACGGACGTCTCTGATTGGTTGTTGCAGGCAGCGCGTCACTGCGTCGCCGATGTGCAAACAGTGCAGCAGACGATCAGTCGTTCTACCATTCATGATTCAGCAAAGTTATTTTCAACATATTTCAAATAATTTTCGCCTGTCTATTTAGCCGAGTTCGATCGTATGATAAAGAGATTATCACACGGCTGTTCTTTTTTCTGATATCAGTAATAAGACACAAAGGTAGCCAGTTAGACTCGGTCAGGTACACTGAGAAGTCTTCAGTCAGATCCAACTGTTCCATGCTCTCTCATTTCACGCAGTGTAGCCTACAGGGTGATCCAGTAAAAGTGGATATCCGTTTTCATTTTTTTTTGCGAAAACTTCGGTAGACGTTCACCGACTTTAACAATGCAACTGGCTTTGTCTTTGGAAAGGAAACCGAATTGAAGTGGTGATAAGTTTCTCAGCAACAATAGACATATGTACTGGTTCAAATATTATTATTATTAAATTTATCAACCAGCATGATATAGTGAAACAAAATCAATATACTTTAGCAGTCTCATGACTATTAACTCTTAGTCCAGACACTAGTAAAGTATTTGAGCTTGTGCCGATGTCTGTCAAATACTTTACTAGGCTCTGGACTAAGTGAGATTCCATGGTACTCTGCATCTCAGGACATATCATCATCAGTATTTTTTAGCAAAGTAATGATAATGCCATTGTCCAAATCCAGTAGGAACAATAACAAAGATACAACAGTAAAGTGTGAATGACAGAATGAGCTTACAGAGCTGTTCAGGCAATCATATCCAGCAGTCCTGCAATATATCTCTATTTACTAATGCAAGTATCCATTAGTTCTGCATAAGGAGCCCAATTTACAAAATATCTTAAGACTATCTTACGATAAGATTTATCTTAATATAATCTCAAGTCAGAGTTAAGACATAGTTAAGATACGACAGAAATTACGAAAAAATCTTAAGATTTACTTAAGACAAACTTAACATAAAACTTACGACCACAAAATAGATGTCCTAAGATAAACTTGAGACAGTCTTAGGATAACCTTATGACAAATTTTAAGATATTTTGTAAATCGGGTCCCAGATCGCATGGGAGATCATAATTATACTTTGAGAAGTTTTGATAAAACTCCTCTCTGGGGATTTTTATGTTTGACTGTAGTGTAGTGAACATATGTATCGTTAAAGTGTATGTAGGCTATTGTGTGAAATAGGAACGTTTACCAGTGGGCGCTCGGCAGGTGACAGCTTCACAACTCTGGTGACTGGAGACGTAACTGTAACTGTAACTGTAACGGAACTCATTGCTGTCATCGTCATCAGAGTCATCAGAGTCACTGGACGAGTCACCATTTCTGTCAGTGTACGGCCAGTCGGTCCAGCCTGGCTGGCATTGGTAGCTAGATGAACACGAACGTGATATTCTCAGTCTTTTTAGTCCGGAAGTGGTCTGAGACCACTCACGAACCACTGAACACACCGGCTACAAACACAACATGTCGTACACTCTAAAAATGTGTTTAGAGTCTAATCACTTTCCTAATCACTTCTTTTGCACCAACATTTTTAACGCGTTTAACGCTAAACAGTAAACATGTCTTAAGACATGTTCAGCGTTAAACGCTATCCAACTGTGCCGCCCTATGAAAAAAACTCAGGATACAATTGCATACATCCAGATATATATCCGACACATGGAAAATTACCAATTTTCATGGTGTCTAATACGAGGCACATTAATGTTACTGAACACATGCATAAAGAAGACCAAAAAATTTCAGACGAATGACAGCAACCTGGACAAGACAAGGAAGCTATCAGTTTAAAGACATGTTGAGTTTTGATTCAACATGTAGCACAAACCTGAGACCCTGGGCAAGTTTCATAGGAGCCTCTTTCGTTACAGTCGGCTTCATTCACTGCACTTATGCACGTCAAACAGACTTTCTGGTAGTAGGAAGACGAACACGGCTCTGACACTGCACAGTCAATACATTCACAGTCTCACGTGGTCTCGCATGCACACGTATATACTTATACTACAGTACGCAGTGATTTTCAAAGCATACCGAAAATGTTCAGTTATTCAAAACATTCTCATTAATGATAATCTTTATAGGGCGTGTAAGTCACGTTACGTTATGTCCTCAAGTTCCGAACATTAGTCTCGTGTTTATCAACTTCCAGTGAGATCTTACGCCCGATACACGTGATTGCGGTAATGCCTAATTAATCCACTTGAGGATTTGTTAGTGAGAAGTTACTACGGTATTTGTATATCTTGCGTATCGTTCGTAAATGCATTCAGACATTGCAGAGTTATTACAGCGCATTGCGCGTAGGCCTACGCATAGTTGTGCGTTCTTACTGCCTCACGCTATGGTTGCGCCAAACTCCGTATAGAACCACTTAGGGCTTCCCTTTGCGCCCTGTACGTTGTCATTTTTTTGTCATAACTCTAGTTCTAAGTCATTTTCAGCTACATAAGCCACATGTATTCCTCGTGACCATTTTGTACGCCGGGGCTCACAATGGCGGAGCCAACTCGAAGCTCACCGGAAGTGAATCTAAAGTGCGACTTCAACCAGTAAACGTAAATACATCAACTTTATTCTCTACATTTAGACATTGACATATTGCACACAAGCTTTCCAGTGCGCTTCAACGTTTACGTAATGCAATAGGCATTGTTCTGCCTTCTGATTCGCATTGTAGTGCAGTAGGCCACAACGTTTCACATCTGAGCATCTCTTTATGTCTCGTGGCATACATCGTTTAATGGACCAAACACGAACACGTTTTAATAGTAATGCTATCGACCGGCTTATCTGGCCTCTATACAAAAAAACAACCAACAACCATACTTAGCTGGCCGGCGGCCGCCTAATTAAGTAGTACAAGGTCGTGTAGACACGATGCACGTGCTATCTACAACACGCTGCAAGGCTTAAAACGCTATATGGACGCGTTTTTCGGCCAGTCAACGTAGGCAGCCACCTACGGTAGCTAAAATAACTGCGAAACGGCCGCTTAAAGCCGTCGTTACGCAAATATTCGTTACAGGGATACAACAAAAGCTAAAAATAATCATCAGCAAAAAATGGAAAGGACTAAAAATTACCAGAAGTCCTATAAACGGTCGCAGACATTCAATTTTGCAACATACAAGCATAGTTACACAGTTGCACAACCTAAGGTTGGACTAAAACTGAAATATTCAAAAGAGCGAAAACTTACCGTCAGCAGCAGCGCACGTGACGTCTTTACAAGACACATAGACTGTTCTTGCGGAATATGAGAGGAACTGGTTGTTGCTGCACGAACGTCGCTCACGACATCGACTACTGTAGCTGAGGGTATGGACTCGACGATCGTACGTTGTCCACGTCTCACAGACCGGCTACAAAACAATATTCTTGCTCAAGACACACGCTATAGTATCCTGCTATACTACAATAATGCAGTGTTTCAATTTGGTTTTCACGCCATCGCCGTTAAATTTGCACCCAGAAAGTTGCACAGCATTTTCGGCGACATTCAGAGCAATGTCTGGTGAAACATTACGTATACAGTCTCCGTCTCCATTAATTTTGTTTCAGAACATTGGAATGAATGCACATTTGGTTTGTGACTACTATGATGTGTCTGTGTATGATATCAGTGTTATCAGTAAGTGTCTGGCGTGGTCTGTGCACAATGATAAGGTTATTGCACCAGAGCTGGATAAAATTGATATGATCAAGGAACTGCTGCACGTCAAGTTTCAACATTCTGTTCTTCCGCACTTTTATTGCTGACACTGACATTATTGTTGAGCTCCTATGTACGAAATAGTGTTTTTTCTTTCTTTCTATTACTTTTATCGTGTACGTACTTTTTGTACAATTTTCATAATTAATATATAATGACATTCTGAAACACAACTGCATGTGATTGTGAACAGGACAGCAATGAAACGAACGTGCACCAACATCGGCCCACTGCATATAGTAAAAAGTAGTAAAACATAAACTATTAGTACACACAATGAAAATAAGAGGACAATAGCTAAGACAAGTTGCACAGCATTTTCGGCGACATTCAGAGCAATGTCTGGTGAAACGTTACGTATACAGTCTCCGTCTCCATTAATTTTGTTTTAGAACATTGGAATGAATGCACATTTGGTTTGTGACTACTATGATGTGTCTATGATATCAGTGTTATCAGTAAGTGTCTGGCGTGTTCTATGCACAATGATAAGGTTATTACACCCGAGCTGGATAAAATTGATATGATCAAGGAATTGCTCCACGTCAAGTTTGGACATTCTGTTTTTCTGCACTTTGACATTGCTGACATTGACTTTATCGTTGAGCTCCTATGTACGAAATAGTGTTTTTTTCTTTCTTTTTATTACTTTTATCGTGTATGCACTTTTTGTACGATTTTCATAATAAATATATAATGACATTCTGAAACACAACTGCATATGATTGTGAACAGGACAGCAAGGAACCGAACGTGCACCAACATCGGCCCACTGCATATAGCAAAAAGTAGTAAAACATAAACTATTAGCACACAAAACGAAACTAAGAGAACAATAGCTAAGACAGGTTAAGAAATCTATACAGTTAATAAATAATAATACGCTGAAACTTGAAGTAAGAAATGAGATCAGCATCAGAGGCAGATAAACCTAAGTACTGACAACAAATTGCGTGAAGAAGTTAACACGTGAACCAGCAAATTATGTTTGTACAGATTAAACCTGTGACCACGAGTAGACATGTTAGTATAAGAGCTTAAAACGAAAAACGCAGCACATTTTATATCAACAAGACCAAATACAATTCGAAGCACCTAAATAACGTTTGTTGTTATTATTACTATGTTTGACTGTGACTTGTCAACAAATTAACACACAGTTAGGCAGACCTACTAGGCCTAACGTAAACAACAGCTTCACATCAGGATATCTGTAATAACCTGCAAAAAATGCCTATAATTAGGCTGTAAGTCCGGCTACAGGCCTAACTAATGTGTTATTTCACTTGAGTCTTGAGCCATTCAAAAGTGACAAAAACAGTGAATTAACTAAGAAAGACGAACTAGTTAACATCTATGCTAGCTGTACTTACATCAGACATAGAGCTACAGTCGTCTTGGTAACCCGAACTGCCACACGCCGCTGAACTGGATGCGTACAAGCAAGTCGGACAAACAGGCTTCTGTCCTGGACACGGCGGTGTTGGGGCTGCAACAAGTAAACATTCAATTTACAGCCCAACGGTTTATTCGCCAACGAAGGAAATTACTGAAAAATCCAGAAACTGCATTTTCGACTTTATGCTCAATACAGCCCTACCAAAAATACCATGGTTGAACCATGGTTGAACAATGACTTTTTGGGTATGGTAATTCTACCATATGGTTAACCATGGTTTTTTTTATCATGGTTCAACCATACGGTCAACCATGGTTAACCATGGTTTTACCATGGTTAACCATGGTTTTACCATGGTTAACCATATGGTTAACCATAACCATATAATTAACCATAGTTAACCATGGTTGAACCATACCCCCAAAAACATGGTTACAATCATGGTACTTTTTTGGTAGGGAGCAAACATAAGAGTCTACACGTACTCAGTCCGATGCTTTCAGGGAAGTTGCAGTAGCCGTTGGTCTGATCCCAGAGCATTCCAATTGGACATGAGAACTCTTGACACCGGGAGTAATACGAGAACCGATCCCAGACGCCACACTGGATGTATTTGGTCGGGTCGTAGTGTGGGAACGTGTAGCCATACGTCTGGATGTTGCTATACGTGCACGGGTTGTTGGCAAGACGGCAGCTGAATTGACCGACT
>Ga0209781_1000539_pt1 | contig 10123 bp, 6 predicted proteins | sample WorMetHERISLAND1_3_FD_187386 | JGI IMG/M metagenome (GOLD analysis project Ga0209781, IMG submission 187386) | Marine gutless worms symbiont microbial communities from Max Planck institute for Marine Microbiology, Germany - Olavius albidus HERON... | ecosystem: Host-associated > Annelida >...
ACCTCATGCCGGAAAACCTGGCGGCACCTCAAAACCCCAACCCCGACAAACCCAGTCGACGACGGGGGAGACCCAGAAAGGACCAAACCTGATCCATCAACCGGCTGATCACCGAAACACTAAAACCGGGGAATTTTAAGTTGCCGATTATGGGGAAATTTAAGTTGCCGTTGACAGTCAATGCCTTGGCCGCGCTCAACATCCGCCGCAAGCGCTCGGGCCAGCCGGAGATCCGTTTCGGCGTCGGGCTGCACCTGGGCGAGGTCATCTACGGCAACGTCGGCGCGCCGGACCGCCTCGACTTCACGGTCATGGGCCCGGCCGTCAACCGCACAGCACGCCTCGAGGGCCTGACCAAAACCCTGGGCCACGGCCTGATCCTGTCCGGTGAGTTCGCGGCGCGGCTCGGCGAGGCGACGGAGAGCCTGGGCTTCCACGCGCTCAAGGGGGTGGCGGACGAGCAGGAGGTGTTTGCGTTGCCGTCGCTGCGGTGAGGGGCGACGTCGCGAATCGGGCGTAAATCGCAGGAATTGCGGGTACGATGAGCGCTTTTTAAACGAATACGCCACATATGGGCCTAGAAGTACTTCTTTCCCTTGGCTCCTATTCCGTCCGGAAAAGCCATTGAATACCAGCGCCGAACGTTTTCATGGTCGATCTTGTATCGCGCACGATCATTCGTGGGCTCAGGCGGATCATCACCGATGATTTCGAAAAGCTGCCGAACGGTGATTCCATCCAGTACGATCTTTTCGCAATCGACACCCATGATCTTGTTCCAGAGTTTACCGATTATGGTTTGATTTCTCTTTCTTGCGACATCCGAGAACTTGATCTTGTTGAAGACGTGAGCCTCCAACTGCTCTGGGTCGAACGGCAATTGCCGCACCAGCTCCGCAAATCCGTGGGACCAGTTCAGGACTCCATAACTTTCGGGTACCACCAAGTTTTTGGTTGTCTTGGCCTTCCAGTCACTTCCGTCGGTCATTTTTTCGTCCATGGAGGCAAGTACCCGAGGTTGTTTGATTCTCTTTATTATAGGACACCTTTATTGAGATGCTTGTCCAAAGCTACGCCATGAAAGTGGGGTGAAGTCCGGATCAGAGAACTAAGGGTAGGCCTGCCGTCCCCCCCTACTCCAACTCCCGCACCAGCCGGAACCCGGTGTCGTCGCTGCTCCGCGTCGGGAAGTCGCGCCAGCGGTTGGCCGAGCGCATTTCTTTCGGCGGAAAACTCCAGGTGCCGCCACGGATGATGCGCTTGCCGCAGCTCTCCTTGTCGAGCGCCGTGCCGTCGGTGGGGAAGTCCTCGGCCTTGTCGTGCCAGCAGTCGGCGACCCATTGCCAGACGTTGCCGGCCATGTCGTAAAGGCCGAAGGGATTGGCCGGGAAGCGGCCGATGGGCGCCGATTTCTCGCCGCTCCACAGGCTCCCGCATTCGGCGCAGTTGGCCCGCGCCGTGCCCGCCTTGTCGCCCCACCAGAACCGCGTCGTGGTGCCGGCGCGGGCCGCGTATTCCCATTCCGCGTCAGTCGGCAGCCGGTAGGTGCGCCCCGTCGCCCGGCTCAGCCACTTGGCGTAGGTGACGGCGTCCTCCCAGGAGACGTTGACCACCGGTCGGTCGGCGCGGCCCCAGCCCTGGTCGTCGGGATTGGGGCGGCCGTAGGTGTCGGCGAAGCGGTCGTATTCGGCGAAGGTTACGGGGAAGAGGCCGATGGCGAAAGGTTTGGGGATATCGATGGTCTGGACCGGCTTTTCGTCGCCGTCGCCGTCGCCCGCATGGTCGCCGCGCCGGTAGGTGCCCTTGCCGATGACCACCATCTCCGGACCCGGCGTCTCGTCGTCGAACTGGTCGACGATGACCCGCACCGGCTTGCCGCCGGGGTGCGCCGCCTGACGAATTGAGACGGCATCCGACCAACCGCGGCCCAGCGCATTGAAGGCCAGTGACTCGACGGCGGCGGCCGGCAGCTCCAGTTCCTGGCCGTAACGGGTGCGGACGAGGAGCGACGAGTTGAAGAGGCCGCCCCGGATGACGACGCCGCCGCCGCGCGAACGAACCTGGACGGTGGCTTGGCTGTCCTCTTCCAGGGTATCCACATCCATGAACCCGATGTCGGCGCGGCCGAGCTGGTGGAGACCGTCGCCGGATCGGACGATGAAGCCGTCACTGAGAACCCGCCCGCGAAAACGGTCGCCGCCCGTCACCGTAATGATGTCGCGGCTCGCCGGCAGGGCCGGGCGCAGTCTCGGGCGGTGGAACTGGATGCGGTCGATGTCGGTGACGTCGACCGGCAGCGAGGCGTCGAGGACGCCGCGCAGGACGAACAGCGAGCGCTCCCGCAAGCGACCGCTGAACCGTTCGCCATCGGCGGAGATCAGGATATCGATTTTGCCCGATCCCCGGCCGAAATAGACGTTCGAAACCATGCCGTAGGCGATGGCGATGGCGCCATAGGCGGTCTCGATGGTGAAGGTCTCCTGGGCCACGACACCGACGTGGAAATCGCCGTTCCTGAGAACCACGACGTCCGAGGTGACGGCGGCGCGGACCGGTCCGGCACAAACGCAAAGGCCGATCCACAGGGCAATCATGATAGGATGTCGTAAGGCGGCCAGCATGGCGGCTCCGGCGCTTGCGTTCGGCGACAGTTCCTACGATTTTAACGAAAGTGCCGCAGCGGGGACCTTACCAAAGTCAAGTCATCGGCAATCGCCCTGGTCTATAGGGAAAACGGCGCAAACCCGGGGCCGGGCGGTAGGTGAGAATTCCATTGTCAGGTACGCCTGTGTCGAATAAACCAACGGCAGGCACAATATATTCGTTTTTTGTATATTATAACGCGAGCCGGAAACGGGGAGGAGACCGGCCGCATGGGTGATCGAACGATATGTCCAATCTGAACTTCGGAATCTCTTTCATCGACCTCTACCGGCGTCCGGGTATGGAGCGCCTGGACGGCGAGTTCCTGGACTACCTCTCGGACCGGGACGGCGCGCTGGCCGAACGCCTGACGGCGGCCCGCGCCGCGCCCGATAACCTGACGGCGTTAGACGAATCGGAGCTGCTGATCGAACTGGCGCCGGTGCTTGAGGCGTTCGTGGCCGAGCTTTTCGGCATCGAGGACGAGGTCGCCAAACTCGCCCAGGCACACCGGGACCTGGACGTGCTCTTCGAGACCAAGCGCAATTTCGTCCAGCGCCAGGCCCTGAAGAAGATCAAGCCCGACGAGGCGGCGGCCATCGACGGCGCCGCCGTCGGTGCGGAACTGGAGGCGCTGGTCGGTCGGGCCCTCGACGAGCGGACCCTGGCCGAAGCCATTGCCGCCTGGCAGGAAAACGCCGAGGACAAAGCCGAGGCTTTGGAAAAAGCCACCGCCTATTGCGCCTGGGCGGCGCTGACGGCGGAGGGGCGCAAGAAACATGCGGGCGGTGTTCTCTTCAAGGCCCCGGCCAAGCTCGAGGCGGAAGACCTGATCCCGTCCATGGAACGGGTCGAATACGAGGGCGTCGAGTGTATCGTCGGCGATCCGGAGCACCGCCGCTTCCGGGACGCCTTTCACCTTTCCGACCGCGGCACCGACCTGACCGGGGCGCTGGATCAGGCCAACTACTGCATCTGGTGCCACAAGCAGGGCAAGGACTCGTGCTCCAAGGGCCTGCGCGAGAAGCAGCCGAAAGGCTCTGAGGCGCCGGCACCTTTCCGCGACAGCGCCTTCGGGGTCAAGCTCGCCGGCTGCCCGCTGGTCGAGAAGGTCTCCGAATTCCAGAAGCTGAAGGCGGATGGGTTCGAACTGGGCGCCGCCGCAATGATCCTGGTCGACAACCCCATGGCCGTCGCCACCGGGCACCGCATCTGCAACGACTGCATGAAGGCCTGCGTCTACCAGCGCCAGGAGCCGGTCAACGTGCCCGAGGTCGAGACGCGGACCATCAAGGACCTGATCCTGCTGCCCTGGGGTTTCGAGATCTATTCCCTGCTCACCCGCTGGAACCCCCTCAACCTGCGTCGCCCGCTACCCCGCGAAGCGACGGGACGGCGCGTTTTGGTCTGCGGCATGGGCCCGGCCGGGTTCACCCTCGCCCATCACCTGCTCAACGACGGCCACACGGTGGTCGGCGTCGACGGCCTCAAGATCGAACCCCTGGAACCGGCGCTCTCCGGCGTCGACCCGGATGGCACGAAACGGCCCTTCGAGCCGGTACGCGACCTGCTCGACTACCAGGAATCGCTGGATAACCGGGTCATGGCCGGGTTCGGCGGCGTCGCCGAATACGGCATCACCGTGCGCTGGAACAAGAATTTCCTCAAACTCGTGCGCTCGCTCCTCGAGCGGCGCACGCGCTTCGCGCTGTTCGGCGGCATCCGTTTCGGCGGCACCATCACTTTGGACGACGCCTGGGAGATGGGTTTCGACCACGTGGCGCTCGCCTTGGGTGCCGGGCGGCCGACCATCCTCGACATTCCCAACGGATTGGCGCGCGGCGTGCGCACGGCATCCGACTTCCTGATGGGCCTGCAGCTGACGGGTGCGGCCAAGACCAACTCGCTGGCCAACCTGCAGGTCAAGCTGCCGGCCGTGGTCATCGGCGGCGGCCTGACCGCCATCGACACGGCGACGGAAGCCATGGCCTACTACCCGCGCCAGGTCGAGAAGTTCCTGACCCGTTTCGAGACCTTGGCCGCCGAGCATGGAGAAGACGCGGTGGGGCGCTTCTGGTCGCCGTCCGAACGCGAGGTGGCCGATGAGTTCCTGGCCCACGCCCGGGCCATCCGCGCCGAAAAGGAACAGGCCCAGCGCGAGGGACGCCCCCCGCGCATCGCCGAACTTCTCAACCAATGGGGCGGCGTCACCATCGCCTATCGCAAACGCCTGATCGACAGCCCCGCCTACACCCTCAACCACGAGGAGGTGGAGAAGGCCTTCGAGGAAGGCATCCGTTTCGCCGAGGGCCTGACGCCGGTCGCCATCGAAACCAACCACGAGCACCGGGCCTGCGCCGTCCACCTGATGAAGAAAACTCGGCTCGAAGACGGGTCCTGGCAGGATGTCGGCGAGGTCACGCTGCCGGTGAAGAACGTCTTCGTCGCCGCCGGCACCCAACCGAACACGGTTTTGGCCCGCGAAGACCCGGCGCATTTCGGCCTCGACGGCAAGTACTTCCAGGCCTTCGACGAGGACGGCAACGAGGTAACGCCCGAGCACGGCATGGCCAAACCCGACGAGGCCCGGGTCCTGGTCCACAAGCACGACGACGGCCGTTTCGTCAGTTTCTTCGGTGACCTGCATCCCAGTTATTCGGGCAACGTCGTCAAGGCCATGGCCAGCGCCAACCAGGGTCACCCGGCGGTGACCCGGGTCCTCGACAAGCTGCCGGCTGCCAGCCCCAGCAAGGAATCCGACGACGCCTTCTTCGCCAAGCTGAACTGGGAGCTGCGGCCGATCGTCACGGAGATCAACCGCCTGACCCCGACGATCATTGAGGTCGTCCTGCAGGCACCGCAGGCGGCCCGGCGTTTCCGGCCCGGCCAGTTCTACCGCCTGCAGAACTTCGAAACCCTGGCACCCGCGGTCGACGGCACCAAGCTCGCCATGGAAGGCCTTGCCCTGACCGGCGCCTCGGTCGATCTCGACAAGGGCCTGATCTCGGTGATCGTCCTCGAGATGGGCGGCTCCAGCAACCTCTGTGGCCTCTTGAAGCCCGGCGAGCCGGTCGTCCTCATGGGTCCGACCGGCATGCCGACGGAAATCGAGGCCGGCGAGACGGTGCTCTTGGCCGGCGGCGGGCTTGGCAACGCGGTGCTGTTCTCCATCGGCCAGGCCTTCAAGCAGGCCGGCAGCCGGGTGCTGTATTTCGCCGGCTACAAGGGCATGGGCGATCGCTACAAGCTCGAAGAGATCGAGGCGGCCTCCGATGCCATCGTCTGGTGTTGCGACGAGGCGCCGGGCTTCGAGACGGACCGCGACCAGGACCGTACCTACGTCGGCAATATCGTCAATGCCATGAAGGCCTATGCGACCGGCGAACTGGGCGAAACGGAGATTCCGCTCTCGGAGGTGGACCGCATCATCGTCATCGGCTCCAGCGGCATGATGGCGGCCGTCGCCCACGCCCGGCACGACGTCCTCGAGCCCTACCTGAAGCCCCATCACTTCGCCATCGGCTCCATCAACTCGCCCATGCAGTGCATGCTCAAGGAAATCTGCGCCCAGTGCCTGCAGCCGGTGGTCGACCCGGAGACCGGTGAGCGCTCCTATGTATTCTCGTGCTTCAACCAGGACCAGCCGCTGGATCATGTGGACTGGGACGGGCTCGACGACCGCCTGCGCCAGAACGTGGTCCAGGAGAAGCTGACCTCGCAGTGGATCGCCCGGTGCGTGGAGGCCGAGCGCCAGGTGCGCTGAGGAACCGCCCGGCCGACAACCGCGGCGCCGGATTGGACAGATATGGCGATTTCGCGCAGACTCCGCCGATGGAGCGGACGACAGCGAAAACTCGAGAAAGCGATGATCCGATCGCGCCTGAGGCGGCCGCCGGCACGGCGGCGGGATGGCGTGAACGCACGCCGCGCTGGAACTGGCACCTGAATTACCTGTGGGTCGCCGCCGTGACCATCCTGGTGGCGCCTTTCTTCCTTTACTATTTCCACGGTCTGGTGCGCGACTTGCTGAGCACCGAGCTGTCAACGCGCAGCCGCCACACCCTCGAACTCTACGTGTCCGGTCTCGAAGGCACATTGGCCAAGTATCAACCCTTGCCGACGCTCCATTCCCTGCATCCGGCCGTCGCCGACCTCTTGGAAAACCCGACCGACCCGGCCCGCGTCGCCACCGTCAATCGCCTGCTCGAGTGGAAGAACGAACTTTCGGGCGCCGCCGATACCTATGTCATGGACTTGAACGGCAAGACCCTGGCCGCCAGCAACTGGCGCCGCCCGCTGTCATTCGTCGGCCGGTCCTTCCACTTCCGACCCTACTTCCTGGAAGCCCGTGAGGGCCGCCTCGGCCGGTTTTACGCGCTCGGGACGACGTCGAAACGCCGCGGCTACTACTTCGCCGCGCCGGTGAGAAACCGCAAGGAGGTGATCACCGGCGTCCTTGTCGTCAAGGTCGACGTGACGGCGGCGGAAAAGGACTGGGGCGCCAAGAACCACGAGGTCATGGTCACCGACAGGGGCAGTGTCGTCTTCATGTCGAGTCGCGACGACTGGCTGTACCATGCCATCCGTGAACCGACGCCGGAGTTCCTGGCCGATCTCGGCCAGACCCGGCGGTATGTCGACAAACGGATCGAGCGTCTGCCGATCACGACCTTCGAGGCCCCGGACGAATGGGAGACGGGTTTCCGCATCGGTTCGGCGAAACGGAAGTCCTATTTCGCTCTGCCCCACGACATGCCGGAGACCGGCTGGACGGTATGGCTTTTGGCCGAAGCCGGCCCGCTCGAAGCCAACGCGACGGCTTATACGGCAGCAGTGGCCACGGCCCTGTTGCTGATCGGCGCCCTTGCCGTCGGCTTTTTGGAGAGACGGCACAACCTGTTGAGGACACTGGCCATTCAGCGCCGGGCCCGGCGTGCCCTTGAATTGTCCGCGGAAGAACTCGAGCGTCGCGTCGAAGAGCGGACGGCGGACCTGAAGCGGACCCAGAACGAACTGGTGCAGGCGGCGAAGATGGCGGCGCTGGGCGAAATGTCGACCGGCATCAGCCACGAGCTCAATCAACCGCTGACGGCGGTCCGCTTCTATACGGACAACGCACGAAAGTTCCTCGACCAGAAGAATTTCCAGAAAGTCGACGAGAACCTGGGCCTGATCACCGACCTTTCGGCCCGCATGGGCGACATCATCCGGCTGTTGAAGGTGTTCGCGCGCCAGACCTCCGACGAACTGGACGCCGTGTCCCTGCAAACGGTGATCAACGATACCCTGAAGCTGATGAACGTCCGGTGCGAGCGTGAGGCCATCACCTTGACCAGGGACATCCCGGCCGAGCCCCTAAGCGTTTCCGCCAACGCGGTCCGCCTCCAACAGGTCCTCATCAACCTGCTGTCCAACGCTATCGATGCCGTCTCCGCTCAGGACGACCGGCGCATTCATATGGGTGTCTCGGTTGACGGGACCGGCGACCTCGTAACGCTCTCGGTGGGTGATAACGGTCCGGGCATTCCGGAGTCCATCCGCGATTGCGTCTTTAACCCGTTCTTCACGACCAAGGCGATGGGCCAGGGCCTGGGATTGGGACTGTCGATCTCGTATGGCATCATTCAGGAGTTTGGCAGCGAATTGACGCTCAAGGACAACGACGACGGCGCCCTTTTTGAATTCACCCTGCGACGCAGTTTCGAGACAGAGGACGGGATCGCCGCCCAATGACCAAGCCGACGCCGGTCGTCGTCGTCGACGACGAGGAACATGTTCGAGGCGCCTGCGTACAGGCCCTGGAACTGGCTGGATTCGATCCCGAACCCTTCGAATCGGCAGAGGCGGCGGCGGGGCGCCTGTCGTGGTCGTTTCCCGGTGTCGTGGTCACGGATGTGCGAATGCCCGGCATCGACGGCATCACCTTTCTCAACACCATCATCGAACTCGATCCTGAAACGCCAGTCGTCCTGATGACCGGTCACGGCGACATCGAAATGGCCGTAGACGCCATGCGCAATGGCGCCTTCGATTTCCTTGAAAAACCTTTCGATACGGACCGCTTCGTCGATACCGTGTCCCGGGCCGCCGAAAAACGGCGGCTCGTTCTGGAGAACCGCCGGTTGCGGGACGAAGTGAGCGGACGTTCGGCGCTCGAAAACGTCCTGCTCGGACCTTCGGCGCCGATGACCGCGCTTCGCAGCCAGATAGAGGCCCTCGCCGACACCGATGCCGACGTTTTGATTTTGGGCGAAACCGGGTCCGGCAAGGAACTGGTGGCCCGCTGCCTCCATGATTTCGGCCCTCGCAAAAAGCACCCTTTCGTCGCCATCAACTGCGGTGCCTTGCCGGAAACGTTGATCGAAAGCGAACTGTTCGGTCACGACGCCGGCGCCTTCACCGGCGCCGGCAAGAAGCGGGTCGGGAAGTTCGAGTATGCCGCCGGCGGCAGCGTCTTTCTCGACGAAATCGAGAGCATGCCGGGTGAGCTTCAGGTCGGCCTGCTCAGGGTGCTTCAGGAACGGACGGTCGAACCGCTGGGCGGCAACCGCTCCGTCCCCATCAACGTGAGGACCATCGCCGCAACCAAGGTCGACCTTTTGGCCGCCAGCAACGAGGGCCGGTTCCGCGAGGACCTGTACTATCGCCTGAACGTGATTTCTGTGAGCCTGCCGTCGTTGCGCGAACGTTTGGAGGACGTGCCCCATCTGTTCCAGCACTTCGTCGAACTTTCGGCCGACCGCCACCGCCGCCCGGTCCCCGACGTCTACCCACGCCTGACGGAGGCCCTGATGAGCCATGAATGGCGGGGCAACGTTCGGGAGCTCCGCAATGCGGCCGAACGGTTCGTGCTCGGGCTTCCGCCGTTGGAAATGGTCGACGGCAGGTCGGCACCGCCACCGATCGCCAGCGGCCCCTTGACCGAACAGGTCGAGCATTTCGAACGGCATTTGATCGAAGCCGCACTGAAACGGACCGGGGGAAACGTAACGCGGGCCTGCGAAAACCTGTCGATCCCACGCAAGACCTTTTACGACAAACTGGCGAAATACGGCCTGCGCGGCGAGGACTACCGGTCGACCGGGTGAGTTGACGCACAAAGTAAGGATTTAGCGGCTCTGCCTCGTCTCCGGCCCGTTGCGTTGGCTCGCACTTCCCGACACGGACGGTTCAGATCACCCGATTGGCGGCTCTTTCTGAAGACCAGACGGCAACCGCCGTCGAGCCGATCAGCCGCCGCCTCCCCCGATGCGGTCGCAATGGAAGTGTGATCGAAATGTTCCTTCGTAGAACCGAAGTAAGCGTACGGCCAACCCCATCTGTTCGGTGATCCCAGAATCTGCGAGTCTCCACGTCGTTAGCGGGCAATAGGTGTCCGCTTGATTTAGGTGGACACTTAACGATGTCGGACAAGCCGAGACGCACACGGCGGCGATGGAGCCATGAGGAGAAGCGCCGGATCGTCGCCCAGACCTTGGTG
>Ga0209781_1000540_pt1 | contig 10118 bp, 7 predicted proteins | sample WorMetHERISLAND1_3_FD_187386 | JGI IMG/M metagenome (GOLD analysis project Ga0209781, IMG submission 187386) | Marine gutless worms symbiont microbial communities from Max Planck institute for Marine Microbiology, Germany - Olavius albidus HERON... | ecosystem: Host-associated > Annelida >...
GCTAGCTTTCTTCGTTTTGATTCAATACCGGAGTGTGACGGACAGACAGACAGACAGACAGACGGACATTCCTCCTCTGGCTATACCAGCGGTTTGCATAGCTCGCTATGCTAACGCGCTGGTAAAAACAATAAGTAAGTAAATCGATCTTTAGAGTGCACGATGTCAGCCAGTGGCCGAATCTAACTAGTATGTAATGAACAACTGTGATTAAACACACAACCATTTTAACCACCATCTTCCTGCTCCGACTCAGTAGTTGGTTCACAAACATTATCCAGGAACACAGACCGTTTGAGCAGTATTTTCAAATCCAATTACCCTTCCTGAAGCCAACCAACATTGTCAAAGTACTAAAGGCACATAAAACTGCTGTTACAAAATAGCATGAACTAAGGTGACCATCCGTCCCGAATTTTGAGGGCCTGTCCCAAAAAATACGAGGTCATTCGGGACGCTGAATTGTCCCGAATTCTGAACCCTGTCCCGAATTTGTCCCGATTTAACGTCTACATTTGTCAAGCATCAAGCAGTTGATCAAAATGCAGTTGATCATTTTGACGTTTTTGCCTGAGATGCGTTCTGTAAACTTATGTTGAGCTCAAAATGCACCAAATCCATTTTCGGCTGGGGCTCTGCCCCGGACCACGCTGGGGGAGCTTACGACGCTCCCCAGACCTCCTAGTCGGATGGAGAGCGATGCCCCCTCCACATACCTTCCCCCCCCACTCGACACCTTTGGCGTCTCGATCTCGGCGTCTTGAAAAGTGTCCCAAATTTCTATCATGAAAAGATTTTTGGTCATCTTAACATGAACTGTGTTAGAAGGTAAGTTCCAGACAGCAGATTCATACCATGAAGCATGCAATGTTAAATATCAAATAATAAACAAATTACTATTACGTTCAGTTGTTGCTTTAATGGTCCACTCTTCCCGGTTACATACTTTAAGCCAGGTCACCAAAAGTCTACTCAAATAAACCCTAAAATAGTACTTTTGAAGCAAATAAGTATGTGTAGTTATAAATGGCACACATAACTAAAGTCACAGTGCACCAAGTCTCAGCGAAACAAAAACGTCTTCACTATTCGCCAGAACATGTTCAGCAAGTGAGTGGGTACTTTCATAACAGCATTCCAGAGCATATCAGGCCATTCTGTGGCATTAATACATCACAAAAACCTGAAGATGAATTTGTGCAAGAAAAACGATAATTATATACAGGAACGATGACGGAATAAAAGAAAAGAAACCTTGAAGAAGCCGTCTCTATTCTGTGGTGCTAGAGTCTGTGAAAACAGACAGAATTCTTTGAGAAACTGAGCCAAGTCTCGCTGCCTCCGCAACTTAGCCTCAGCCTCATCACCATCATCATGTGCTTTCCCTTCATCGTCGTCATGGTCATCGTCGTCATCCAATGGGAGTCCGCTGAACAGTGAGTGTAGAAACGACTCGTCTGCCTGCAAAACGATACAAAACACAATGCACCTCTGTGTACACTAACACTACCAGCTTATGGCTCAATGTCTGCTGATCTGAGTCAGAACTAGGGCTCCGATCGATCGGCCAATCTCGCGAGAATCATCAGGAGATCCTGATCTCATAGGTGATCGAGCAGCACATCGAGTGTGCGATCACTAAGATCACTAACAGTCATAACGGCGCCACAAGCAGCAGCAGCAGCAGCAGCAGCAGCCACGGTCTGGATTCAGTTAGCACCCCACCTCAGTGACAGTCAAGTTGTTGCAATCTGAACCGCTTAGCTTGGCCCTTGTTAACTCAAGTGTCCGCCACCCCCTCTCCCTTGCCTCGGCAGCGGCAGCAACGGCGTGGAGCAGAGATGATAAATAACAACTGGCAGACACTGGGGGTAGGGTTAATGGACACGTGAGAAATCGCGAGAATCGTCACCAGCAATACCACGAGAATCGATCTGCCCACATGGCTACGATCGGAGCCCTAGTCAGAACATTTGTATCCTCTGCCAAAATCTCAGAAGCAACCTCAATGGCGCCGGGCGGTGTGACTGCAATACTTTGTGGAGACCTACAGCACTTTCGCACAACTAGTAAATGACTAATAGTGTTTCATGTGTTCCGCTCTAGGTGCTGCATCATGTATTTAATGAATGAATGAATAAATATTGGTTAGAAAATGCAACAAAAACTTTCAAAAAGTACATTTAATTGTTACATATTTTTTTAATGAAACAGAGTTGTAGGATTTAAATCAAGTGATTTTTTTGCTAAAAAAATTCATTTGATTTAAATCACTATTTAAATCACCCCGATTTTAAATCGGCCAACTCTGGATGTAACAGACAGACAGACATCAAGACAGACAGACAACGAGAAATAGAAACAGAAATAGAAACACTCCCATACATTCTCTACGCTCAGCAAACACTAACCTGCTGTCTGTTCCTCGTGTTCGCACTGCATTTGCCTCCCGTGGTTTCAGTGTTGCGGCCCCCACTGTGTGGAACTCACTCCCATCTGGCTTTCGCAACTCTTCCTCTATCCATACCTTCCATCGCCTTCTTTTAAGAAGGCGACGGAAGGTATGGATAGAGGAAGAGTTGCGAAAGCTTCCAGCAGGCTCTTGGTTCCCCTAGCGGCTCACCCAAGTGCCTCAGATTCGGCCTCTGGCTGACACTGTGCACTCTAAATATTTATTTACTTACTTACTTACTTAGACAACAAGGCATAGAGACCTGAAGGAGGCTGACAATCTCCATCTTGTTGAAATAGATGAATGACGTCAGAGTGGATAGCAGGTTATCCTCAAACACCGATGGTGTTGGCAGAATGACATCGTGAATATACTGAACACGATACGTCTGTTGGATCTTGTCAACGAGCTGCGAACTCTTGAGTGGAATCACCTGTCACAGTCCGCAACAAATTCACACACAGTAAGTAAGTAAGTAAGTAAGTAAATCAATATTTAAAGTGCACAGTGTCAGCTAGAGGCCGAATAAAAAAAGGTAAAGACGTCGAAGTGTGTATCGCGTCTCGTGTACAGGACACCTCTAACGCACATTTTCGTCACTTAAACTGAGCCGCCAGGCCGTAATTAGGTCACCACACAGCCTGCAAACACAGCCCTGCGCAGTTACCCAACAACCGTCCTTAGGCAGCGCCAGCCAGCAGTAGGTCTCCACCTTCGTAATCCATTATTAATGGATTACTACTCATTTAACTGACCCCAGAGGGATGGCTGGCTGAGTTGGCCATGTTGGTTGACTGATAGCGGACGTTTTACCCACAGAGTGGTCACATGGCTGGCCATCAGTTTAGCCCAGGTTAGGGAAAGTTCGCCGGCCAGGACTGGCGGTCTAACCACTATGCTACGCCACCAACTGAGGCACTTGGGTGAATAGGTAAGTTAAAGGTAAAAAGGTGAAGGTGTGTACTGTATAGCTATTCATAGGAAACCCATCCCAGAGCCACGGGACGTCACCTGCCATACGGGATCACACAGCGTTACCTGCCACCCGACGCAAGTGAACGTGCCCCGCCTTAAGCCCAACCAGTAAGCTGGTACTCAATTTACCTACCCCTGATGGATGGAAGGCTGAGTTGACCTAAGCTACCCGGTAATGCACTAGCCAAGAACCGAACTCACAATCAAGTCCGACACCCTAACCACTACGCTACCGAACCACCAAGTTAACCAAAATGTGCATAACATATGCAAGTACTAAGTTACCAACAACAAACTTTATCAAGTAAGCAACAATAACCGATTAACAATTGAGCATTTCTGGTGTCAGCTGCACAGACCTAGAACGCCCTGCAGTCAAAGCTGCACACCATAACTTACTTTGTTTCCGCAGAAGCTTAAATGTACACTTTTTCAGTCATCATTTCCTGATGACTGATTCAAACCAGAGCCATGCATATTACTGCCCCCCCAAGTTGCGCAATTAAAAAATAATCGCTCGAAAGCCCGAATGCTTAAATTTAAGTTATTTACTTACTTACTGCACACATATTTTAAGGCAGAGTTTTAATTTAATATTGTAAGCCTATATGTCCAATTGTTTCAGAGCAAAGTCATAATTTTGAAATTTGGATTATGTATTTTTACGTTTTTTAATGTTACTTCAAAAACTGTAACAAGTCACGTTTTTTCGGATTTTGAAAAAAAACAGAAAAAAACATGTTCTCGAACTACGTTTGAAGGATTACCTGGCGTAGTTGACTGCCGTTGGTCAGAAACTCGCGATGAGTGATTGGTTCCGAGAGCAGAGGATCGTACTCAAGAACTCCAATCACGTCCATTATCATCTCGGCCGATAACATTGTCTCCAGTAGCGACGTTTTGTTCAGCATAAACATAGACTTGAATATGGCATAGAGTTGATGCAGCCCGTCGGTGTCATCCAGGTCCTCGCAGCAGTGGAACAGATCGATGAGCTGGCGGACGTAGTTGTCGCGCTCTATGGCCATCGCCAAGCGATCGCGGCGGATCGGCGCCGACGAAAGCGTCACGGTAAACAGCTGGGCGATTTCCGACAGCCGGGAGAGCTCGCACGGTGGCAGGGTAATCCCCCGGGATACGCTGGTTGTGGATGTCACTAGACTACCGTCGGCATCGTTATCAACATCAGCAGCTGCAGCCGAGCAAAGCTCATCCTCATCCTCCTCATCGGCAATGTCCTGTGTTATATCAAGTGATGGATCCTTGCCTTGTATCTAGCATCCCAAACAGGCAACAGTTGAACACGTCAACACAGACACACCCATTCAGTGTTCCAATTAAGGATACCACTTTCGATTCTTTCCACATTCGATAATCAAATGTGTGTTAACCAGTTAATAATCAACAGTCAAATTTTCAATGATTCAAAATGATGGATAAAGTAAAGAAATATGGCAGCCATCACAGGGAGCGCATCTCTGTCGCTAGGGGTGCACTGGATCCAGAATTTTGCTATCCGGCCGGATCCGGATCCACGCCGGAACGGCCGGATCCTGACATGTCGGATCCAGCCAGATCCAGATACATTGGATCCAGCCAGATCTGGATCTGACCCGGATATACCAAATTCACCGGATATCTGGCCGGATCCGGATCTGGATCCGGTGCACCCCTACCTGCCGCACCCCACTGGTGCCTCCGTTTTACACAATATGCAGTTCACTCTACACAGTTTGCTGCATGAGAACAGAGGGAGGGAATGCCAACCACAAGTGAAGGGATGACCAGTAAACAGGGAAAGGAGGGGTAGTGGACATGATTGCTGGTGGTCTCTTCCAATGTTGCAGTTTGCTCACTTTACATCAGACAGATTTCCATTAACATTTCTCTCCAAAATAGAGTTCCAGATCTGACCATTATGGATGGAACAAACTAATATCACAAGAAACTGGTCAGACAGCACATTTGAGCTTACAGAGGTTGACAGCAGTGGTCTCAATATGCAGTGAGTTGCCGTACCTGACAGATTTTCTCCCAGATCTCATCACAGCCGGCTCTGTCTTGAAAACTCAGTGCGTAGTCGTGATCTTCACCCTCCGACCACACTATTAATGTCTCCTACACAGACAGACACTACAGACATAGAGATAAGTGCGGACAAATATACACACGGTCAATGGACAGATAAAGCTAGCTTTTACTTTTTACTGAAAATGCCAGACAGTTTTGGCAATTTTGGGGCAACTTGACAATACAGCAGTAGGTTCCCTCCCTGGGCCTCAGGTCCAAAGTTACATAGTGATTAATATCAATTATGTTCATGTTACTTGGAACACTCAACTTCAAAATGTCATTATCATCCTAACAGATGAAAACAGTTGAGTACTGGGAAAGCACAATCTTACAAGCTAAAATTTCTCCACACTGGTCACTGGTACAAACAAAGACATAATCAATGCTTCCTACAGGCATACAGACACATAATAACAAATATACACGGAAACATTACTATTATTATTAACCAAGAATGCGTTTAAAGTAACAATAAAGCAAGCTGTTGCAAGGGCACTGTACGGAAATTGAAGTTTAAAAAAGAAACACAGGTGCTGATAGTGCATAAAGAAGAAGAGACTAAAATTTAAAAAAGTCTCGTCAAACAGTTCTGTTTTAAGGCAGCACCTTAACATGTGTAGGTACAAACAGATCTCATCATCTTCAGACAAGATGGAAAGTTTTTAGTAACTCCTTTCAATCAATCATTCCACTAGAACTAAAACTTGAACCAAGCTGTGGTGCGAAAGCACAACAAACCCTGTCCCCGTGTTGCGCATCGCGGTTTCTCCGATTTGACCAAAAATTGAATCAGGTCGTCCCATGGTCACTCCGCACCTTCCCTGAAAATTTTATGCAAATCGGTCCAGCCATTTTCTTGTATCTTGCCAACAAAGAAACAAAGAAAGTTAAACAAACAAAGAAATCGATCGAAAACAATACCCCGTCGCCCGATCTATCGGGGATGGGGTAATAACTACAGCACTGTGTAAAATCATTGGCCAGTTCCAACGTGAAATTAGTTATCATGAATCACTAGTTTACAAACGAAAATGCATAACACGACCGACCTGCTGCTTTTGATAAGCTGTATCAAGCAACACTTTGGAGTCCAGCAATAACGTCCCTACAGACGAAAACATAAAAAAAAAGTTAGAGTAGGTCTGCTATCCAAATGCTGAATTATACCTGCAATGATGCAACAAGATATCTTTTGAGTAATTCACAGCGAGGCATCATACAGATTTAGGACACACTTGGGACTCCATGCAGTTTCTAGGAAAGTTACATTTTCCTTTCACTGAAAATGGTCAAGTATGTCACCATCTGAGGCCAAAAATTCCAGACTGTTTCAGCAATACGGCACTTGGGTCAAGTTCCCCGTGTCAATTATGTTCCTACTACTTTGAATTTTCACAACTTCAAATGCTTTATCACCTCGACAGATCAGAACCTCTGACAACTGGAGAATCACATGTTTATAGGTAAGACGTTCTCTGTGACATATTCATCAGAGCACCCAAGTAAAAGTACACGCAGTCCAATTAATACAGTACAGTGTACCAACATAGAGTAAGCACTTACTAACATATTTAAAACAAGACTCAATACATTCTGATACAATCGGGATATTGTATACGATTTTCGTGGTTTAGCGTTAGGCTTATGCCCAAAACACACCGCCAACGTGACGCAACTGTCGAGTTGAGTCGCGTCAGCGGTGAGAACAGAATTCACAACTAGCTCATGACAACTGCCAACGGATTCGGTCAACAATCTGGAAACTGACCAAACAGACTGCATAGCTGTTTGACTACATGCATTTTGATCGATATCGATAACTTTTCAACAATGACTTCATTATTACATTACATAACATCACATAAAAAATGTTTAAGTCGTCACTTGTCACCAACCACCATAGCTCAACAGCACAGGCAATTGTAAACTGGGTCATGACTGCCGAAATCGCCGATGGGTGCATTCACACCGCCGACGCAATTTAACTCGCCAGTAGAGTTGCATTGGCAATGTGTACTGATCTGTACTGTGTACTTACTGCAACAGCGGTGGTTACTGCTAAGAATACAGCATAATAAACTGCAAGACTATCTAATAACTCTAATACCCTACCTCTTCACATCAGGCAATCACAATCACTCTCCACTTTCTAAAGATACACTACTTCCAGTTAGCTTATCCTGCCACCTAGTGTCCATTCACCAACGTGCCCTGATTCTGTTCATTCAGACTTTGGCACTCTATAAATCATTCACTTACTTACTTAATTAGATATGTAAAGCAATATGTATGGATACCATCAATCTCTGATCTCACAATGAGTGATGTCGTCTTGCACTCATCCGCATAGCTATAAGCCACATGTCCAGTTCCGTGGTCTTCCCAGACACGATCATCATTCAAAGTGTACAGCTTGACACGCCGGCGGGTCTGCCCGCCCCCACACTCATCGGTCTCCGCAGTCATCTACCTTATCACTACATGCAACATAACCATCTCTGATAAATGCACAGACAAAGCAAAGATCACAGGAAATATAAAAGGAATATTTTGTAACTGCTCTAAAATCAATATAACTCAGCTAATCAAGTTCTTGAAACACTGCAAATCTATAAAGTTATAAAGAGTGTGATAGACAGACAGACAGATGGACAGAATTACGATGACTAAGACAGCGCAGCACACAGCGTTGCATGGTAAAAACCAATTAAAATTGCGAATACATCACTTGAAATGTCAGCTTCATTAGTTATTATCCGTAATTAACTGAACGCACTGCAGCTGCTATCGCGTCTGCCAAATCCAGCTAGAAATTTGGCCGGAGCCAGACTTGGCCGGATTTGGGAAAAGTGGCCGGATTTCGGACTTGCCAGAGCCAGAGCCGAAATCCGGTGCAACCCTACACGACGTTTTCTGTTTTTAATGCTGACGATGATTTTGCTTGTTCGTTTCACACTTTAAATATCAGATGTGATTGTCAACAGTGTCTATACCACAAAAGGTGAGTTAAGAGTAATTTCTCAATAGTTACCAAATATTCCTTTCCCCCATAGTCTATACACACGGACGACCACGTACACACATACCTTTTTTGCTTATTGTTTGGGTGTTCGTACATTGAATTGTACATTGAATTTTATCATGCATTTTAGCGTGCCACGGAATCATAGTAGGCCTATTTGTAATCGGTACAACTTAGAACACCAAATAGGCAACAGGTTAGAAAGAAAATTTAGTACATATTCTAACTTCTAATACAGCATTACAGCAATCTTTACAGAATAATGCAGTCCATGAATCTGTGAAGCTTCACACAACAGCTGTCATTCATTTAGTCATTCATTCATTTCTCATTCATTCTCTAACTATAAGTAACAATATACCATTAACCCAAAGTTTAGTAACAGTTCTTGTACAGTAATCGTGCGATAAAGTTGGCATCAGTCAGGTGGCCGGGTCGTGACATTTTTCCCCAAATGGTTGGGAATTTTTAGTCCAAATTTTACACGCCTATTGTACTTTCTTATCTACACTGAAGCATATGGTGTGAACTAAACGGTCGCGCTTAATATGGCATAACTTTGTCAACGTTGCAGTTAGTGGAATAAAAATTTGTAGTCCAGCGTAGATAGGAACGCATAATTAGCGTGTAAAATTTGAACTAAAAATTCCCAACTGTTTGGGAAAATATCAGAAAAACTCGGGGGAAGGGTTGACTAACACTGTAGTTGTCTGTTACGTGATGCGTATTCTTTATATCTTTCATTATAGTATTTGCACTGCCACACACAGAAATTGCAAATATAAGACATAATGACACAAAACGTTACACACAAACACAATGAGGCTTAGCCAGGGGCTTAAATATTGTACATAGTAGCCTAATATCGACGTGCAGTCGCTAGCAAGTCGATAAGGAAAGTTAGCGACTGAGTCAGTCGCTAAACTAACGACTTGTCGCTAAGTCAGTCGCTAAGCTGCCAAGTCGGTCGCTAACTGCTTAGCGATCGACTCCTGGGTCTAATATGGCGTTGGCGTTTGAGTGTATTACTTCAATTACTCTGCTAAATAACCTTTATCTGCGAAGACGCTACATTATTTTGCAATAAATTACATACACGCCAAATTTTCTTCTGCTGTTGTTTAGTTATCAGATTCTGTTTTAAAGCCGATTTTTGCGGTTACATCTGACACCCATTTCTAGATAGGCAAAGGGCCTTCATATAGGCACTACTGTCGCACGCTTACATTGGCGTTAGCTAAACTTTCTTGTCAATTTTAGCATCCGAGTCTAGGGTTGCCAGATATCCCGTATTTCAAGTGAGCTCCCGTATTTGAGCACCAATCTCCCGCCTCCCGGATCGAAGCTACTCGGGAGTTCATCTCCCGTATTTCAATAAGGACCTGTCAATCACCATTATTATTATTATTATTATTAGAAAAGACAAATTTATCCTGCCCTAAGCAAGCTTCAAGGACAGGTTACAAAGTAAGTAAAACAGTACAATATACAATAAACAGGGGAATTAAACGATTAAAAGTATGATTGATTGAACAGGTAAGTTTTTAAATGTTTCTTGAAGGTTGGCAGTGTGTTCGCTGAGGTAACGCATGCTGG
>Ga0209781_1000542_pt1 | contig 10113 bp, 3 predicted proteins | sample WorMetHERISLAND1_3_FD_187386 | JGI IMG/M metagenome (GOLD analysis project Ga0209781, IMG submission 187386) | Marine gutless worms symbiont microbial communities from Max Planck institute for Marine Microbiology, Germany - Olavius albidus HERON... | ecosystem: Host-associated > Annelida >...
TGAACAGTCTCGTTAGGAATATCAATTGTATCTGACACCTGACAATGTATATGTGCTTCTTTTCTACAGTTTCTTTTTTGTTTCTTTTATTGTACATTCTGGTTGTCTTTCGTGTATGGGTGTGTGCGTGTGTGTTTGTATGGGCTTTTGCCTGACTCAAATAAAGATTGATTGATTGATTGATTGATTGATTGATTGACTAAAGCAGATGACTAGCAGAGTTGCATCCTCACCATGTGATACATTCGCCTGCTGTTGGGCAGTGAGCACTCTATTCATCTCAGCACTGGACGACTCCGCCACTGCATCATCACACATGAAATACCGGTACAATACTTCTGCTTTCATTGTTACTTCAGCATGCAGAATTGTAAGTTAAGTAAAACTGATAAAATTGTCCGCGTAAGTAGGGCTGTGCAAACAATCTGCATGTGGAAAAAAGTTTGCTAGTCACAGGGACGGTGTGAACCACAAACAGTATCATACATCAAATCAATAGCTAAATTGATCTTAAAGTTAGAAGGCCTGAAAGCCGCCTGTAATGTTCATCATCAGATCAATGGGTTGATACTTGTTAACTGCAGTAACAGTGCAAGCTCCAAATAATGACAACCTTGATGCTGCAGAACCATTAGCACCTCTAACAGCGACATTTGCCTAAAACTGGGGAGCGTGTGACCTCATGGGGTGTTTTTAAACTAAGAAACAGACACAGAACTTAAAGCGTGATTTTCAATCGGAAACATGTTTGCGGTTGACAAACAGTCTGATTTTCAAAAACCGTTTACAGTCAATCCAGATTTCCATGTGGGTGGCCACCCTGAGGTTTGGTTTTCCATATTTTAATAATAATAATAATAATAAAAACTATAATGGGATTTATAAAGCGCTATTTACAAATCGTCCAGGAGCGCTGACAAAACTAGCGACGATATGCTCTAAGGAATAGTTCAGTTTTAAGACAGCGTTTAAATAGACTGGTGTCACTGATTTGATGGTGGTCTGGAAGACTGTTCCAAGCAGTGGGTCCGGCATAAGAGAAGCCGCGTTCTCCGAGCCGGGTCCTGCACCTCGGCTTGACGTATGCAGCGGAGTCAGAAGATCTGAGACCTGGTCGACCGTTGGAATGCGAGACTGTCTGAATGCAGTTGGATAAGTACTGTGGCACGCGGTTGGTGTCCACGAGGTGCATTGTAAGACATAGTTTGTATGTAATCAGGTACTCAATCAGCAACCAGTGCAACTGCTGTTGTGTGAACATGAGTGATTTTACCTTGTGTCTGCACAAGTATGGCTGCGCAAACAATGTGCACCTGGGAAAAAATTGCTATCCACAACAACGGTAAGAATAACAAACAATATTATGACCACTAACAGTCACCACATCAATGGGTTGATACTTGTTAACTGTAGTAAGAGTGCGAGCTCCTCATAATGAGGGCCTCTGTGCGGGTTGCTGCGGCAATAACACCAGAGGTGGCATTTTCCTAAAATGGAGGAGCGCTCATAAGGTGTTTTAGACACAGAACTTGTAACACATACCCAAAACACGACCATATGTAGCGTTCACACATTGACAGCTGCAACTGAGTGCCAGCTTAACATCTTTTTCCGACTCCAGTTCGACAAAGGCACCACATACGACGCGATTGACTTTGATAAAGTGAACATCCAGCACTTTACAACCTGTGGGACAAACGCTGAATGTTAGAACACATCTGACCACAAAAGAACAGTTCCAACAACTCCCGTAAGTTCAAACTGGAGATGCCGCACAAGGGCTATGTCCCATGCTGACTAGGATGGCCAGGTTAAAAGATGGCTAGATCGCCTTTTAATAGACGTGGACAGCACAGCACACAGCAGGAAAAAAGCCAACACCTAAATAACAATATGATAGGGCAATACTGTAGGCCTACTAAATTCCATGATTTCAAATCCAGATGGAGTCAGACCCGGCAGGATTTAGAAACTGAAATAAAGCCAGAACTGGAGCCGGATTTGAAGAGAACTTGTTTTCGGATGTCACAACAATACATTGGATGGATCTAACGCAGTCAACAGTGCTGCCATCTGCTCTAAGTAGGTAGTACAGTTCAATGTTTCCATCATAATCAGCTTTGACTAAATTTGTGAGAAATGATAGAATTTAAAACCCTTACAGCCTGACGACATAAACAATTTCTTGTCATGCAGATGTCACAATTTGCTTACTCATGCATGAATACCACATGTATTACTAGTATCAGGATTGCAAATTTTCCTGAAATATAATATTTGAAGAAAATTTTAGCCAGTTAGTTTCGTTAGCTTTATCTGTAATTAACTGAATGCAGTGCAGCAGGACAGGCATCAGGCAAATCAAGCTATAAGGCTGGAATTTAGCCAGAGCCAGATTTGGTGCATTTCCATTTAAGGACCGCATTCTGGACATGTCGTAGCCAAAATCTGGTATAACCCTTCAATATGATAGCAACAACAGTAGCATGAGAGAACAGGAAAAGATTCGCAATTCTTAAAATTGCAACAACAGTTGCTGACGCACAGCAAATACTGCACAATAACTGTCAAAAAATTAACAACGAATTGTAGCAGAAAAATTCACCTTGAAGTTGAAAAAATTCAGCGAGACTCTCCTTATTGCAATCTTTCTGCTCAAGCTCACAAGTAAAATGAAGCCAGATGACGTATTGGCCAGTCGCTTTGTCACTTACAAGCTCATTCAGCATTTCACGAACAGTGCACTGCAATTCTTCCGACAATCTATCCACTGTTCACAACAAAACAAAACAGAACACGTCAGCATTGCCTACAGCTACCACATGTATTATCAGGATTAAAAATTTTCCTGAAATATAATATATATTTCAGAATTACAGCCATGGCTACAGAGTTTGAAGGTGCATCTGGCATTTTACTCATATCTGCCAACAAGTCACACATCAGAAACAGCAATGACTCGACAAACCTTATCAGTTATGGACATTCAAATACTTCTAAATACTTACCATTAATTGTTCTTGTCCCTGTACGGTGCTTCTTCATATCAGAAAGAGCTTTCTCAATGTTTCCAGCAGAACTCAGTATCACATATGCATTGTTCAACCACAGGCCACTCTTTCCCATCGGAAAAAGTACTTTTCGCACCTGACAACCTTTCACACACAACAATTTATATACATCAAGAGTAACAAAAAAGATACCAAACTCTTGCCCAGATCTTGAACAATTTTCACAAGAAACTCAGCTGATTCAGAGGGACCAGTGCGGTATCTATGCATTTTGTCGCCCCAGTTCATATCCACAACTTAAATGCTTCAGCGACATACAAATATCCAACAGAGTTAATATTTCAAAAATCAGTCACCCCGGCAAAGACATGCGGCAAATGTGTATGAACTAGGCCTATGTTACATTCTCGCGTGCCCCGCTGTATGCCTTTGAGTTAAGTGGACGACCCGTGTGCAATAAAATATAGTAGGCCTAGCATTCTAACAAAATAACAATTAGGGCCCTATATAATGTGAACTGGACAGTGGCTAATCTACAGTATGGCTATTTTAGGGTAGTAGTAGCAGCAAATGAAAAAGCAACAAGCGACAATGAACTGTCCTGAATGGTGTCAGCGGCAGAGCGGTGGCAGAGAGGACTACAGCGATGAAGTTTGCTTAGGTACGTCGTGAGGAGAACCCTGGTGCTATCGACGGCACAAGTCATTGTTAGTACATGCCTAGCAGCTGGTGGTTGTTGTCCATCACCACGCACGTGCATCATTTCACAGCAATGTTGCTGATGACAGTATAGGCGATGCTATGCTATGCGCTGGTCAAATTCTTTCACTGGTACACTCAGCAGGAAATTTGGAATAAAATGATCGCTAAAGATCCCATCAGGCCACCACACCAACCACAGTGCTACACTACCTTGTGAAATCAATTGGTCAATAAATTTAGGAGCTGTAGTAGTCGAAATTTGCCTTATCCGACTGACAAGGCTCATCGCTTGTACAACAGCTTGTTGCTACCGCACAACCCGTGACAACATATCAGGGTCTGAAACTCTGAATATTAGCTTTCCCTGCATGAGAAAGATAATGACTACAAATGCGAACTGAAATCTCCAGCATAAGCTATGAAGCCATGAAGAGGAAACCGTAGACAGGAGCAGGTGGCAGAAGGGATTGTCATAAACCTGACTGTCCTGACATCTGGCAAAAGACAGGAAGACTACAGCTCTATACTATTATTACAATACCATACCATATCACAAAGACGCCTCAGATACAGCTCTAGCACCTCAGATTCTGCTCTGCTATTTTAGTTAACATCTACAAATACGAACTGACATCTCCAGCATAACTTACAAAGCCATGAAGAGAAAGCCATAGACAGGAGCAGGTGGCAGAACAGATTGTCATAAAGCCGACATAATGGGAGTAGACAGGAAGAATACAGCTCAGTACCGGTTTTACTATACCATATCACAAAGACGTCTCAGATACAGCTCTAGCACCTCAGATTCATGCTCTGCTAACACTATGTGCCTTATAAATATAATAGTACCTCCGATAGGAGGCACTGTGATCAGTCGCGTTTGTTGGCGAGTGAGACAGTTTGTTACTTGGTTAAGCAACATCCGGATATTGGCCCAAAGTAAGCGAAATCACCTTATCTAGGTCACATGACGGGCACTAGCGCACTACCTAGACACCGGAGTCAGTCACATAACTGAAAATGACTGACTGGTGACTTGGAGTCGACTCGGTGTCGCAAAATGACTGACTGCAACTTGAAGAAATATGACTTGTGGCAGTGGCTTTGTGACGGCGGCTCCGGTGTCTAGCACTGCCCACCTCACCGAGTGCTGGGCCAGTGCCCGTCTGTAATAGTCTGCACTGTGATGACAGGTGACCTGGTGGAGGCTGTACTCTAAGAGCACTTTTTCTACTATTATTGTTACTAATAAGATGACAATACCAAGCTTATTGAAGAAGTCGGTAATGTCCAAACTGGTGCAGATGTACGGCAAATTGCTCAGCTGAACTGCACAGACTGTGGTGAATGATGTCTCCGGCTCAGTCTGTTTGCTGACTGCTATCTTCGACTGAATCTGTTCGCTGACTGGTGTCTTCGACTCAGTCTGTTCGCTGACTGGTGTCTTCGACTCAGTCTGATTGCTAACTGGTGTCCTCGACTCAGTCTGTTTGCTGACTGCCATCTTCGACTGAATCTGTTCGCTGACTGGTGTCCTCGACTCAGTCTGTTCGCTGACTGGTGTCTTCGACTCAGTCTGTTTGCTAACTGGTGTCTTCGACTCAGTCTGTTTGCTAACTGGTGTCCTCGACTCAGTCTGTTTGCTGACTGGTGTCTTTGACTCAGTCTGTTTGTTGACTGGCGTCTCCGACTCAGTCTGTTTTCTGACTGGTGTCTTCAGCTCAGTCTGTTTGCTGACTGGTGTCTTCGACTCAGTCTGTTTGCTGACTGCCATCTCCGGCTCAGTCTGTTTGCTGACTGGTGTCTTCAACTCAGTCTGTTTGCTGACTGGTGTCTTCGACTCAGTCTCTTTGCTGACTGCTATCTTCGACTGAATCTGTTCGCTGACTGGTGTCTTCAACTCAGTCTGTTTGCTAACTGGTGTCTTCGACTCAGTCTGTTTGCTGACTGCCATCTTCGACTCAGTTTGTTTGCTGACTGGTGTCCTCGACTCAGTCTGTTCGCTGACTGGTGTCTTTGACTCAGTCTGTTTGCTAACTGGTGTCTTCGACTCAGTCTGTTTGCTGACTGCCATCTTCGACTCAGTCTGTTTGCTGACGGCCATCTTCGACTCAGTCTGTTTGTTGACTGGTGTCTTCGACTCAGTCTGTTTGCTGACTGGTGTCTTTGACTCAGTCTGTTTGCTGACTGGTGACCTCGACTCAGTCTGTTTGCTGACTGGTGTCTTCGGATCAGTCTGTTTGCTGACTGCCATCTTCAACTCAGTCAGTTTTGCAGTGACTGATGTCTCCAACTCAGTCTGTTTGCTGACTGGTGTCCTCGACTCAGTCTGTTTCCTGACTGCCATCTTCGACTTAGTCTCTCTGTATGTCTTGCATCTCTGCCGCACCAAATCCATCTCCCGACGTGAAGCACTCGCCACTAAAATACATAACAAACAGCTGCCGTAATAATACTAGTAATACCAAGGACAATGTTTATGGTGTTATCATTACGGCAGAGCCATTGCAATCTAGTTACCCCATTCATGTGATGAATGCAGATTGCAGAACAGTGTAAAATGGACCAAGACCAAGCTGATTGGTTTGACTCACCCACTTGAGTCATAAGTCTCATTATGGGCAACATGTTTACTGCATCCACCACTGCCATCACATGACCATATCTGTCTGCTCTGGAATCCACTTCACATTAGTAGGCCTATTTTAACCATTCGCTGCTATACTGTCAGGTGGGACTAAGGATGCTACTTTCGAATTTTTTTCCATAATCGATAATCGATTGTGTATTAACCAGTTAATAATCGATAATCGGAATTTGAACACGTCAGTTGGAAGTAAACAAAACAATCACTGTCGCAGTCAACCACCCACCACGCCCAACACCGTGCAACACCGTCTCTGGTTACGGCACCGACTGCAGTGCACTGTGCATGGGAAAGACAAACGGCAGGCGATGGGCAACGCTGCTGCCAACGCCACAGCGGCAAGATCAAACAGCATGTTCGCACAACGTACTGCAGCCGTCTGATGCCGACCGATGGCGATTGACCGGTGTCGTAAGGCTAAACGGTATACGGTGGTCTGCTCTGCCATGAAGTGGACCACCACAGTGTTCTAGACCACATGGGTGGTCTGGCATGATACGCATCAGTTGGAGACATGCTGTCTGTGGCTGCTCCCAGGGAACAGTGGGTGGTCGTGTCATGTCTTATTGGGCCGCCGTCTTGTCCCACACTCATCACACACCGTAGAAATATGCAAACAACGAACATATCAGCGTCTGAATTCACAGAAAATCGACTTACGGTTAAGCGGCAAAGTTATTCGATAGTTGATTAATTCGGTCAACTATCAATTAATCAAAAGTTGCTTTACATCCCTAGGTGGGACAGACATAGCATCCTATCTGTAACAGTCCAACCCCAACAAGTCTCTGAAGTTCACTTGTATGAGGACATAGCCCAACCAGAAGTAAATCTAGAAAAAATAGTCAGGTAAAAGAAAAATTGAAGCAGCAGCCACGTGCTTTGCTTAGCAGTTTGGCTTAGCGGTAATATGTTGGTCACAATAATAAATTACTCTACATAAACCCGGTTAATACTTGGACGGGTGACTGTCTGTGGGCAGGTACACCATCTCACTATGTAACTAGCCACCAGGTTAACTCAGCCTCTCTAGCTGGAGTTAGGCGGGGTGCATTCACTTGTGTCAGGTGGCACGTAACACTGTGTGGTCCCATATGGCAAGTGACGCCCCATAGCTCTGAGATGACTTGATCATGAGATGTATATCGTTTAGTGGTACGAAAACGTAGACAGAAAGCACACATGATCTGGGAAGTGGAAACCTACATAGTAAGCCAGGTACCGGTCCAACCTCAGTTGGAGTGCCCATTTCCAAGTGAAAAATCTCTCCAGAATTAAACGAGCTGCGGCAGGAAACCTCACAATGAGTCAATGAATACAACTCTCATAACAGAGAACGTACAAACTCACCCTCGATATTCCCAGACACAGGCTTCCGCTTATCAGAAAACAACTTAAGTGCCGTCTTGTGAGTGACTTCAGAACGAAACTCAACATATGCCGCACCACTGGGTCGGCCATTCGGCAGGCAAGTGAAGTGGACTGCTGAGATGCTACAGCCTGCAAATAAACAAACATCCATCATATTAATCCAAAACTCTTCAATCTTCATATCCCCCTTGACACAAACCCACCAGGCCACCAAGACTTCCCCATGTGTCTATACTGTCTAGTTCTCTCAGTCTCCGTCACCATACGTCCTAGGATCCATTCAGCATACAGCATCATCTTTACGTGACCAAACTCAGTCCAAACCACCTCAATCTACCCCTCTTAATCAAAAGGCTGCCAGAATACACAGCCGAAGACGTAACTTCTAATAAAAGGAACCAATGGGTCACTTTATCTTTCCGTAACACCAAAGTTTTACACCAAAGTGGCACACCAAAGTGTTACACCAAACAACCGGTTTAACACCTAATTAATGCAAAAACTAAAGTGATGCTAGGTTTTCGGTGTTACACCTGAGTTAACACCAAAAGTCCGGTGTAAACTTCAGTGTTACACCAAACTTCGGTGTAACACCAGACTTAAACCGAGCCCATGATAGATAACACCAAATAGAAATAATGCATTTACATAGGCATATGAAGATAAACCTCTAGTGCTTAAGTTCGGTGTAACACCAAATTGACTTTAATCCGAGATAAGGGTTTACACCAGAGTTCAGCAGTTGGATTTAAGCTTTTGTGTAACACTTTGGTGTTACGGAAAGATAAAGTGACCCAATGTATAGGTATCAAGAAAGACACAGCAATAAAATCACTCTACCAGGAAACAACTCTGTAACGGTTTTCTTAGTTGCAGACAATGGAAGGCCAGTCACACGTAACACTGACTCGTTCGAAGGCAACGTTTCACTACCACGCTTCCGCACCATGGCACCTGCACACACAGTATTAACACGTTCAGCTGAGATGCTTTATTCCTGTAATTAAATAACTCTATGGTGAGACTGTGGTCCTGCAACTAGCCCTGCCACAGCAATTCCAACAAGTATACTTTTGAAGACCTGTGTAACCGGCAGCAACTAAACGGAAGCCAAAATGAGAAAGAAAAAGATAAAAGAGAATGTGACCATTTGGTGATTTTTAGGGTTGTACCGGATTTGTCTATTTTAAAGCCGGCCGGATTTATGAACTCAAATCTAGCCAGGGCCGTATCCGGATATGGAGAGAAAGTACTTAATGGATACTTATTAATGATTATTCAAGTAATAAGAAACCAATACAAGTGAAGATAACTTTATCAGTATGCAACGCGTCAAGTCTGTCCTGTCCTAGTCTGTCAGTGCCCATGTCTCGTCTTCGCCGACTACACTCTAGCATACAGCTATAGCTGAGAACTCACTACGCCAGTACAGGCGGACGCAGCTGCCCACAACAAAAAACAACACCAACAATCACATCAGTCAGCGTCATGCTACAACCTGCACGATTCCCGGCGTATTCAATGCAATACCACCATATTGGAATGAACAATACACCTGATGAAACTAACAGAGTTAACAATGTTGTCAGCTGCTATAAAGAGGGAGTACAGTTCAGTGCTTCCTTTGTTACGTCACTGTATGCCAGTTTTGGATGAAATTTGTGGAACGGCAATGGATGCTGTATTTTTATTAAGTCCGAGTAACACCAATTGAAATTGTGAATACACAACTTTACAGGTCACCTGCGTTAATTTTATCTGTAATTAACTGAACGTAGTGCAGGTGCACTAAACTCATATCTACCAAATCCGGCTAGAAATGTGGCCGGAGCCAGATTTGGTCGGATTTCTGAAAAATTGCCCGATTCCGGATTTGCCGGAGCTGGAGCCGAAATCTGGTACAACCCTAATAAACAGTGTGCTCATGGTCGTTACGTTACAGCTGAACAGCATCTTTAGAACAATCTTAGCTCATGAGGTACAAATGGGTAACTGCAACCACGAGGCAAAAATAGTCTTGCCTTTTACGGGTAAAATGGTATGAGAAAACACGACAGGTTTTAAACAAAAATGCAGCAGTTTAAACAAAAAAAAATGGAAAAGTGTCATTGCATCATTTCTACTCACAATAATACATCACAACTTCTTTCAGTGTTTCTTATGCTGCCACTTGGGTGGCAGGAGTTGTATTAGGTCTCTAAAAACTTGTTGCAATAACACTTAATCATTCTTCCTTTACGACATAACATAACATGGAGTAATTCTACATTGTATCCTACGCTGTAAAAAGATAGGTGCCACTTCTAATTTTATGGTAACTTTGGCATGTAGACCGATTTTAATACTTCTTTCACTTTTGCATTTCGAGATAAATTGAAGAGG
>Ga0209781_1000543_pt1 | contig 10093 bp, 14 predicted proteins | sample WorMetHERISLAND1_3_FD_187386 | JGI IMG/M metagenome (GOLD analysis project Ga0209781, IMG submission 187386) | Marine gutless worms symbiont microbial communities from Max Planck institute for Marine Microbiology, Germany - Olavius albidus HERON... | ecosystem: Host-associated > Annelida >...
AGTGAGCTGTATCGAACAGCGTTATTTTTAACAGCAAAAAAAGCGTTCAGTAGCAGCGCAAACCGCGTGATGCCGCAGTAAAGTACTATCCATAGAGTACGTTAATTATTTTAAGACTTACCAAAGGCAGTGGAACGGAAGACAAATCATTCGCTGAAAGTCAGGAAATTATAGATCACAGGCCAGTCGCCAAAATCGTTATTTTGTGTAGGTAAGTAAGTAAGTGCATGGGCGCATGAATCTGTAGGCCTAAAAGAGATAATGCTTTCAGCCACTCTGCATGGCGTCGGAGTCATTATTAAGCTGTATTTCATCTTTTTTATCGGCATTTAAGGAATCAATGACCTTGAATCTCACTCAGAGGTCATTCAAGGACATACATTTTTGGCGTCAATGGAAAGCCCTTGTACTATTTTAAATAGGCCATTTACAGTAACTATCGCTTCGCTCTATCTTCAACCGTCTCGGAGATATTGCCGGGTTTATACGTCCAGGACCAACTGTGTAAATAAGTAAGCGCAGGCGTGGCGGGCAGTAATGGCAGCCCACAGCTGGGTTCATGATTATGTCACCTGTGGGCTGACTGCCTAGAGACCAGGATCAGCTCTGGACCCTACACTCGTTCGAGTATGGGATACCTTTACCTTTACCTTTTTACCTAATAAACTTGAAGTCGATAGCAGTCGATCGACTAGCTTCGGCGGTATGATGAAATTGTTAACGACTTGAGTCGATAGTTTAGGATCTTAGGGCACATGCTAGAGTTTTTTAATCCTTTGTGTCCTGTTCGGTGCAGTGTACTATTCTACTGTATTCACTTTTATTGTTTTATCTGTTCGGAATAGAACTATCAGTATCAATAACTGATGTCGACTTGGAAGCTTAACGGCGGTGGCAGCGGCTAAGCCTGATGACGGCGGCTTCAGAGTGTAACTGTTACTTGTATTTACATTGTGTTTGTGTTTTTAATTACATCACAGTGTGGTTCTATTTGTGTCTTGGTTGTTGTAAACAGATTTCTGATTATAATCACAGCACAGTGACAGCCACACAATGTCAGTCGTGAAGAGTCAGCTGTTACTAGTGACGATTGCAGTGTTTCTGGCGATGAACTGTTGTCTGTCGAGTGATAGTGAGTAACGTTTTCCTCATTTTTATCTGTCCTATTGTCACATGCGTGGATTGTATCAAAACCTCTGAACATATCAATATCATCGAAATTCTTGCAGAATGGAGGGGAGGGCTTAACAAAAAATGAATATAAAAATAACAGCATAATCTCGGTTCAAGTTCAGTTCAAGGTGACTCCTTTCGAATTTCGAGATTAATTTGATATCGCTAAAAACTACAATAATCTTTGGGTTATTCGTCAATTATGACGTTTTGTACGTTTTGATACAGTACTAGGATGTGACAGACGAACGGACGGACAGACGGACGAGCGGGCATCTCTACCGTAAAAGATACCAGCGCTCGCATAGATTGCTGTGTTACCGCGCCGGTAAAAATCGGTCAGTATTTGATGAAGAGATATGGACAAGAGTATGATACGGAGATATGATATCTCCATTTTTGACTCACGGTGTAAAATTTATCTAGGCTACATCAAGGTATCATGCTATGTTCATATGAACTGAAATGTTAATTGTTTGTCTCAATGCTGCAGAAAGCCTACAAACATGTGAGTCGGCAGGCGAATATCATCGGGAAAATGCAGAGATGGGTGATAATGTGACAATGTGGTGTTACACGACGCACTGTTCTGGAGCGGAATGGACATTGAATACTACCAGTGGATTAATTCACGTTTATATGAATAGAACCATCACTGGCCCACACAACATTCGTGTGAAGTTCTCTGTGGTCAATGCAAGTAAAGGAGATTACAGCTTAACGATATACAACGTGCACTATAACGACAGTGGCTTGTATGATTGCTATGAGGCCGATGGGAAGCGAATAATCGGATATTATTTGGTCGCTGAAGGTTTGTGTCTCGTTGCATTAGAAGGAAAAAGTAATAAGTCCATTCCCTTCAGCCTGCCTCTTACCTCGTCCCGTGCACATTGCCTTCTGTTTTGTCCCCTTGCTCCTTTCCTTTCCCTTTTACCTGACCTTTCTCGGGGGCACCTCCTTAGTTCAGCTTGATGGTTTCGGGGGTTTTTTATGTGGTATGACTTTTGTATGTCTATTAGTATTCTATTATTAACTGACAAAGTCTCAAAATGCGTTTAGATTACTATTCTGTTGAATGCTATTATAGCTTCAGAGCGGTTAAAGCAATAAAAACTAAAAGCTATACTACTTAGCAAAAATGCAAACTCTTAATGTATATTTTCAGATGTGCCAGACAGTTACTATTACAGAACGGCGAAGGTTGGACAAACGATCAAGTTTCCTTGTCATACGAAAGTACCTGAAGACGTTGACTGGGTGTATATGTACACGCGGAAATTATATGGAAATCATATTTACTATGGCAATTCTGGACTTAATAAACAATGGCTTGACACACGATTCACGGTGCTGGACAGAAATCAGTCATACAGTTTGGTGATATACAATGTTACTGTCGACGACACTGCGTTCTACCGATGTCAGGAAGACAGCGGGTTTGGAAAGAAACATTTCTACGCGCTCACTGTTAAAGGTGAATTGAACTTATCCGTACGCTCACGTCGTTTTCACATTATAACAACATAATACGTTTTGTGCAACGCGGTATCTGTCCCATTGCTGCGCTAAATGTAACTAATACAAATATACAGCCCTAAATTTTAACCCACGTAGATGCATTTCGTCAAATTTTATATTTATGTAGGCTACATTATACAGACGAACATTAATTCAGAAAGTTAATTTAAAATCTTCCTATGTTAAGTTATGTAAGAGGCGAACTATGATATAACTGGCGAACTATGATATTACTATTTCACCGTTACATATTAGAATTATCGGGTACGCAAATATTCTATTTCGAGTTTACGGCTAAAAACACGAACTTATAACATTTTCAAATTTGCCAGTAGGCCTAGGTATAGGGGGCCGCCGAGAAGTGTCCTTTCAGCTATCAAACGCCACAATCTGTCCACAGGCCGCGCTACTGTGCCAACTGTGGTGTTCAGACATTGCCATTGAAAATGCATTACGGGGTGAAAAATTGGGGGAAAATAGGGGAAGGAGTGGTCGGATTTTGACCCATAACGAACTCGATCTTACTTTTTGGGTTCGGAACTACAATGTATAGTTTCGTCAAAACTAAGTGAGAATTGTGGCCGTACAGACAGACAGGTCAGAGACAGACAGACACACACAGACACACAGACGGGGATGACTTTATAATTTGTCCCATGCTATGCTGTAGCACGTACATGTATAGCGTAGACTGCATTCGCGTGTCTATTTTTTGGCTGACGATTTGTATCTGCCCTATTCAGAGATGGAAATGGGTCAATGGGTCATGGGTCATGGGTCAAATGGGTCACCATTTTTGGATGGGTCACGTGGGTCACGGGTCACTGCCAGTGATCCATTGACCCATGATGATGAAATAACTGCGCATCAGCTTGCGATTTTTGTGTTCTTAGTTGACATTAAAAAACTGCTCACTCGCTCAATTAGTCCTATTATCATAGCTGCTGGCTTAATTTTAATCTACAGTTCTTTTGCTCCCAAAACGGAGAGTGTTGTCCAATACTGCCATGCACCATGACCCCTCTTAGTCCCATGCGTAGGACGAAATGATGGTGGGTCGTGCGTCATGGGTCATGTGGGTCATGGGTCACATGGGTCATGGGTCACGGAAGATGACCCATTTCCATCTCTGGCCCTATTGCGATAGCATAGCGTGGAACAGATTGTAAGACCACTAGCGTTTTTCTCTGTTGTAACTTTCCTTTAATGAGAATATGCTTGACTTAACTCGTGACACGCAACGCAAACATGCGATATAAAGGGGTGCTTTAAACACCCATAGCAATCCAAGTCTCATCGTCATGTGACGTCACATGACCCCGAGAGATCAATGTCATGATCCTAAATTTTTGAGGCTTTATATCACGGCAGTGAAACAGTATTTCAATTACATAGTAATATCAGAAATTAATTGTACTGATAATAAACAATGAGGCATAAGCATTGAAAATTAATACAGTTAACTCAATAGTAGCAATATATAGCAGTGGATGTTGTGATGACTGTAGAGAAATGTGTTGTGTAGAAACACTCGATTACTTTCGTCTGCATATGCCTTCTGGTCAGTCTGTGGAACTGTTGTGTAACTCGCCTCTAACAGCCAACATCACATGGACTTACAACAATGACACCCATGATGGCTACGTCGACTATGTCTACTGGAACGGTCGTCTTGATAATGATAAACCCCGGTTATCAGTGAAAGAAAAAACGGCGGGTTCTCATATTTTGGTTATCACCAATGCAGAGCAGTCTGACGGCGGACTGTACGACTGCTCTGATGGAGGACTGAGAAAAGTTGGCTACGAACTTTTCGTTGCCGGTATGAGATCTACTGTACATTTTCTTTCATAAATGTAACATTTGTGCATTTCCAAAACACTTTCTTATGATTGCTGATACGAGATGCAGCAATTGCTGTGCTGAAAACGTTAGTTCCAGTTTATCATCATATATCATACAAAGAATATACGACTTTCCACAAAATGTACAGATTTTTTGTAAACTTGAACAGTTTAATAAAAAACAGGGGCTGCGTCAGATTGTGTCATAAATTTAAAGAAATATTGCCTTCAAACAATGATAGCAAGTAAGTATCATAGTCGACATTGGCTGTCCTCGTGCATTAAAATGTAATCTTTCTTCGTCAGATAGCCTAGATTGCCGTTGAAGAACTGGCACATAAAAATTTGCTAAAACGAACTGACAGTTTTCGTTTTACCGAATGACGTAGGCCTGTGGTAACTAACCTGCATTAACCAATCACAAAATAGGCCTAGAATTAGATATTCAGGTCACAGATTAATACTTTCAGCCATATGCAAGCATGCTTTCAGCTAATAGTGTGCAGCAACTTACTCCTGCGCAGCAGCTGACGGAAAAGTATTCAAGTTCAGTTTTGGGTACTTACACACTTATAGCCCAAAAGTAGTGATTTCGGAGAAAAAATAGCAAAATTGCATGATTAGTGTCTCGTTAAAGGTCAGATTTACGGAACTATTGAAATACAGCCTTTTCCGTGCTTTAGAGTGTACGTACCGTGTGCCACACACGGTAATGAATACTTTAAATATATACGCGCGCCGCCCCTGATAAAAAGTCGCGCTTAGAAATAGAATATTGTATTAGTGCTTGGTCACCGCATTACGTCAAGGATAAGAAATTATTTGAAAAGGTGCAAATGAGATTTACAAGAATGTTCATAGAATTAAAGGGCAAATATTATTATGAAAGACTGAAATATCTGAATTTATGGACGATGAAGGACAGGAAGAATAGACAGGACTTATTAGTAGGGGTCTTCAAGATGTATACAGGATTTACCTAGATGGACATGAAAGAACTATTTACAAAGAATTTCAATGTATGTCAAAGGTCACACATTTAAAGTTGGAGAAACCAGGATGCATTACAGACAGCATAAAGTTCTCACACAGGGACAGGGTGGTAGGACGCTGGAACCGTGTCTGTATGGTTCAAGAATTCAAGAAATGGGTGATGCACACAATTGCACGTAGTATCACTGCCTTCAGGGGGAGAATATTGATAAAATAAGACAAACAAGGATGGTCTTTTTCATGGACTAATCCGCTAAGCCCTCCGCCCCACGGGATAATTGGCTTTCCTGCGATGCCACACACGGTATGATACAAGGTAAAATACAAGAAAGCCTCGGGCTCCAAGGCCAAGCCTCTGTCTTATGATCATGCCATGGCCTTGTGTCACAGCTATGTAAACTAAAAATGATACTAGGCTACTTAGTCCTCATAGAATTTTACTATTGGGTAAATGTGGAAGATTATAAAGCGTTTTATTGTTTTCTGCATATAATTAGTAGAAAATGGTTGAAAAAAATACATATCAAAACCACGGTTGAAGCCGTACACGGCAAGGGTAGGCTTTCGGCATCAAAGCCGAGGCCAAGGTCTAGCATACACCTTTTTTGCTATTTTAAACACATACATGTATAAACATTCGACTATGATGTTTGTTTTCCGATGCGCCAGAGAGTTACTATTACCGAACGGCGAAAGTCGGGCAAACGGTCAAGTTTCCGTGTCACACGAAAGTACCTGAAAATGTTAAATGGGTGCAATTAGGCACACTGCAGTCCCGCGATATATTGTTGAGTGATAATGGACTTCGTCTCGGACTTGACCCGCGATTCACGGAGCTGAACAGAACTTATTCGTACAGTTTGGTGATACACAATGTTACGGTCAATGACTCTGCGTACTACCGATGTGTTGAAATTGAAAACAAAGGATTGGGAAAGCGACATTTCTACCGTCTCACTGTTGAAGGTAAATTTATTTTTTTAGAAATAAGTAAAACAAACGTTTTAAACACACTTGTGCGCATTAGATGACATTGACTGTTTATTTTGCGCTATACAAATGAGCGTATTGATTGATTGATTGATTGTAACGACTAACGATGACAGTGGTATTGGACGTAGAAAACAGCTATACCCGGGACACATGTTCACACGTAATACGGTAAATGTCCTGTTCTGCTAGCATTGTAATGAAGTCGAAAATTTACATGTGAAAAAATACGATACGCTGGTTTTTTTGCCGTTTTCTAAGTCCGATACCATTGTCATCGTTACAAGTGTTTTTAAAACGATATTTTACATATTACCAGTGTAACACCCTTAACACCCCGAGCAGTGAGAAGAAGACGGACAACACTTGGTTAAGGCGCTGGTTCCTATAATTATTCATCAAAGGACGCGCGACGTACAGGTGAACTCTACAATTTGTTACAACCCAGTCCCAATTTCCCAACGTTGAACCTTGAATCTCCATGTTTCTTCTCCCCCAAAGTTTCACCGTTGTATAGGCGGTGTCCAAAAACCCCACCCTGGAACTAAACGTCATATCTCTATCTTGACCCGATCCTCCATTTCTGGATCGTCACCGCCGACATACAGTCCCGTTCCGCCTGGTGTGTCTTTCACCGAGTTCATGCTGCTGTCAGTGTTGTCGTCCGATGACGTCGCTACTGCAGTAGCCGGCTTACCTGATAAGTCTTCTGCCATCGAACCAGTCAGTGCTGTCCGTGACTTGGGCGTCTTCATCGACAGCGACCTCGGCGCCGCCACTCATGTTCGAAGAACCGTGTCACGCTGCTTCGCCGCCGTGGCTTTGCCATTAGCGACGTCGATACGTTACCAACGACTGCTTCCGTTTTCTTGTGGTGTCGCTCGTGCATTATAGGTTCGAGTACGGCAACTTCATACTGCCCGACCGATCACCGGTGTTAGCCGAAACCAGAGCATCACTGCAACTCTCCGCGAATCGTTGGCTACAAGTATCTCAACGTGTACTGTTCAAGACTGCAACGGTGGCGTTTGACTGCATTCGAGTTCAAGGACCAGGATATTTCAGTGATGTTTATTTGCCAGTTACACCGTTACGTCTCGCGCTCGACTACGATCCACAAGTCACGGTGACATGATCATTCTGCACTCACGCACTTTGCGTTATTATCAGCACAGCTTCCGTTCATCAGCACCATCTGTGTGAAACGATCTTCCGTCTTAACTGAAACTGATTGAAACCCCTTTATCGGATTAAGCCCAATTTTCTCTTGATGGACGGTATCCATGACATAATCACCTGTGTCAGATTTGGTGACGATCGCCTAAGGAGTTCAAAGTTGTTTGCAGGGTCAAAGTTCAGCATTTCCCATTGACTTTGCTGGTCGTCCTTACACAATCAAGGGCAGCGATCCATTTTAAAAAGTGGGTGTAAGTATATCGTTAATGACCACAGTTTTAATTAAAGCTTTTGCTATCATGCCGTTAGCAATTACCATGACATTAGCATGGCCTCAACTATGCCTTTTTCTTGCAAATCGCCCTCGCACACTATTTTGTGAGCATGCGATTTGCAAGAAAAAGGCATAGTTGAGGCTATGCTAATGTCATGGTAATTGCTAACGGCATGGTAGCAAAAGCTTTAATTAAAACTGTGATCATTAACGATATACTTACACCCACTTTTTAAAATGGATCGCTGCCCTTGATTGTGTATCTAAGTGTTTTAGGGTAATATTCATATAACATGGTATTGCATTGATATCACCACACCAGCAAAACTAAACATGAATTTTGAGCTTTCGATGACTGTAAACATACGACAATCGAACTTTTCGAGAGAGGATGGAGGAAAAGAGTTCTCACCGCAGACGCCCCCCCCCCCGGTCTTTTTTTAACAACTATTTCACTGAATTATTGTGTAACTGTGAAGAAGTGTGTTATGTAGACATGCCTGCGTACTCTCGTGTGAACGCAACTGCTGGTCAGTCTGTGAAACTGAAGTGTAACACTTCACTGACATCTAACGTCATGTGGACTTACGAGAATGATGATCCATACATTGTCTATGTCTACTGGAACGGTCATCTTGATAGCGATAAACCTCAGTTATCAATGAAAAGCAATGGAGGTGACTTTCACAGTTTGTCATATCTGATGTCCAGCTGCAGGACGATGGACTGTATAACTGTTATGATGGAGCAGGGCTGAGAAAAGTCGGTTATCAACTCACAGTTAAAGGTATCAAAATCTGTCTCTGTCATATCTGTGTATATACAGTGCATGCGCCATCCGCAGCAACTATCGATGACCTTTGCACTGGCAGCATTGTCCATGTGCGGTCAACGTCATACCTATCCAACAGAACATGCCTAGGCCTACCGCAATCTTATTTAACACCCTCGCTCTGGGTGCATAGCCTTGTGGCACTCCCGCATTGGTGATGTATCATTTCTTTTCACTGGTTCATGTACACTCCGCTACTATTGGTCTCCTTGTCAAAGTTGTCACTATAATGTCGTCCAGCCACCGTCTTCTCGGTCTGTCGATTCTGGATAAACGCTTTCGTATTTCGCGATGATTCTGCTCTGACAAAAACTAGAGTCTTCTCGCTATTCGTCAATGAAGTAGTCATGATCCAGGTCATATAGGCAGCCACACAGACGGAACGACGGGCATACATCAAGATCACAGCTATTACAGAGCTAATCGTAGCTTAAAGCTATGCTGCCGCATGCACTATAAATGAAAGTCGATCACTATCTGTCAAAAAGTCTTGGTGGGTGTATTATTTTATGACTCTGTGCGGTGTACGCAACGTATTCTTAGAAATTTTCAAATTTACGTTTCAATTTCACTTTCATCAGTAAGTATAAGTCCAGATTGTCAGCTTGCGATTCACAACTTGGTAGGCCTACATACTAGGCCTAAATTTCATAGACATTCATTTGTTAAACCGACTTTTCAACAAACTGGTAATGATTACTTGTCCGTTTTGATGTGAAGCTGATACAACACCGACACTCGGAGTCGTACTCGCTACCATCATCCCACTCATCTTCTTCTTCATCGTCATCATCATTGCTGTTGTCGTCATCGTCCGCTACGTTTTTCTTCGTCGTAGTCGTCCACAAACGTAAGTTTCGACACAGTCACGGTCAACAGTTCAGTTGTGTGGCTTGAATGACGCTATGGGCACTAATAAGTAAGCAAGCAAGTAAGTAAAACGTAGATTTATATAGCGCATCTCGTTTTTTTAAAAAAAAAATCTCTAATGCAGTCAGTTAGGATCATCTTATGTACGAAGTATCCATCATCATGCATCATGTGTCATGGTTGGGGATCATTTGCGTGCGGTGGTGTCTAGTATATGACATAGCTATATTTGATGACCAGACTAGCAGCGAAAATGCATTTGTCGCTGTACAGCAGCCAAACTAATCACAGGCTGAACGGTAGTTCAAGCCCTGTGTTAACGGCGACATGTCTTTCCTATGGGAGGCTCTGTGACTTTCTGGGTTTTTTTCCCGAACCGACCTAGAGGTCACACCCCTCGACCGATTTTGACGCAAAATG
>Ga0209781_1000544_pt1 | contig 10090 bp, 5 predicted proteins | sample WorMetHERISLAND1_3_FD_187386 | JGI IMG/M metagenome (GOLD analysis project Ga0209781, IMG submission 187386) | Marine gutless worms symbiont microbial communities from Max Planck institute for Marine Microbiology, Germany - Olavius albidus HERON... | ecosystem: Host-associated > Annelida >...
AATTGGCTGTGCGCCAATTACCATATTTAATTGCTACAGACTGTTTTTTAAAGTGACAGCTGCTTTCCCAAAGGTAGTCCTGTTGCAGTTCTGTTGTTTTGTAACGTTTAAATAATTTGGGACCGGACTTCGGAGGATTGCCAAAAATCATGTAAAATTCGGGAACTTTGTGTTGATTTTACGGGCAAATGTCTTAAACCTTCGGGTATTTTGATAATTTTTCGGGCACGAATCATGTAAAATTCGGGCATTTTGTTAATTTTTCATACATATTTTTCGGGCAAAAATGTCATGCCCTCCCTAAAGTTGACTGAGCTCCTACGCCTATGGGATGGGCACGGAGGCAACTGCCTGAGCTCGTAGGCTCGTACTGTCGTACATCTACGATCTACTCTACGGCCGAAATGTCAATGGGCCGCAACGACGACGTCTGGTGTTTACATCCCGAAGAAGATAAACATGCTGTTTGTTGTTTAGTTTGTTGTTGAAAATGAAAATGATTTTCGATTTCTCGCTAACGACGTGAATGGCAGTGTTCGTCTGTCGCAATGTCGTTATTCGGAAATCTCTTTGACGAAAATGGCAGCGACAATGACGACGACGACGCGTCTAGAAATGTTTGCGCAGCGGCATGTTCCAGTGGCAGCCTGACGAGTACCGCGGCGCACGACGAAAAACCGGCTTTGCCCGAGCCTGCCAAGCCGCCCGCGGCACGTCCTGAACATGGACTGTGCGGGATTCTGAACCGCGGCGCAACGTGCTATCTCAATTCACTTCTTCAGGTTGGGAAATATTCATTGTCACCTGTCTAATTTTAGCTCAGTGCTAGCGTTTGAGGCCCTGGGTGGTATGGGTATTATGCGTCCTGCGTACCATGTGACTAATATTAACCTTAGCCGTCTCCGTAACTCTGTGCTTAACCCTAACCCTACTCCCTAACCCCAAAACTACATAACATTACAATGTCTTTCCATTGCGTTGCAGACATTGTCGATGACGCCGGACTTCTGCGCACGTTTATTCAGCCTGGGACCTGACGAACTGGGTCGCCTTGAGAACCGTGAGACGTCGGAGGCGAAGGTGCGGGTAATTCCGTTGGAACTCCAGCGTCTGTTCGCACGGCTGCTGATGCTGAATGTTTCCATGGTGACCACGGCCGACCTGACGTCGAGCTTCGGTTGGAACAATCACGAGGAGCGGGACCAGCACGACATCCAGGAACTGAATCGTATTCTGTTCAGGTAACGCTGCACTCACTCATTCATCCAGAGCTTTGTCGCTATTGCTTGGCAACAGGAACAACATTGGGTCTCTAACAGGGTTCCCACGCCTCGTGGAAAGTCCTGAATTTTTTCTTGAAAATCCCAGGACCTGGAAAGTCCTAGAAAATCACTTTGGGCCTGGAACTTCCTGGAAATTAAAGCTTAAGATCCTGGAAAGTCCTGGAAAAATATCCTTGAAAGTCGCATGTTTCTAGTGGTTCAAATGGAAAACAAGCAGCAATAGTGTAGCACCCTGTTTGCATTGACTATTGCACCTTCATGCTGAATTTTCTGCAATGGACTGCACTCTGGATATTGTAAGTAAATGCTGTTCTTTCTTTATATTTAAAAAAAAACATTTGCGGGCTCCAAATAGGCCTAGGTCCTGGAAAATTATTCATGGAGTCTTTGGAAAGTCCCGATTTTTTGTCAGTAAAAGAGTGGGAACCCTGCTCTAAAGACATGCTCCAAAAATAACCAAAAGTTCACGTCGGGATACTCGCCTAACCTAACCTGTGTACTACTAGATACGTCCAGAAAATTGGCCGGTAAAATCAGATATACATTGCATGCAGTTAGTTAAGTTAAATTTAGATTAAAGTGATTATTTCATTTTCACGGCTGTTGTAATCCGGTCTGCTGCTAACTGGCTTGGTGCTAAACTAGTACATTGAAGTGAAGTCTTGTCACAGCATGATCACAGTGTGATGTCTACACGCACTGGCAGACAGGGCTTGAAAAAACCTAGCTTTTTAAAGATTTTTTTAGGTTTTAATATGTGAGGACTGGATGGTCAAGTTCTGTGAATGTGATGCTCCATCTAAACACAGTATCTTAGAGACAAATCGATTGAGGGAACAACGTCATTGAAGTATGATTAAACTCGATATGATTCAAATAGTTGAGTTCTAACTTCTGAACTTTTAATATGTGATTGAGGAAACTGTTACTGTTTTTAGAAATAAAAAACCTAAAACCTAACCTTTTGGGTTATTTTACGTTTTTTAACAACCTGGTTAACCTAGGTTTTATAAAAGTGACTTCTACGGCAGATAACTGTGAGAGTTATTTTCACACTGACTGTTCAACGTTTTTTTTTTAAAACAAAAAACGTGGAAAAAATTTTTAAAACGTTAAAATCGCGTTTGTATATAAAAATAAAAAAAAACGTTCATTACAGCTATGTGTATTTGTGATGTGGTTGATTACAGTGCAGTGGAGGAGTCGCTGGTCGGCACAGCGGGACAGCCGCTCATCAATGATCTTTACCACGGCAGGATGTCAAACGTGATCCAGTGTAGACAGTGCGGAAACGTCAGCGAACACGATGAAGACTTCCTCGACCTCTGCGTCTCTGTGTCGGCCAGCTCAACGCTCGAGGAGAGCCTCGCGAGGATGTTCCTTGAGCCGGAGGTGCTCGACACTTCGAACCGGTACCGGTGTGGCGCCTGCGGCCAGCTGACCGATGCCTTCAAGTTCACGAAACTGCACCACCTTCCGCCGGTGTTGACTGTCTCACTTCTCCGCTTCAACTACGATCCGGTGAAGATGGAACGCTTCAAGGAGACGCGACACTTCGAGTTTCCGCTGCGGCTCGACATGTCGCGTTACTGCGTCGGCTCAAAAGTAGATCACTCGACTAATGCCGATAAGCCGTCCAATCGAGAAAACAACATAAAGGATCATATGGTGAACGGATTTGACCGGGGTGACAGTTTGGGTTTAAACTGCAGTGCGTCGGGGGATTCGTCGCAAACCGGAACAAAGTTTTGTCGCACGTACGAGCTTTTCTCTGTGGTTGTTCATCGCGGCGGGGCGCACGGAGGACACTACCACGCCATCATTCGTGACATGGACGCACGCGGCATTTGGTCCGAACCAGATCGATCGTCCACTTCTCCAGCAGATACGACTTCGCACATCCCAGCTCCGAAACCCGTTCCCATGACTACTATTGCGGAAGTTGACTTTGCTTCCCCGCGGTCTCTCATAACTTACATTTTATCGGAATCCGGCAGCACGGCTGGCAGGTCAGTCGGTGACGTGTCTGGCAGAATTTCTTCCCTGACAGGCACGTCTTGGCGGAAGAAGTACAAACCGAGGCACGGCTCGTTTCTAAAGTTCCTCGCCGACAACGAAGACCTGTTTGTTTATAATTCTACCGAAGACTTGATCTCACTCGTGCCGGATTTTGAGAAGTCCAAGTCAGAAGGCGGAACGGTGCGTAAGTCAGAAGTGAATGGAACTGGTAAGGTAAATGCCATTACCGCTCGTGACCCGGCGCCTGTTCAGTCTATGAACCAGGAGCTGGATATCTCGTCCCCGAGGTCCGTGATAGCGTCCATACTTCTAGGCACCGGCGGGGCTGCCGGCTTGACGGTCTCCGACCTGTGCTCGAAAATCTCGGAAACGACCGGGGACTCCTGGCGGAAACGCTACAAACCGAAGCACGGATCGCTCGTCAAGTTCCTCGGCGATAACTCTGACCTGTTCGTGCACGACGTCAGCGGCGGCTGGGTAACCCTTCTGGCTAGAACTGCGAGCGAAGATACCGGACCGGTAATATCGGAGCAGCCCACCACAAATGGAAACAATTCCGCCGACTCCTTGACGGACGCCACCGTTCAGCATCCGGACATTTCGTCTACCGTCAAGGAATCCAAGTCTCGTTCCAAGCGGAACCGGAAGAAATCCAAGTTGAAATCCTCGGCGCACGAGTTGACTCCGACATTCCAGAAAGAAGAAGTAGGCAAGGAGGTAATGTCGACTTTACCGGAAGAACCTACACCGCCCAAACCTGGCCATTGCTGGTTTGACTTTAACGATACCGTCGTACGTCCCGTCCGCACGGAAAATATCACGAAACACTTTGCCGGCAAAGAATGTGCGTACATGCTGTTCTACCGCGCCGTACCGGCTACCGACGACGGCTGTGCTTCGAAACATGTGGAAATCCCGGACTGGCTGATTTCGGAAATCGCTGCGGAAAATCTAAAGCTGGAAGAGCAGCGTGCCGAGTACGAGGAATTTGTGAACGTGGTGACGGTGGAGATTCATTTCGGACGCTCGTACGAGTGCCGGGAAGGTGTGCTTCGGCCACGTATCAGCTCATGCTTCTTCATGGAGCACACCGTGGACACTAGAAGAGACGCGGGTCACCTACTTCGAGTCGTTGCTGATCTCGGTGGTGAGTTGGTCGAGCAGTGTCGTACGATCCACGTCGCAAAGTCTCTGCCGGCCGGCGGACTTCATCTTTACCAGGAGGTGACCGCCAGTCCAGCGTCCAGTTTGAAGTCCTGCGGCGTCACTCAGTCGACAAAGCTTTTCGTCTGGAATGGCCGGGAAGTCGACGGAGTGGCCATTCCGGTCGGTTGTGAGAACGAGCCAATCTCGCTAAGATTTGGCCTGGAAACATCGCCGGAGATATTGACCGTGACCGTTGCCAAGAACACGACGATCCGTGCACTGACAAAAATGATTGCCAGTAGACTGCAGATCAGCGGTCTGGAAACGGTCAGCCTCTATTGGACAACGGCTAAGGGCATCAAGCTTGAACCACTGACACGCGATCTCGATAAAACAGTGATTGAGGCGGGATTACGTACCCGGGACAGGTTGGTCGTCTATCGCCCCGGGTCTCCGACAACTGCAAATTCTCTGCAGTCTTGCAGTCCCGGGTCCGGTGTCAAATGCAGCCAAACGATTCTTCCGAAGCAGATAACTGTTTATTGTGAGAACTACGTCGGCGATGATGTGATGGTTCCGGTCCAGGTGGAGACGGATTCTGCGGCTTCGGTGGAAGAGCTGAAAGTGTTGATTATGACGAGCGCCGACGTGCCGATCGAGCTGGTGAATGACGTACGGCTTAGAGTCCACCTGGATGATCTCGGAATCAGTGGCGTTGGACCTCCGTTGCATGAAAGTGTCGAGCTGGCCGCCGCCCGTCTGTTGGACGGTGTGACCCTGGTGCTGGAACGTGGCAGAGCTCCGCGGGACAGCGAGATTATGTTGACGGTCTCTGTGAGTGCGTCCAACGAGCTGGAACTCATGGTTGACCAGAACATGGCAATCCACCAGTTGCTCCATGAAGTCCTGCTGCGTGCCGTGGTCCCGGTGGACAGTGCGGAGTGGCACCTCTGTCGATCGGACTGGACCGGCGACAGCGCCGCGGTCCTCGGTGAACCGAACCAGACAATTGGTGATGCTGGACTCAGCCATGGAGATCGTCTCTTCCTCCGACCCGGATGTCCTCCGCCGCCGGGATTCCTCAGGATCTATGTCCACCTGCAGTCGAGTCCCGCCCGGCCTTGCTGGTGGGATCCGGTCCGAGACATGGCGGCCGCAGTGTTGCCGACGCCGGTTGGATCGGTCGTGATCTCGAAGCAGTCGACTCTGGTCGAGCTGAAACAGCAGACCATGACGGTACTGCAGGACTACGAGGTCCCATCGCCGCTGTTTCTGCGGCTGCAGATTCTCACCGCATCACTGCAGCCGGCCGCCATCCTCCGACAGTCGGATCAGACGTTGAACAAGCTGAAGATCGGCAACGGCTGCGCACTTGGCGTCGAAGTTCTGCCAACGGAGGAGGACCTGGGCGCAGACGAGATAGTGCTGACGGTCCGCCGACGACTGCCTGGTCAGAGGAACTACAGCGACTGGGCGCAAGAAGTGATCTGGGACACTTCGCACGGCGCGACCGTCGCGTCCCTGTGCGGCGTCGTCGCAGACACCATCGGCGAAACGGTGTCGGCTGTCCGCATGGCAAAACACATTCCGGACAAGTTCGACTGGCTTGTCATTCCACATTCCGACGACACGATCCGCGCGGATCGAGGTTCTGCAGCTGGCGTCGGAGGTGCGAAGAAGAAGCGTAGGAGGAAGGGTAAGACCGGTAAACCGGGTGGTACGGCCTGTGATCTGAAGTCCTCTCTGTTTCACCTCCAGGACGGCGACGTCATCGGAGTTAAAGTAGCGGATGAACCAGGCGGGGATGACAGCGACTTCGGTTCCTTCGATGACGATGTTCGCAAACAAAGAGTCAACAGTCAGCAGGCGGAGAAGTCAGCAGTCAGCGAGGCCTTCAAAAAGTCCGAAGCAAAGGCGCCGGCCACAACGTGTCGTGTGGAAACGGCGATAAAAATCCACGTCGACAATTTCCGATAGCATCTATGTCGAACACGTTTGTCTTCTTTTTTGTTTTGTTATGTTGTCGTATAATTGTATAATTGATTACGACCGTGAATGGTTGCCAGATGTTGTTGGTATTGAGATGCCTTAAGAGCCAATCATTGGCCGGTTTGCGTAGTTTCAGTGAGTTGCATGTGTGTTATGTGCTTTAGTTTTGTCATTTGAAGTTGCATTGTTTCTGTTCATACAATACGCTGCTGTGACTGGAGGCTGGTCCTGTGCATGTGGATGAATTTGTTTTCTCCAGCCTTGCAGCCTCTTTACTTTTCAACCTGGCCATTTAAGCAACTTTATTTCTAGGTTTTGCCGAGTCTCGTCTCTTTTCCAGCTGAAATTCTTGGTCCGTCCCACTTCAACTGTCTTCACTCCAGGTCCATTTCCAAAGTCAAGAATTCCATACCCGACCATCATGGATATGGGAATGAATGAATTATAATACGAAACAACTGGTCATTGATCTATTAAGGTGACCATTCATCCCGAATTTTTCGGGACAGTCCGGAATTTTGAGTGCCTGTCCCAAAAAAATACAAGCTCATTCGGGACGCTCAATTGTCCCGAATTCCGAACCCTGTCCCGAATTTGTCCCGATTTAACATCAAGATGTGTTGCAGTTCAAGCAGTTGATCAAAATGCAATTGATCATTTTGATGTTTTTGCCTGTCAGCGGTGCATTCTTTTGAGCTTAAAACAAAATCTATTTTCGGCCGTCCCAGAACCCCACCAGGGGGAGCTTAGGACGGTTTCCCATAGATCCCATAGTCGGATGGCAAGGGGATAGGGAGGGGATACCCCTCCCCATACCTTTCCCTCAACGTGCCTTTGGCATCTCGATCTAGGCGTCTTCGCCGCCTCGAAGTGTCCCGAATATCTATCATAGATTTATGGTCACCTTATGATCTATTCAAGCTAAGGTGGTGGTCTGTTAGGTGAACTTCAGTACTATAAATTTTGAACTCTGACCATAGCCTTTGATCAAATTGGCCCTATTTAATGAAGTCATTTTTCTAGGCCCGGCCTGACCCATTCACAGGTCTGCTGTAAGCTTCCAGTGCAAAAGTCTGCCAAGACTCTATTTGCCTAGTCGTTGCTTCCTGGTAGCAGGGCCACATTAAGGCTGAGTAGTACAGGCCGAACTTCGCACTCTTACAGATATGCACTTTGCACATACTTGTAATTTGATAACTGCTTAAAGATGATTTGTTGCTTTTTTGTGGGTTTTTCTCAAAAACCACCACCTACTGTGATGGTATCAACGATAAACAATATACAAATCAGACTAAAGACATTTTCTCGTCACTTGTGCACGCCTATTTAGATCGAGCGTGCCATCTCTCCGCCGCATACACACGCCATGACTTGCGTGTGCTACAGATGAGTTTACTGCGATCTGCTACGGGAGGTTGGGTTATGACGATGGCGAAAAGAACAGCTAAATCACCAACCGTCCAACCCCATAGAACCATTTTCGAACTTGGCTTCCCTTTTGACCATGGGATAATGCCCCCAAAATTTTGTGATATCTTGCGGTTCAGGAGTTGTCGTGTTGACAGACAGACAAACACGGACACTGCTGACAACAATACCACCCTCACTACACTGTGCTGTACGGGTGATAATCAGTAGTTAAAATTAATGTTGAAATTAAAGTAAAATTAAAGTTAAAACAAGATTACATCAATTCACCCGCTCATTGTTGTATAACGCAACCGCCGGTGGCGCCCTCTGGTGATTCTGCAAGAGTCATAGCGTAAATTACGTGGCGCCCTCTGGTGATTGCAAAAGAGTCATGTCGTAAATGACGCAAATCATCAACATTCGCCAGGCGGCGGCACGACTTTCGCCAAGCGGCGGCACGACGTTTCAAACTACATTTCCGCCCTTATCGTTTGGTAAAAGTTTCATGAAAATCCGTTCAGCTGTTCCCGAGAACGGTTGTCTCATATTTTTGACGGAAGGAAAAAAAAACAAAAAAAAACAACTGCAAAACATATACGCATCAGCCTCCTACCGGAAGGCGGTTGCGTAAATTAGAGGTTCTTTCAGTTTCATCATTAACACTCAGCCATCATATATGGTGGGTCACTGCTGTGTAATTGTTATAATAGTGTGGCCGTTAATTTGCTTTAATGTGGCCGTGCCTAGCAGCATGATGGACGTTTACAACTGTATGTCTTTCACGCGATTCATGTACGCATGTCGACAATGATGTTACCAGTGTGAAGCAACCTACTGCCCGGACTGCTAACGTACCATTTCTGAGACATGTAAATATACAGTTTTTCAGGGATGAAGGGTGTGTATGGCCCCTTAATTAGTACAATGTCCAGACATTTTGTAAACCCCAAGTATTCACCAAAATTGTTTTGGGTCGATCCCCTGTTGGGTGAGAGCACAAAGCTCCCCAAACCTCCCAATCGACTTGGGGTTACCTCACCTCAATTTCCCCCCCCCCCCAATCAGTTTGGCTATTTTGTACCACACCAACGTTTGTCTATGCACAGAAAACGTTTCTGGCGACATCATTGCTGCTGGTGGTCAGCTGGTCAGTCTCAGCTGGTCAGTCTGTCATTTCTCATTTGTGTGTTTACTTGAATCAAACGCTGTGTTTGCCAAGCTAGACGTTTATGTTGAGTTGTCTGCAGGGCTCGAAGTGAGAGTGTAAGCGCCGGTATGGTATACCGGCGCTTCTTCAGTCGGCTTGAAATCATAACGCCACTTCTTTCTAGCCGACTGTCATACCGGTATGCTGTAGGCCGCTCAATGAGTCAATAGTTGTTGCGTCTGGATGCGTTTCCTAGGTGCAAAACAAAAATATGCCAAAAAATGCGTTTGCGGCCAGGGCTCCGCCCCAGACCCCGCTGGGGGAGCTTATAACGCTCCCACAACGCTCCCCAGACCTAGCTAGATTTAAGGGGCCTACTTTTAAGGGGAGGGAAGGGGAGGGGAGGAAGGAGAGAGGGGATGGAAGAGAAAGGGGTAGGGAAAGGGGCATACCGATACTTCTTTTTCCACACTTCGAGACCTGGTTGTCTGTCCCGATTCGTAGTTACCAGCCAGCGGGCACAGGCGTAGGAGCTCAGTCAACTTTGGGCGCAAGTCATTTTTGCCGGAAATTATGTGTATGAAAAATAAACCAGATACTTTTTTTCCGGAATTTTTGGGGGCAGATGTTGCCCCTGTCCTTCCGTCTCCTACGTCCATGCCAGCTGGTGATTTCTGTTCAGTGGCGGATCCAGGATTTACCAGGGGGCGGACCATGTCGAGCGCGCGGAGCGCGAGCCTGAATGGGGATCTGGGGCAGAGCCCCCAGCGGGGCCCAGGGGCAGAGCCTCTGGTGGGGGGTCAGGGTAGCGAAGCCCCCCTGAAGCTGCCCCCTGAAGCTGAAAGCTTTTTGTACATTTTTACTCAAAAAAGTGTCCAAAAGTTAAGGATTTAAGTGAAAATTTGCCCCCGTGTCTGAGTCGCGCTGCCATGACCAGCCCTAACTTTTGGTCAATGGGGGGGGCACTCGAACCGCCCATAGCTGGATCCGCCACTGTTTCTGTTGTGGGACTGAGATATTGCTTTATTGCAACTGGTTCCACATATTCACAATGACAGTGACGCAGCCAGCATAGAACACTGCACTTCCTGTTGAC
>Ga0209781_1000545_pt1 | contig 10089 bp, 12 predicted proteins | sample WorMetHERISLAND1_3_FD_187386 | JGI IMG/M metagenome (GOLD analysis project Ga0209781, IMG submission 187386) | Marine gutless worms symbiont microbial communities from Max Planck institute for Marine Microbiology, Germany - Olavius albidus HERON... | ecosystem: Host-associated > Annelida >...
AGGTGTGGTGGGAAATTTAATAACAGTTTTATTGCGAATTTCCAGCAGATTGCGACACTGGAAGAATTTTGGAAATCGGCCAGTATTTGATGAAGTTATGCCTAAAACACTATTGGTTCGTTTTTTTTTCCGGACACGGTGTAGAACCAGTGCCAAGTGGTCACTGGCCATTGACCCTAGACCAAGCTAACTGACTTTTGAGTCAGCCGGTAGGCTGCTGTTGTCTGCTGCATACAGCTTCACTATTTAATATTACTCAGTCCCACAGCTGATGCTGATTTTACCATGCCACAGAGGGTATAAGGCTGAGTTAACCTGGACAGAGACACAGCAGTAGGGGGTTTTCAGCTTGATCCAAGGCTGTGTGTTATAGTGGTTTTTGTGATAAACACATTGCACAACACAACTGTCCACAGTCATATTGGGTCCTGAGATCTTGCACAGTCAGGCGTGTTGCTGTTACCTCCGATATAAGCTCTGTAAACTGATATTGTGACAGTGTCAATGACATACTGGGTACTACTCGTAATATCAGGGTTCAGACACCCGGGTACATACCCAAAAAACTCGGTGGGTTTTTTTGGGTGGACCCACCTAAAAAACCCACCAATAAAACCCACCCAAAAAACCCACCTCAACAAAAGTCTGATTTTGTTATTTGTGCCAATAATAAAGAAGCATTTTATCGTTTTAAATGCTTTAAGCCATTGAATAATGAGTTTATATTTTTGCAATTACTCTAAATTATTGGTACAGACATTAAAACAAGCAACAAATGTACAGATAAAAGATAAAGCTCCCGAAATCAGTAAGGAAATAAAAATAAGTAAGTAAATTTTGTTAGCAATGGGCTTTAGTAAGCATATTTACAACTTTTACAAGTATGAAAAAACTCCAGTATATGCAAATAGTGAATCATTATTCTTTTAAGAAATAAACAGTAAATCTTCTGTCATACATTTTCCCTTTCCATGTTTACTTAGACAGACGCTGGCACTGCACGTCCAAAAAAACCCAATAAAACCAAACCCAATAAAACCCGATAAAACCCAAAAAAACCCACCCGGGTTTTTCTGAACCCTGCGTAATATATGTTGGTTAACTTGGTTATGCTGAATAGATCGTTAGTGCTAACATATTTAGAGTTTATTCAGTTGTTTTTTGCATGTTGTATTATTGATGGGTGTTTCAACAATGAGACTTACCAGTAACTAAACTGTACTTTATATTAACACAAGTATTAAACTAGTATTTTTTGGTATAATTATATTAAAAATCTCTCATCATTTTATTTTTTTGTGCTCTCTGCTCAAAGTCTAAATCAGAATTTTGTTTAACATTTAACACTGATGTAAATGATTTGTTAGAAAGTTCAAAGTATTCGTATTCTGTTGAAATTGAAACCAACAGTATGGGTTGTAAATGATGTGTGTGTTACATTTTAGAGTAGAGTTGTGAGTTGTGAGTTGGTTTATTGTAGAATCTATTGCTTGGTTTAATGGAAGTCCAGTTAGGTTACACAGACCTGGAGGTGATGATAGCAGTAGCAGTGGCCAGGACCCAAATGATCCACCAGATGATGGTTTGTTGCCGATGCTTCGTTGAATTGTTTGAAGTGATTACTATTAATGATGATAATTAGAAACTGTTTTGTGACAATCGCTGCAATGAACAATAAATGCACATAGTCTGTATTAGATGGACTTTATATTTTAATATTTTTGGACAGAGTAAAATCATGTTTTAAGTGGCATCAGAATGAGTGGACGTTTAACTGATTAAGTTGATTGTCTTTGATATTTTGGGTTGAGCATTGAATGGCATCCACATATGGCACTCTGAAAAAATCTTTCTAGGGACACCTTCTTCTTCTTAGTGGCGGACTCCTAGCAGAGCATTGCCATACTGACGACTTGTTGCCAAGTATCCCTACCTCTTGCCTTCCTCCATGACGTATGGACCCCAAAGTTTTGAGGCTGAACATCCTCATCAGTTGTTCTCAGCCAGGTGGTTCGTGGACGTCCAACAGGTCTCCTCCAGTCTGTTGGTGGTTGTAGTACAGCAGTGATGACATGGTTTTGGTCTTCCTCAGAGGCCGAGCGAGCCAGGTGTCCAAAGAACCTCTGACAGAAGGACTTACCCTATTGGAGCCTGGCAAGCAAGCCTGCAAGCCGGACTGTCTCGTTGGTAGTGTGTCTGGTGTATGGGATTTGTAGGGACACTTGGCCTAACTTAACCCTAGTTATGACAGAAAATTTGCTGGTTAAATAGAAACCGAGGTTTTGATGTTAGTAATTAATTAATTAGTTAGATTGGTATTGATGAATTGTGGCTCAGTTGGCAGTTGTATTTGTAGATCGGCATTACTTGAAACTGTCATGTTCCTGTCATAGGTGTTTTAACTGTTTGGTGATTACGTTGTGCTGTATATTGCCTTCTGTGGTACAAATTTAAACTATTTACATTTGTATGTTACTTTGCAGATGATAAGATGCCCGTTATCACTCGTCTGACACTGCTCATGCTGTGTCTTATTGTGTACGTCATGATCAAGTTTAGGGCCATGGAAGATGGCGTGTTGTATCAATATGTGTCCTGGAATGAGTTTATTCACAACATGTTAGCAAAGGGTGAGGTAGGTTCAAGGTTGTCTACCGTTTACTCATTGTGTTTAAACTCTGCATTTGTTTTCAGTAGCTGTGAATGTTAAGGAAATGATTGAAACAAATAGCTTGAAAATTATTAAATCATTAAAAAATTTTATGTCTGTTATGTTGCTTGCTGTCAGGTTGAACATATTATAGTAAAGCCACAGTTGGAGACGGCATTCATTCGTTTGCATCATGGTGCTATTGTCAAGGGCCAAAAAGTTGGTGTCATTTTTTTATTTTGTTGAGTGAATATTTACTATATGTTCACTGATATTAGCATCAAAGCAGTCATTGTTGGTTTGTTTTTGTTGTGGAATTTGCTTAAGTGTGCAAAGAAGAAAACGTTGATAAAACGTCACAGAATTATTTGTCATGGGATATGTTGTTTCATCATATTAAAGTGAATTTAAGTAACGTTATGGTATCACTATATAGTGTTGTCATTGGTTCTGTAACAGTACATAATGAGTTGATGACCTTGACTGCCAAATGTCATCCAGATACAATTCCTGATTCTTTGTCAGGAATGGCATCTAGTTGGTAAATGTCCTGCTTCAGTAATCCTCAAAGAATCTGTAGGAAGAATATTAGGGAGTTAGTCTTATTTCTAATCCATGGTGATTATGGTAAATTAGCTGTTTGAACAAAAACAGTCATTGTATATTAGTAATATGTGATAAATGATGGCGATGAATTAGTAAATTTCTTTTACAGTTGAGAACGATTTTAGATGTGCTGATGAAAAACTGTGCTAAGAGAAGTGTCTTCAGCTGATGGCAGAGTAAGCAAGCAAGTTGCATTTAATGAAACGCATGTCAATTGCACACAGATGAACAATAGAAAAAGTGATGTTGATGAAAGCATTGTGCTGCTGTTCGGGAGTTAGAGACTACGGATTTTGTTTAAGTTGGTGGTCCTCGTCTACAAGTGCCTCAACGGTCGTGCACCAGCCTACTTGGCTGATGACTACCGCTTGATCTGCCACCGCCGGGCCGGCCTTAGATCGTCGTCGGACTTGACAAAACTGGATCTTCCTCTGATCAGAACGATGTTCCGCGACCGATCGTTTGCTGTCAATGGAGCACGCATCTGGAACAGTCTACCGGCGTCAATTCACAACCCGACATTGTCGCCGACACTTTTTAGCAGCAGACTCAAGTCTCATCTGTTCGTTCAATAGCTGCGGCATTTTTGATTCAGAACAGATGCCACATAAATGTTCTAACTAACTAACTAACTAACTATCTACTCGTGTTGAATGAGTATAAGAGACTCAGTTGTATGCAAAGGACAAATATTGCTGTAGTTTGTGCATATGCTGTTAGTTGTGACTGACTTTGTGAGCACATAGGATTTTGATTGTTGCTGCATAGGCCGACATTGAGACATATGTTATGAAGCTTCCTGATATTGATAAGTTTGAAGAAAGACTTCGTAAGGCTGAAGATGAGCTTGGCATTAGACAAGACAGCCGCGTTCCTGTCACATTTGAACGATCAAAGTAAGAAAACTTAGTTTTCTTTTAGTAAACTGTTTTTTGGCATACATCCTGGTTAACAGTTTGTGGATGTTGTAATCCACAGTAAGAATCTAATTTACTACTCTTGTACAGCTCTTTGACACTGTTGGTTGGGTGATCGAAATGGCATCAGGCATCAGGTAACAGGTTGTACTGCAGTGATTTTGAAAGTTCAGTATAAATTTTTACATTATTGTACGCAGTTTTGTTTACAGTTCTGGTGTAACATTAAACTTTGCAGAATATGCTCTGGTAGCATGTTTGCAATGTGTTGTCATTACAGCAGTCATTTTCTTATAACACTAGCCATTGGAGCCATTCTGCTGTTCATGGTTCTGAGGAACGTCGTCAAAATACAAATGCCGAATCCGACGGACATGTTTGTGAGTAATGTGTCATCATCATCATTGTCATTATCATCATTGTAATATCAATTTATACTAATAGTACCAATACTAATAATAATCTAATGTCAAAAGTGCCATATGGTCAATTGGTCATAACTTCAGAGGCACAGAATGTGCTCAATATGCATCAATGTATTCAAGGTTTGTTGTAGTTGATTACATGTTGTATCACCTGGCATCATTCTACTTATTTCATTACCATCCTGCTCAGAAGTACATATATCTTTCTGCACTTTTCTTCAATGTGTCTAGTTTGTCTGTTTTATGACTTTCACAAACATTTTTGCAGTACAACAATATGAACATTGTATGGCTCGGATGGCCAACACAAGATGCAGTCCTCCCTGTAATTTATACATTGTGTTCATCCGCTGGGATATTTGATCTTAACATTTGACAGTTTGACTTCTAACACTTATCTTTGTTACTTGAGATTGATTTACTTACTAACCATTAGCTGCTCCAATGCATTTGCTGTGTAAATGATATGCTGACCTTATGACCTCGATCTTTGCTTTTGAATTGGCTTCCTTACTGTGCTTGTAAAGATATATACGATTCATCATCATCGTCTGGTCACACATTTTATCGTGCATTATGCACTGCAGTGCCCATTGTCACTTACAAGTGAGGATTTGTGCAGTAAAATAAGTAGCCGGTTGTAACTAAGCGTTGTTAGAGTATCTGTATATTTGAGCAACCACCCAACTAATGCCTGTCCATTTTCGTAATAGGCAATGGTGTTTTTCTGTTGTGGTGAAAGAACTCTGCTCTTCTGTAGCAAGGAGCAACCAACTGATCCAAGTAATCGTCGAATATGGCCACTGCATGGTTGTGTGTGTGTCTGTAGGCAAGCGAAAGAAAGGCAAAGTTCGTCCGTGTCGACCTGATGACACAAGAGGGTAAAGGTGTCACATTCAAAGATGTTGCCGGATTGCATGAGGCCAAGATTGAAGTCATGGAGTTTGTGGATTATCTGAAACGTCCAGGAAATTATCAGGTATTTGTGCTGATTACCTGCTGATGTTTAGATGCAGTGTTTGTAACATTGTGAGCTGCATGGAACCTGATCCGTTCTGTTAAAGCATAAATCGGTTTCCTTTCTGGCTGTCCAAGCTGTGGTTAAACCTATGTTGCCTTTTTCACTTAATTGATGTACGTTTCATTGTCTTTCGTCATGTTAATGTGTGCAGCAACTTGGAGCCAAAATACCAAAAGGTGCATTGTTGCTGGGTCCACCCGGCTGTGGAAAAACTCTGCTTGCCAAAGCTGTTGCAACTGAGGCTCTTGTGCCATTTCTTGCCATGGCTGGCTCAGACTTTGTGGAGATGCTTGGTGGTATGTATTAGTGTTGAATGAACTGTAATGTGATCGTATTTTCAGATGTAATTCAGCAACTTGTTGTGTGGAATTGTCAAAGAAACATAAAGAAATGTGATATTTGAATTTTTATATTTGGCAGCCCCATAGTTTTAGCATGAGTACTTGATTTATAGTTAAGGTATTGTACTGCTGTAGATTTCTTAGGTACTCTGCTCTGAGAAACTATGAGTACAGTATGCATGTCTGTATTGTGTGGAAACATGTAGGATTGGGTGCTGCCAGGGTCCGTGATCTCTTCAAGGAAGCAAGGCAGCGGGCGCCTTGTATTATTTACGTTGATGAAATTGATGCAATCGGCAGGAAGCGATCTGGAGAGTAAGATGCTTGATTCTGACTAATTCTGTGATATAAAATGCATAAATGTGATGTATTTAGTAATGAATCTGTACAAAGTTACCGATATGTATACAAATACATCCTCTTTCTGGTTTCATTTTTGTATAAGATTTAGTATTACATAAGTGTGTACTTGTAATTTGTTGTGCACCACTTACATGCGTAACTCATGCGCAGTCACACAAACTTAATTACTTATGTGCATATTTGATCATTTGTTTATTTATGTCAACCTTTTGGGATTAAAACGTAAGATTTATGTTTTTATGTTCAGCAACTGGTCAAACAACAGTGAAGAAGAGCATACACTGAACCAGATGTTAGTAGAGATGGACGGTATTGACACGAAGGAAGGTGTCATTGTGTTGGCATCAACCAATCGTCCCGATGTTCTTGATAAAGTCTGTGTTGGATTTTTACAATTATTTTATTCATTTTTTTGCAACTTGTTTGTTTTCCTGTGGGATAGTTTTAACTTACTGCATAATATTCTGTCTGCAATTGCAAGTGCAGTCTAGCGCAATAATGTTTACATATGCAGTTTTGCAAGTGCTGTTTTGGTTGATAAGTAATCTTCATGGCTTTGAACAAATCAGTTTTATGCACCTTTGTATAGTTTGATTTTAAAATACCGATACTGTTAGATGTTACGTTATGTTAATAGCTTGGTCGTGTCTGCAACGGATGCAGATCTTAATTGTTTTCTGTGTTTACTGTGACCAGGCATTGCTGAGGCCAGGCCGCTTTGACCGGCATATCTTGATCGATTTGCCAACATTGGCAGAGAGGAAGGAGATATTTGAGATTTATTTACAGAAGCTGAGGCTTGCACGTCCACTGCCGGAATATTCAGCAAATCTAGCTCATCTGTCGCCGAGCATGAGTGGTATGTGTGAATGTTTTGTTATACCTTAAACTGAAATGCACAAGCGCAGTTGGTCCACATTATGTCACGTAGTTTGCAACAAAATTGACTGTTGTATAGACCACACAAACCTGTGCAGCAGTTTAAATTGTTAAACATTTAATAGTTCATTGATCTTATGCCAACTGATCTGTAACCAGTCTTAGAGGACTACTGTGCAGATTTTTTTTTCAGCATATTTCATGATCACTGGCTTGTCATTTCTACATTATTTATGAATGAAATTGTGCAGACCAGCTATTGATAATTTTTTACTTAGGTTTATATACTTGACTTGAACACCAAAATCAAACATTTTTCATATTCTACATTCGTTTAAATCATGACAGCTTAATATGTAAAAAGTATCGACACCCCCTTCATGTTAGTTTATGATATCAATGATAAACGAAAAGTGGTCTGCTATCAGCAACAGTGTTTATTTTTAAGTTGATAATGATGACAGTGAAGAATGGAGATAGTGTTCTGTAATGTTGTATTATATTGAGTCGGTGTAAGTAGAAACCCTTCGGTGGCTTGCTGTTGCTTTGCTGCTGTTCTGTGATTCGACCGCTGGACTGACATCCAACCTGTAGAAACTACTGCTCCAGCAGGTCACTTTTTAGGGATCTGGCCTGACCTAGAGTAACTTGCAGAAAGATTGGCGCGTTAAACAAAAATCAAATGTTTTAATTGTTGTTGAGTTGATGTATCACAGACACATTTCTGTTGCTGTCAGGCGCTGACATTGCCAACATCTGCAACGAGGCGGCTCTGCATGCAGCTCGTACTAAGAACATGGCAGTTGACACGACAGATTTTGAGTACGCTGTTCAGCGAGTGACGGCCGGTTCGTCTGTTATTTGCCAATATCTAATGTCAACAACAGTTTGACTTCAGTTGCTTTTTCTTTTTTCTGCTTTGGAGAAAACAATCTTTCAGCCATTGTCGGTTTTGACTGCAAATGTTTTGTTGTGATTGCGAATGTCAGGAGTTGCTAAGAAGAGCAGAGTTCTGTCACCACAAGAGAAAAAAGTTGTTGCCTATCATGAGGCTGGACATGCACTGGTTGGGTGGTTGCTCAAACACACAGATACTCTAATGCTGGTTAGTTACAACTTGCTGCTGTTTTTTTTTTCAACGCATAGTAGTGCTTTGACCAGTTATGCCTTTGCATTTTGGTTCGCAGTAGTACAGAAGAGAAAGATATTTTGCTTATTCTAGTTGGCAGAAGTCAAGTGAGAGAAGAATTGCAACAGAAATAAAGAACAGAAAATGACAAGATGATTTGTGGAGAGGCATAATGGATAAATGAGTAAGTTATGAACTTAGAAAGGTGTAAATTATAATAGAGGAAAATGAATCCCAGCTTTTATAGTACTGTTGTGTAAAAAAAGACTATAGAGACAGAAACTAAAGATGTATAACTAGTACCAGTATATGATAAACTGAATGATAGAACCTTTGAAAATTTAAAGAACTAAATCTGAACCTGACCTGTGATAACGCAATCATTATGATGACTGTGACGCATGTATTGCAGGTGTCCATTATACCGCGGACCAATCAGATGTTGGGATTTGCTCAGTACATGCCAGAAGAACGGAAGCTGCATTCTCAAGATGCTGTTAGTGCTGACTGCATTGTTCTCTGTTAAACTTTTGTTTAGATTTTCCTGAAGTGTGAATAGCTTTTCATGCTGATTTTGTATCACATATTATTTACGCATCCTCGCCGCTAGGTGGTGCGAATGCGTAAATTGTATGTTTTACAGTCTGTTTTTTTTCCGTCCGCCATAACGAAGTGCATAAATATGAGACAACCATTCTCGGGAACGGCTGAATGGATTTTCATGAAACTTTTTCCAAATGATAGGGGGGAAAATGTAGTTTTAAACGTCATACTCAAGTGAGGCTAGGCCCCCGAATAATTTTTTGGGGGCTAAAAACTGAAAAATCGCGATCGGTGCATACAGTTCTGAGCTTATAACTCCGGAACGGAAGCGAATTTCTGAACGCTTAAAACGGCTGTGGAACCATAAGACAATGGCCTACAAGGTGTATGTTCGACCTTGACCTTTGACCCCCGAAGTAAACACAGTGCGCGCTTTTGCATGTACAAGTGAAAAAATTCCAAGGTTTTGGCGATTCTCTCAAAATTTTCTGCTGTAACCTCCCCCCACCCCCGTGAAACTTTCACGGTAAACAGTCCCATGGTGCTCTACATGTGTGGAAAATTTTGTGAACTTTGACCCATAAATGCCGATGAACGATACGATTGAAATATTTTTTGAGGGCTAAAAACTACACAGTGCGCGCTTTTGCATGTAGATACTGGTAGCTCCATCTGGCGAATGACTGAGAATTAGTTTATGGTGGTTCGCTATTGTGCAGCGGATGCGTTAAAAAGGCATGAACCAGTGAATGCATTTAATCTAGTTTATGTAAAATGATGAAATTTGGCTTAGCTGAGGAAACTGGTGATTATGTTGTAGCTGTTTGAGCGTATGTGCATGGTGCTTGGTGGCCGCATTGCTGAAAGTATCATATTCAACAGTGTCACTTCTGGTATGCTTGTGTCATTTGGTACTGTTATACAGCTCTCAAGTGCTTTAACGATGTATGTTACGCATCAGGAGGGACATCCAGACTGTAAAAATTTCTATTCCAGCATTCCAAAATGTTCCTTTGGGAAACCTTTTTGAGAACCTACAGTGTCCAAAAAATCCCCTCCCCTCCCCCAAAATTTTCTGAAATTTTTTCCCAAATGATTGGGAATTTGTAGTCCAAATTTTACATGCCTATCATACGTTCCTATCTACGCTGCACTACAAATATTTATTCAGTTACCTACAACTTTGATGAAGTTATGCCATATTAAGCGCAACAA
>Ga0209781_1000546_pt1 | contig 10085 bp, 3 predicted proteins | sample WorMetHERISLAND1_3_FD_187386 | JGI IMG/M metagenome (GOLD analysis project Ga0209781, IMG submission 187386) | Marine gutless worms symbiont microbial communities from Max Planck institute for Marine Microbiology, Germany - Olavius albidus HERON... | ecosystem: Host-associated > Annelida >...
TTTCATACGCACATATTAATTTTTGGTTTGCTATTCTCTCCTTCTGTACTTTTGTTGGGTGAACGCGTGGCGAAAGAAACATCTGCGGCATAACAGAAGCCCGTCTCCGGGCGGCCTAACAAGAAGAACGTTCGTAGCTCTTGGAGACCCGTTTCCGGGTCTAAAAAACTTTTTTAAGTAGAGTATTGTTTAAAGACATGTATTAGTCATTTTATGTTATTATCCACTTATCCATAGGCATACATTTCTATTATTACGTAATCATACATCTCTCCCTTCGTGTTACTTGTCGTAGCGGTCTGACTGCGATGTGTTAAACGAATATTATTCGTTCGTAATATTATTGAATTGTACTGTATTTCTTGTCAAAGATGAAGGTCTTACAGCAAACTGATGGCAGATAACGTAACTGATGTAAAGGCGGCCACACAACGGTAGACCTATATATTTATGACACGGTCCGGTGCGGTGCGCGGCAGTCAGGTGTATCATTCAGAATGCACTCCTGGGACGCGCTGACAGGCGATAGCAAAGGTGGCAATTGAGCGCTAGCATTCAGAGCATTCTGGCGCCGAGCGCTGGCTCTGACAGCTATCACCGAGTGTATACTGCTGGCGTCGACAAGCTGACACAATAGTGCAGGCCGACACGGTCCGCAGCACCAACGACAGCTCATCGCTCAACTACAGCCGCTATCTTGCACGCCGCGCCGCTGCTTAGTCGTCACAACCAACTGTTACCTTATCTTTACACGCACACAACTCACTGCAGAACACCTTGTTGTTGCTGTCTCCTTTGGCTGAGCAGTTTCCACGTTCTTGATTCTAAGAACACATACTGGTGATGCCCCGCTTCTGCTTGTTTCATCCCGCGTCCTGGAGGCACCATGTTCTCTTCTCAGCCGCCTTAAAGGAGCGATCACAAGTAAAATAAAACATGCAATAAAACTTAAACAAGTTCTGCAATGCAAGACTTGCACAATTGTTGCAGCCCTCATTAGCATTTTGTTTTAGCTTGCAGCCAATGACGGCGCAACGTCCAGTGCGCCGTCATTTGCTGCAAGCTAGAACAAAATGCTACTGAGGGCTGCAACAGTTGTGCAAGTCTTGCAGGACTTTTTAAGTTTTATTGCATGTTTTATTTACTTGTGATCGCTCCTTAAGCCTTCCAGCTAATGCCCACTGCCAAACCTTATCAGGTCTTTTATCACGATGGCGACACAATGCACAGTGTACAGCGTAGTTCTTACGCTGTCTTCATGTGTCGCTTTCCCACTGATGCGCCTGTCGCAATATCCTCTATTGTCCATTCTATTGACAAATTATTATATTATTATTATTATTCGAGTTGCTTCCTACAATAAGATTGTAATGTAATGCCTGTCATGCACAGTATTACTACAAACTAGCTGACTGTGTGCATGCTTTTGGTACCGAAGTCTCTTGAGTCCGAAGTCTCCGGTAACCTAGCATATTGAATATATTCCAATTTTCTGCATAATTCAGTTTGATAGCAGCAGTGACCAGCTTTTCTGCTACTATTCCAATGCAGTACACTACTAGCTATCTACCTGCTTCACTGCTATAATACCATTTATAAATATTAATATTAGTTTGTTTCATCTGACGTTGGAAAAAATTATTGCGGTTTGTGCAGTTATAACTAGACTAGGTGACAAATGTTTATTTCAAATTACAATAAAAATGCCTATACAAAACAGTTATACACGTATTAACAAAATTAGTTAGTAGTACAACACACAAAAACTGAGTCAACATGCTCGATGCATCTAAATGTCCACCCTGCAAAATGTTCAAAAATTCAAGTGATGTTAAATGCAGAAGATCGGTTACTGTGTAATTTAACTTTCACGTAACCCATGTAACCTGCTGTCAAGGCAAGAGAAGTATACAGAAGTATGCGTAACCAAAACGAATTCAGCATAATTTATCACGAAATGCTGCCTACACAGTTTACGAACAAGTCGGAATGACGTTAACGATATTCGGTCATCGCAAACATTCATGACTCGATTCATTTAACATAGTCTGTTAGGTGAAGCCAACAACACAGTTAATGCAGAAATACTAAGATGAACTGTACACAGCCACATTTTCGTATACACGAGGAATTTTGACGTACGTGGACTGGATAATTTTGATGTAGAACTAGCTCTGATAAACACACATATATATCTTAAATTGCAGATAACTTCCAGTGCGAAGACATCACTTTTACCGTCTCATTGTTTGGACACATAACGGGTCTGCCCCACTGCGACAGAAATCGACTATCGTCGTAGCGCCACTATGACAAAACTCTTGTCTTGTCATAGAAACGATTAGTCATATAACTGCTCGAGGATTTCTGACGATGCAAAAAAATAAAAGAAATACACGGAGCAGCGTTAAGTGTGTGGCCAACTGTAAGTTTTGTTATGAATAAACACAAAACGACGACAGTGAAAACGGCCAGTCATCACAACTTATTAAACTTATTATTAAACAATTTGTAAATGAATAACAACGAGTTAAATATGACAGCTATTGGTGTGTGAAGTTTCATATGAGTTCATTTTATTTCAGTGAATATCACCTGAACAGTGATATGATATTTTCTTAAAACTAAACATATACCGGTACTTATGATATTTTATGTTTCACTTCTGGGTTTGCAGGATTCGATTACGATGATGACGTCGAGTTCACAGTTGGTTTACGGCTTTAGCTGCAACAACAAAGTACCCGCTCCTTTCAATACCATTCAGTACCAGCGTTGACAGTGAAATAAGGCTACATTCAGTTTAGTTCAGTTTTTATACTCTCCTCAACAATTCGTTTATAGACAGGGTGAGTCAGAAAAAAGTAGCCCCTCCTAAGGTTTTCTGGCATTTTTTCCCAAACGATTGGGAATTTTTAGCCCAAATTTAACAAGCCTATTACACATTCATATCTATGATGGACTACAAAATTTTGTTCAATTACCTGCAACTTTGACGAAGTTATGCCATATTAAGCAAGACCACAATCATATGCTCAAAATGTCCACCATCGGCCGAAACGCACGCTGGGTGGTCGCACTTAATATGTCATAATTTTGTCACAGTTGGAGATAATTGAATAAAAATTTGTATTCTATCGTAGATAGGAACAAAATATAGCATGTAAAATTTAAACTAAAAATTTCCAACTGCTTGGGAAAAACGTCAGAAAATGCCAGCGTGCGTTTCGGCCGATGTGGACATTTTGCGCTTATGATGTGAACTGGGTGGTCGCGCTTAATATGGCATAACTTCACCAAAGTTGCAGTTAACTGAATAAAAATTTGTAGTATGTAGTAGATTGATAGGAACGCGTAACAGGCCTGTAAAATTTGGTTGAAGAATTGCCATTTAGGAAAAAATGCCAGAAAACATCAGGGGGCTACTTTTTTCTGACTCACCCTGTAGGCGATAGCTGTCAAACGAGGGTTTTGTTGTGGTATTGTACATACCACGCTTAACAAACAGCACTACGACAACGTTTACTCTTAACTGTCAATGTTCATGGTTCGATTGACGATTAAATACACTGTTACCCTCTGTAACATTTGAAAGTAGTTGATTTGATGACTATGCACAGTAACACATATAATTCTAACACACTTTGTACTTGTAATATAAGTGACTTAATTATTATGTAAAATAAAAATAGAGTATTTTGTGACAATGTTATACTATCACCACCAACATCATCATTACTGTAATGTATCACATATAATACACTACAGTTTTAATATCACATATAAAACATCGTTACACAAGTCGTTATTTTTGTCCAGTTAATATAAAGGCATGCAGTATAATTGTTCACGTAATTTATACGCGCACCGGCAACCATGTGAATGCAAAAAAACTATATATATGGTATTTTACAAAAATATACATACATGAGACAGCGAAACCCGATACATTTAGTTATGGACATACGAGTGATTAGGTCAATTCCGGTAGAAAGTTACTGCATCATGGCGGCGTGGGCGTTGCACGCCTGCGCCAGTTGTTCGAGGGAGGAGCCGGGTACTTGATGGGCGCTCGGCGGCGGCTGTGTTGCTGCCAGTTCGCTGGCGCTCATGGGGCGCTGGTACTGCAACGGTTTCACGGCGTCCTCGTGGTCTACTTCCGACTTGATGGCCGGGTAAGACTGAGGTGCGCTGCCGTCACGGTCGTGGCTCATCCCGTCGATCACGTGTCCCGGACTGCCGGCCGTGTCACCGGCGTTGACCTGGGCTGGCACGATCGGCTGCTTCAGCTCGGAGTAGGCTGCTGAATGTTGGGGGTGATGTTGGAGGTAGCTGGCTGACATGGCGGCGTACGGGTTATAGCTTATCGTGTTGTTGTTAACGGTCGAAGTGACGTAGTACTGTCCTCCGTTACTGGCGATCACCCTCGACACGACGCCACCGGTCGACGTCGTCGCCTGCAGGGCTGCTCCAACGTCGATGAGCGGCGGTGGAGACCCGGCTGAACCGACTCCGCTCTCCGGGCTGCGCCGGTCATCCTTGACGGCGTGCGCCGCTGGTGCCGCCGGCTGAATTCCACCGTAGAACTGCGCCATCGCCGCCGCAGCCACCGAGTACGGGTACCCGGCCGCCTGGTACGCCTCGACGCCGCTGCCGCCGGCTGCGCTGTTGCCGGTCGACGGAGGAAACAAACTCGATCCGTACGCGGCTAAGCCGGCCACCATCGCTGCATGACAGCCACCGGGCATCGACGACGACCCGAGCTGCAGTCCACCACCTCCACCGCCGGCTGCCGCTCCAAGCCCGGGGTAACCTGCTGCTGCCGGGTATCCGTTGAAGCCCAATGGCATCGGTTTACCGTCGGGACCCATCACAAACTGCATCTGTTGCTGATGTTGCTGCTGAAAAGCGTCGGCGAAGGACGGTTGTCGGACGGCAGTGAGTAGTGACGACTGAGGGTGAGTGCCCGGCATCGAGACGGGTGAAGTGAGCGGCGTTGACTTGAGTTTACGTCGAGGTCGATACTTGTAGTCCGGGTGCTCTTTGAGGTGAACTGCGCGCAGACGCTTCGCCTCATCGATGAACGGCCTCTTGTCGTCCTCCGTCATCAGTTTCCACTCGGCGCCAAGCCGCTTCGAGATCTCCGAATTATGCATCTTGGGGTTCTCCTGTGCCAACTTGCGCCGCTGGACGCGTGACCAGACCATGAAAGCATTCATTGGACGCTTCACCGTCTGATCAGACGACGACGTCGACGGTGGCTTGGAGGCAGCGGACGACGGCGGTGGCGACACGGCGGCGGCACCAGGGCTGACGTAGACCGCCGCCGGGTTGCCCATGCCATAGCTCGGACGACCGCCGTTGACAATCGAGGCAGCCGGCAACCCGTCACCTTGAGCGACGGTCGTGCTGGCACCGGCATCGGTGACGAGCGTCTGCAGCAGCTGAGGATGGATTGGCTGCTGGAGATGATGTTGCAGAGTCAGGTGGTTGGCATACTGTGCCGGCGCGGATACAGCCGAGTAGTCGGCCGGTGATGTGGTCTGACTGGCTGCACTGGGCGCCGATACGTCACCGAGTGCTGCGTAATGCTGTTGCTGCTGCTGCTGCTGCTGCGGTTGTTGATACATTGTCACAGTGATGACAGCAGGTACGCGTCGCCAACACAATCGCCGCCAAACTCTCGCAATAAATAGCGACACTGACTTGCGTACAATTAGCGCAGCTGCAACGCGGCCACAGCTAAGTAAGTCGACGCAGTCCACTGCCGCCTGCCTCACACTCTCTATAGCGGGCCCGTTCAAACTTGGCCTAGTCCGCCAGAAGGCCTGGCTGTCAGCAACTGTCCCGCTTTGCGCGGGTGAGCTGTAGACCGCGAGCAACGAACCGTCTAATCCAGGTGTAGCCACCTTGGTGCCGCCGACCGCCACGCTTCGCTGCACTCGTCACGCTACAGCCCTTGCGCTAGACATGCACAGGTACAACCGTGAGAGTGCGCGCTCGAATGGTCCACAGCGGAGTCTCCTTACACGTGTTTGATCACGCTATTGTACACCGACTTCTTTTATCACTATTCTATACAATAATCCGCCGCTCGGAATGACGATTTTTCTTCCGCTTTTCGATTGTGGCTTTCAGCAGTTATTTCTCTCTGTATTTTATGCAATCTTACATGCACGATAATTCGTGTCCTAGCGTGCAGCTTTCTGCATAATTTAGCACCGCCTATTTTCACAGCTAACAGGCTACTTTGAAAGTAACTTAATTTGATAATTATTTACTACTACGAGGCCTACTTACGAATAAATTCAAGCACATCTTATATACTAGCAAGAGAGGCAGAGACCATTCATTGATAGATGTAATTTCTGACTCAGCTGCATGAAAACAGCTACGACTCCCAAAATATAAGTGAATAAGTAAAAAGTTTAATGCTAAAGACAAACGCTGATGCATAAACATACGAATGGGCAGCATAAGAAATTTCATTAAAATCAAATGAACTCATATGAAACTTCACACAGCAGTAGCTGTCATATTTTCTGGGTGCCCCTCCCCATAATTTTTTTTTTTATTTTTTGGGGCCTTAAAATGCGTATTTTGGTACATTCTCGGGTCCTTATGAGTGCTAAAATTTGCTTATGCATGCCCAGGTACCTCAAGTACACCTGCCTAGTCTGACATTCCAGTCCGTCTGTGGCTGCGTTAAAGGCGCTGGAGTTCCCTTCCCGCAGAAGAAGCATGGGCGGATTTTGACTGTTAAGTTGGGGGCCAAGTACAAAAGTGGGTCATATGACATTGTCTTTGACCGTGATGTGAATGGGTGTCGCAGGGGTGTGCCCATCCCCATAGTGGAGGTTCTGGCCTTCTGGGCCAAGGGATATATTAAGGCCTACTCCCAGAAAACTTCGTAAATTACAAATAAATGGTTTACAGCTCACGCTTTCTGGGACATTTTAAAATGTTAATATTATACCCCCGTGGGAAGGGGAAATTGGGAAAATGTGTTCAAATGGCTATCTGGTCATGTATCAAGACTACACTGGCTGAAAATAAGCGCGCGTACACGCAGTGCGAGTGGTCACATTTTAAACAGCTATGGTTAGTAAAAAAAAGGTAAAGAAGCGTATAGCTGTTAGTGGAATTCCATCTCACAGCTACGGGACGTCACTTGCCATATGGGATCACACAGTGCTACCTGCCACCCGACACAAGTGAACGCGCCCCGCCTTCACCCCAGCCAGTAGGCCGGTACTCGATTTACCTACCCCGGAGGGATGGAAGGCTGAGTTGACCTCGGCTACCCGGCAATGCACCGGCCGGGAACCGAACTCGCGACCTCTCAATCACGAGTCCGACGCCCTACCACTACACTAACCGAGCAACCATGACGATCAAAGGGCGACTTTTTGGCATTTTGGGAGTAAGGCCCCTTAAATCCGCCAATGAGTACATATAACTAACAGTCAGCAGGACTTAGAATCTATTGAATGGATTGAATTGACATGTATCAGATGTATTAGTATTAAATAGATGATGCATCACTTGAAGCTGTAATGCCATAATGCATAGGGCAAAGGGCAACTTTTGGCGAATGGGGTGGGGGCATGACCCCCTTGCCCCCTAAATCCACCCATGGTCATTTCGTCCTGCCCATTGCCCGTTGCGTTGCAAAAATCGAACTTTGACTATGACTTTGTGCCATTTCGAGGAACGGTAAGTTATTTAAGTAAAAAATCTGAAGAATTGTCTAGAATTCTCAGCTGCGTGACTGAGTAAAATTTCAGCCTGAAATATTCAGTCATTACTGAGTAATCGCACTTTAGGTGTTGGGAACTTGGGACATGTTAAGCTGCATCCTGTATATTGTCCTCTTGTCTTAAGCAACTTCAACTGGTACTGAGTGCTAACAGATGTCCTGCTCTGATGTCACCGTTTTGTCACGTCTCCTGACTCCAGATAAAACAGAAGTTGAACTAATTTGACTGTTCAACGTGTTCTAAGACAAATGTAGACCTATCACATGTTCGACTATGATTAAGACTGCAGTATTACTGCAAATTTTTTCTTAGCGTTTTAGCGGTCGTCTTTGTCGGCCGTCAAAGTCGACCGACAATAGCTGTCACCCGCCATCTTACTGCTAATTACAACTATAGGTCGCGACACACGCGGGCCGATATCGACGGCCGTCAATGGCGGCTGCTAAAATGCTGCCCGTCACTATCAGCCGATAATGTCGGCCCGTGTATCGTGACCAATAGCTGCAATTAACGATATGATTCAAGTAATGTAGTAATATAGGATTCAAGTAGTGTATTGCATGGTAGGGCGTCGGACTTGTGATCGATAGGTCGCGAGTTCGACTCCCGGCCTGTGCATTGCCGGGTAACCTAGGTCAACTCAGCCTTCTATCCCTCCGAGGTAGGTAAATCGAGTACCAACTTACTGGCTGGGTTAAGGCGGGGCGCGTTCACTTGTATCGGGTGGCAGGTAACACTGTATGATCCCATACGGGAGGTGACGCCCCGTAGCTCAAGGAAGAGTTCTCGTCGATGGCTTTATTCAGCTTTTTAATGGGCTTAGGCTGCCGCAGCCTCGGTGAGCATTTTCATTATGTAAGCATGTAAAGCATGACGCGATTTGTTCTGTTGCTGAATAGTTGTACCTAAGCATTAGGCCCTATCACAATGTTTTGGCCAACGTTAACATGCACCCAACTGAGTTCTGAATGTTCCTAGCAGCAGTGCGGCAATTGTCTCTTGTAGTCATCCCTCAGGGATGCCCGGGTGGCAGGTGCGTTTCTGCAAATAAGGTTTATGTTGTTTTGCAGCAGAAAGGTTCTTCGCGTAACATTTTGCAAAGATAAGGTTAATGAGATGTGGTAGTACTACAGTGAGTCAGTGACTGCAACATGCAGTGCAATGAGTACATTATTGTGAGCTTTAGACTATCATCTGAAACACAATAAAGGGTGAGCAAAAAGTAAGCCCCAATATTCTACACATAACTTTTGTCATATACTGGACGATTTTCTTTCACTGTCACAATCTCAAGGAAATCTGCAATAAAGCGATCATTAAATATCCTACCTCACCTTAAACGTATCACTACACTACCTTCTGAAGCACTTATGTCAGAAAACCAGCGTGTCCTATGGGTGTGGCAGTCTTGCTGAAAGATGAACTCGCCAGAATCCTGACGTGTGGCAGGCATCAGCTGCAATTTTAAATAAAATATATTGATTATATAATATAACTTCTTTTACTAACTGCCTGTATCCATTTTACCGCGCAATGCACTTTAGTGCAAATCGCGGTCTTGCGATCGCACGTCGTCCGTCCGTCTGTCTGTCCGCCTGTCTGTCCGTTTGTGACGTTGGTGGATTGTGATCACATAGGTTGGAAATCTTGGAAACTAATTGCACAGACTATTAGCCCAACACCTTCGCTCTGTTTATAGCCAAAATGCGATCCACCTATTCCCGGGAACATGGGGAAATTTTGGGGAGACTAGAGGTGGAGTAGGGAAAATGGCATTCTGGAGAACAAAAGCGGCAATATCTCTGAAACGGAGAAATATGGAAGAAAAGTTACTATGGACGGCCTATAGGAACTCACCAACGCTCTTTCGAACGGTACCATCCCCGACCCCATACGGCCTCTCCTTCCCGAGATTGGGGTTTGCAACTTAGCTACCTCCTCTTATCTCAGGAATGGGTAAAGCTACGGACTTCAAATTTGGCGGGTATATTTACATAAAATAAAAGCCCATTAAAAATTGTGTAGAAAAGGGAGCGTGGGCGTATCCAGAGACTGCCCACATTTTTGGGTACCCCCTATTATCTCAGGAACGGGTAAAGCTACGGACTACAAATTTTGTAGCAACATTCATAGGGTCGATCGGAACAAAAGCCCATGAAAAATGGGAATAGTAGCCCTGACTTACTCAGGGAGTCCCGAAAATTTTCAGCAGTGATGGGCAGTAGTTAACTACTTTGTAGTTAACTACATAGTTAAACTACTCTGAAGTAGTTAATTGGAAAAGTTTAACTACCCAAAAGTAGTTGGTAGTTGAGTGATAGTTTA
>Ga0209781_1000547_pt1 | contig 10059 bp, 7 predicted proteins | sample WorMetHERISLAND1_3_FD_187386 | JGI IMG/M metagenome (GOLD analysis project Ga0209781, IMG submission 187386) | Marine gutless worms symbiont microbial communities from Max Planck institute for Marine Microbiology, Germany - Olavius albidus HERON... | ecosystem: Host-associated > Annelida >...
GATTCCAACCCCGCCTGCTGCGCAAAAAATCACATCAACACCCTTGTCAAACATACCGGCAGCCAACTGCTGGCCCGCTGAGACGTTGTCGAACGAGCCCTGGTAAACCACATTATCTGCCTCAATAGTTACATTGGTGCCAAGATTATTGTTGGCATAGGTGACACCTCGTTGAAAACCCCAGTTAAACATCTGAACCGCAGGAATTTCCATTCCGCCGATGAACCCCGCCTCTCCTTCACCTAACTGAAGCGCCGTGGCCACCCCAGCCAGAAAGCCGGATTCATCTTCGGCAAAAAAGATTGAAACTGTATTTGGCCCGATAACAGGATTCCAATCTCCCGCATGAGGAAAACCATCAATCAGAACAAACTTGGCATCCACATATTTTTCCTGCGCCGTGTAGATTGCAGTTTCGAATTTGAATCCCGGAGTAACGATAAACCTATACCCGGCGTCGTAGAGATTGCCGATTTCCTTGATGTAATCCGCCTCGGTAGTGCCGATGGGCTTCAGGTACTTCTCGGACGCCAAACCCTCGGCAGTCGCCATTTTTATTCCTTCCCATGTTCCCTGATTGAACGACTTATCGTCGATAGTACCGGCATCGGTAACCATGCCCACTAGTATTTTGTCCCCCGCCCATCCGACTGCTTCCTCATCTTTTCCCGAGCAGGACAGCAAAACACCGAAAAGCAGGAGTGTTCCAAGCGCAAATAAAAGAATCCTTTTCATCATTCTCTCCTTTTCGAAATAGTTTCTCGGAATATACCCACAACAAAATTGTTGTGCAACAGGTTTTGATGCTGTTGGATGAATGTTTTCAAAAATTACCGGCAAATCTGACTCGATTTGATTCATTCCAGCCAATTGAGATAGGACAGGGTTAAAGGCAGGTAGTCAGGATTCATTAATGCGCGATAGACAGGTGAGTGCAGTATGAAGTGCCTTATCGATTCAAAAGGTCTCCTGGGAAGGGCACACCCTCCCCGAAGGGGGTTAATCCAAAAAGTGCCTGCGTGGTGGCAGATAGGTCGGCAAAGCTATCACGGATATCCAACCCATTACGAGCCGCTGTCCTGAGCTCCCATCCAACCCTGCTGAGCAGCGCCGGAACATATTCCCTGGTGTGATCGGTTCCCCGAAAAGTGGGATCACAGCCGTGGTCGGCCGTGATTATTATGAAGTCATCCCTTTCAAGACGGGCCCTCAACTCCGGTATGGCAGAATCAATTTCCGCAACGGCATCATGATAACCCTGAGGATCCCTCCGGTGTCCATAAATCATATCAGTGTCAACAAGGTTAACAAATATGAACATATCCTCCTTCCCTGAATTTGCAGCCACCTCGAGCATTCTGGCTATACAGGCCCTATTGCCCTTGTCATGATAGGGAACATCAATACCCTGTCCATTAAAGATTGAGGCAATTTTGCCTATGCCAACCGTTTGCACACCCCCCCCTTGCAGGAAATCCAACAGAGACTTTCCAGGCAGAACGATCGACCAATCATGTCGATCATCCGTCCTTCTGAAATCTCCCGGGGTTCCCTCAAAGGGTCGCGCGATAACCCTACCAACGTTGTAGTCATCACATAGTCGCCTCGCGCACTCGCACAAAGCATAGAGTTTCTCAAGCGGAAACACATTGACATGGGCGGCAATTTGAAAGACCGAATCCGCCGATGTATAGCAAATGGGTTTCCGGGTTTCAATATGCCTCGTCCCCAGCCTTTTGATAATCTCCGTACCCGAGGCTGCAATGTTTCCCAGTATTCCGGGTACGCCTGTCTCGGCAACAAAGGCATCAACCAAATCGTTCGGGAAGGAGGGATAGTCGGCCGGGAATACGGGAAATGCCTTTTCCAAAACCATGCCGGCAATCTCCCAATGTCCGGTGGTGGTGTCCTTGCCGGGTGACCTCTCGCGCAAAGCAGTAAAAACAGACGCCGTTTCGTCTGCGGGTAAGCAACCAGGGATATTCGTTCCCGTCAGATTGGCTATGTTTCCTAGCCCCATCGTCTGCAAATTGGGCCACAGCACCCCGCCCACGGCCCTTCCGATGCTAACGGCGGTGTTTGCCCCTACATCCCCGTAAATGTCCGCATCCGGCTGAAAGCCAATGCCAAAACTATCGATTACAATTAAAAAAACCTTCATTTGCCATATCTTAGAGCTCGAAGTCCGGATACCTCAATATCCTACTGCCTAAGACTAATATCGACAGTGGTGTTCAGCAAGGGCAGACACCCCCCGGTCCTTTTCCACCCCGGTCGCACAGAAATCAATTTTCATTCCATTTCACGCATATAACTTCCCTATTGTCATCATAACGATTCTATCTTGGAAGAAGCAGATAAAGCTCACTAACAGTGATAAAATAGGTAGGGTTCATTCGGAATGACAAATCTTTGTTTTATTTCGATAACGCCGCTCATGCCGACATGCTCTAAGGATGGGAGGCACCTGAGCCGATTTGAAAGAAAGGAGCCAGTATCCTATGAAAAAAATCTATTTTACCGTACTGCTGTTAGCTCTTATCCCCGCTCTGTTAATCGCTCGGGGGAGAAGCGACGAGGAACTTCTACTTGATATGACTGTTTCGGGAGAAACGGAGAAAATCAACAAACTGCTGAAAACTGGTATGAATCTTAATGCATCTGATGATTCGGGCAATACCGCTCTCCATATCGCCGCGAGGATTGGAGCCTCCGACATCGTTTCATTACTCATTGCCCAGGGCGCGGAAAAAAATGTACAGAATAACCAGGGCCGCACACCTCTGCTAATAGCAGCGAAGAATGACGATTTGAAAGTAATCGAACTGCTAAGCGACGCGGGGGCCGATTTCTCCATCGCCGACAAAGAAGGCAATTCACCGGCCTCGCTCAGCTTTTTCAAGCCAGTGAATCAGCTCTCTTACCTGATAAATGAGGGGAATGTTAATAGTCCAGCTATAGACGGACGCCCGTTGCTTCATATCAGTGCGGAACTGGGATTATACGAATATCTCCGGGTTCTTCTTAATGAGGGAGCCGATGCGACACTGGAAGATGATCGGAAATTGTTACCCCTGGATTCCGCATTGACTTCTAAGGTATCCTACAAGCAAATCTTATGTGCGGCTGAACTCATCAAAGCAGGCTCGTTTCCGCCCAAAGATGAAAATTGGCTGTATATTTTCGATCCCATCAGCACAAACAACCTGAGCATCAGAAGCGAGCAAGGCGCTACTCCCATGCATCATGCGGCAGAGCACAATCACATTGGAATGGCCCAATATCTAATCAAGAACGGAGCAGAAATCTCGGCCAGGGATTTGCCGGGTGATACAGCGTTGCATATAGCGGTGCGCAGGGGTCATGGGACAATTGCAAACCTTCTAATAGATGCCGGTGTTGGCGTTGATGTAGTAAACTACAGTGGTAACGCGCCTATGCATGATGCATTATTGTCCAGTGATGGACTTGGTCTCAGTCACACCCTGCTGGATGCCGGAGCAAACCCCGATATCAGGGATGGCGATGGCAACACCCCATTGCATTTAATTGCCCTGCTCCGCTCCGAGGCAGCAATAGCCCGTCTCCTGCTGAGCCGGGGAGCTCTTGTCGAGCTCAGAAACAGGGAGGGCAGCACTCCCTTACTTCTAGCCGTTGAAGCACAAAGCAGGGAGCTGTCGGAGCTGCTTATTGAAAATGGAGCCACCATTCTTGCCCGCAATAATAAAAACCTGACTCCCGCCCAGCACGCCCTTGGCTATGGAGCTGAATTCGCTTCGTGGTTCTTCACCAATTCAGTGATTGGAGAAGTGGACAGCTTGGGACGGAGCGTCCTCCATATAGCGGCGAAGATGCGAGTGCCCAGTGAAACTCTGGCAGTACTGCTGAAAGGCAGGTTAAATCCAAATTTGCGGGATTACAATGGCAACACGGCCCTTCACTATGCCATGGAGGACGAGAACATTCCGCTTGCTGTTACACTGGTAAGCCACGGCTCGAACGTATTCATTGAAAACAACGATGGAATATCCCCATTAATCCACGCCTTCAACCACGGCTCCGAGTTCACAAATCAGTTTCTCATCAGAATATCGGAACCCGTAGACAGGGAGGGAAACACACCTGTTTTCCATGCGGTAAGATGGAACTACCCTGATATTCTTCGCGCTGTCATAGACTCGGGAAACGGTGTAAACCATCAAAATTTGCAGGGAAATACCATACTGCATGAGGCTGCCCATGCGGGATCTCCGCAAATGGTCACAATCCTGCTTGATGCCGGAGCAAATTCAAATACAACCGACAATGTTGGAAGAACGTCTGTTCACCATGCTGTTATCTGGGGAGCATTAGAAGTACTCAAGCTGCTCGTGGAAAATGGAGGCGATATAAAGCTGAAAGACGGTGAGGGACTTACAGCTCTGCACATGGCCGCCTCCGCTGGAGATAACCACATCCTAAACTGGCTGCTCAACTCCCAAATGGGCTCCCAAATAGCGATTGATTCACAGGATAACAATGGCCAAACTGCCTTGTTCCATGCCGCCAAATCCGACAAACGGCAGTCCTGCTCAATACTGTTGGAAAATGGAGCGGATTTACTGATTCGGGATAGGTTTGGTCGTACGGCGCTCCATGCGGCGCTTGCGACCCAGAGTATCGAGTCCTCCAGGGTGCTTATTGAAGCGGGGGGGAACTTGTTTGCCATGGATTCAGCGGGTCAAACCCCTTTCGATCTGCTCATGATGGATGGGATGAGCCTCCTGCCGGAAATGATAGACCACAGGCTTCTAAGCAGTCAGGACAATATGGGAAACACCCTCCTGCATCGAGCCATTATATCCGGCGCCAGCGACGGCATAATACATATGCTCATAGGTAGCGGTGCCGACGGTCAGGCCAAAAACGCGGCAGGCGTAAGCCCCCTTGATCTCGCCCGGGAAATGGGCAGAAACACGATAATTCCCCTCTTATCGATGTGAGGCTGGCGAAAACCCTAGTTCCGCCGTCCGAAGAGACGGAGTAGGAAGAGGAACATATTAATGAAATCAAGATACAGTTTCAAAGCGCCAAGTATGGAAAGCCGCATGGAATCCGACTCTCCCAGGCTCGCGCTTGCCTCATCACTCATACGTTTAATCATCTGGGTATCATAGGCAGTCAGGGCTGTAAACAGAATAACCCCTATTACGGAGTACAGGAGCTGGTATGTTTCTCCCCCAACAAAGATTCCTACGATACCGGCAATAATCAGGCCAATTAGAGCCATGAAAAGATAATGTCCCCATCCCGACAGATCTCGCTTGGTGGTTAACGACCAAAGGCTCATAGACGCAAACATGGCCGCAGAAATCGCGAAGGCTTGAAAAATAGCATACTTCGTATATGCCATGAAAATGAATGAGCAGAGCAGACCATTCAATGCCGAATAGAGGAGAAAAGCGCAAATTGCCCCCCCTACGCTCATTCTCATAATGTTCCTACTGAGCATAAAAACCAGTACCAGCATCCCCAAAGACAGCAGCAGGATGGGCATTATCCCCCTGCCAAAGAGTGCCTCTCGGAACCAGGGGCTCCGAGAAACCCACCAAGCCACAAGCGCCGTCGAAGAAAGTCCGATGGTCATCCACACATAGACATTTCGCAAGATCGTTCGGTGCCGCAAACGTACTCCGGCACTCAGAAAACTCGAATTTTCCATCCAATCTCTCCTTATCTCACCTAAAGCGTAGAATTAACAATATTCGTCTGAAAAGTCATTCGTATCCCATTCTAGCTTTCTTCCGGAGAAAAAACTATGATATTTACGAGGGGAGCGGATGAAAATTCTAATTGCAAACGATCACGCGGCAGTAAACGTCAAGAAAAGACTGCACGCCTGGCTTGATAAGCAGGGGCATGCTGTTGTTGACCTCGGAGTCGGCGCCGAGGCCAAGGCCGATTATCCGGACAAGGCAATCGAAGCCGCCAGTCTCTTTCTCAGGGGCGGCTACGACTGCGGAATACTCTGCTGCGGCACGGGTATAGGCATGTCAATCACGGCTAACAAGATTAGGGGGATACGCTGTGCTCTCCCGCAAAATTCTTATGCGGCAGCCATGGCCGTAGAGCACAACAACTGCCAATTCATCGCCTTTGGAGGGCGAATCGACTATCAGGAGAATCCCGAGGACATGCTAAATGCCTTCCTGAGCGCCAGATATCAAGGCACAGAGAGGCACCAACGCCGAATCGATAAGATAAGAGCCGCGGAAACGAAGAAAATCCACTCCCCCTTGACTTAGAATTTCCACGGCGGATACCCTCCTGATTCTAAGAGGTCGCTTAGCTCAGTTGGATAGAGCGTTGCCCTCCGGAGGCAAAGGTCAGAGGTTCGAGTCCCCTAGCGATCAACCAAGGCGACCGATTGTAAGCGTCGGAATCGGTCTCAACGGCCCTGTAAATTTTGCCAACCGAGGCTCGAAATCAGCATTCCTGTTCCTCGGTATCTCAAGGGGTATTTCAGATACATCGGTTTTCAATGCCTTAGGCGTATAGCCGCTTCGAGAATTGCCCCTCCCGCGTCGGCCTTTCAATGACATCCTGCTCGCTCTTGAGATTCATGGCCAACTCGTTAGCCAGCCCGTTGAAAGTATCTTTGTTCAATTTGCAGCTCCTTCCTCATTGTAGTAGATCTGAAGCTTTGCACAGTTCTATTTTCAGGCTCGTCTCAATATCAAAAAAACAGGGATTCCCTCCTTGCCGCGGTCTCTCCGAGTCGTGACAAAAGCCTTCTAAACAGCTCCTCCCCATAATCCACCTCCCTTTCAAAATACATCACTTCCCACCTGGTAAGTCCGGCAAGTTCCGCCGCCGCCATCTTTGCATCTCTGCTTCCCCCACTCTCATCCACAAGATGATAATCCAGAGCTCGGAGACCGGACCAAACCCCCCCCGCGAGTTCATCCACCCGGGACCTGGGCAATTCACGTCTTTCCGCGACGATGCGGCGAAAGAACCCATCAATATCCGAAACCGATAGTGAGAAAAGTGAGGATTCCCTCTCATCCAGTTTCCTGCCCGGGTGAAACCCTCCCAGCCAACGAGTCGTGCCGACTCCGTCAACTCTAACGCTCAACCATTTGGACAGAGCTTCTTCAAAACTCAAGGCAATACTGAACACCCCAATGGAACCCGTAATAGTTTCGGGGCTGGTAATAATCAGATCTGACTCAATCGCAATCCAGTAGGCCGCAGATGCAGCACTGTCGCCCAAGGACGCAACAATAGGCAGATTCCACTCCTTGCGGGTTTCTTCCAAGGCCCGTCTAATTAACTCCCCAGCCCATACATCACCGCCGGGACTGTCAATCCGCAGTACTATTGCTTCCACTCTCGGAGTATTCCGGGCCCTGTCGATAGCATTGACAACATCATAACTGCCCGCAATGCCGGGTCCACCCCTCCCGTGTACCATGGGGCCAACAACAGGGATAACAGCGATAATCGGAGACCGCGGTTCCCCTCTGCGAACTCGCAGTGTGTAATCAATCGCGTCAATTTGCTCGGTATCTCCTAAAACTAACTTTAAGCGGGCATCCAACGTACCGCCTGTTTCAATAGCATCAACGAGATTCCCCCGCAGAGCGGCATCGGATCCGTCTCCGTTCGATTTTGCAAGGTATACGTCATAATTCTCTATCCATTCTGCAAGCTCAGACACCTCAAGCTCCCGATTTTTTGCCACATCTTCGAGCCACAGGCCCCATAAGTCATCGAACAGACGTTTGTTATTCTCGCGCACGGCCTCCGACATTTCACTCGAAATCACCCTCTCAGCCGCAGCCTTCGACTCCTCAGATCGGAAAAGCTGAACTTCTACCCCAAATCTCTCCATCATTTCACCTAGGTAGGCCTGCCAATAACCGTAGCCCACTGGGCGAACCTCACCCAAGCGGTCAACAATGATGTAGTCTGCCGGCGATGCAATACGATATCGGGCATTACCGAAATAATTCGCGCTCGCCAGCACAGGCTTCCCGCTCTTGCGAAACTCCTCAATGGCATTCGAAAGCTCGGCCGCAGCGGCATATCCGGAAGCAGAGAGTTCATCCAAATCTACCCAGAGTCCGACAATCCGGGAATCCATCGCCCCCATCCCGATAGCGGAAACCAAATCATCAAGCAAAATCTCATTATCATATCCATCTACAGGATTCCCTCCATTGCCAATTGGGGAGGTATAGGCATAAACAAGTCTTCCCTGGGGCCTGACAACCAGCAGGCTGTTATTACGAATTCGCGGCGGCCCCGTTCTCACTAGAATCACAATCAGCAGGATTACAATCGACCAGAAAAGCAGGGATAGAAACACTCTTCTGAACATATCCATTGCGTGGCCGAATTTTTTCAAACCACCGTAAAAGCTCATTTTTTTCTACCTCCAATTCCGGTATTCACAAGTCTGTTATCTCTGCCGCTTGAAGATTTTCCGGCAGACTCCTTAGAAAGTCAAAAGTCTCAAGTATTCCGGGTGTCCGCAAAGCCATAAGCCCGCATGATATTCCCACGTTCCACTGTATTTTAACAGGAAAACCGGAAAGAAGTAAGCGGTCCCCTTCCACTTTTCCGAATTATGGAATACGCTGTTTTGCGGTGTCGCAGGTCTCAAAAAGAAAAATAATCCACATAGATATGGACGCCTTTTACGCCGCGATAGAGCAGCGCAATAATCCCAAACTCAAAGGAAAACCGGTAGTTGTAGGTGGCAGTTGGGGTCGTCGGGGCGTCGTTGCAACATGCTCTTATGAGGCACGGGCGTATGGAATTCACTCGGCTATGAGCTCATTTGAGGCACATAGGCGTGCACCTCACGCAGTTTTCATCACCAATCCAAACTATAGCGAATATTTGAAAACATCGAGGGAGATGAATTCTATATTCCGGGAAGTTACTGAACTAATCGAACCTCTTTCAATTGATGAAGCATATCTTGATGTCAGCCAAAACAAGCATAATGAGCCTTCGGCAACCCGTATCGCGCAGTGGATTCGCCGGGAAATATTCAGAAGAATCCAATTAACCGCCTCCGCGGGAGTTTCGTTTAACAAATCCTTGGCAAAGATTGCCTCCAGTTGGAGCAAGCCCAATGGCTTAACCGTAATCACGCCGGAGACAAAGGATGTCTTTCTAGCTCGGCTTCCAGTTTCCAAATTCGGGGGGATTGGCAAGGTAACCTGCGCCAAAATGGCTAGCCTGGGTATTCACACCGGGGCGCATCTGCGCACCTTGTCCCTATGGAAACTGGTGGAGCTCTTCGGGAAGGTGGGTCACTGGTACTACAACTGCTGTCGTGGAATTGACGAGCGGAGTGTCGAAACAAAGCACATACGCAAATCCCTTGGTAGAGAACGAACTCTCGAAAGGGACATAGATAATCGAGAACAGCTATCAACCCTTCTCGAAGAACTGTGCGCCGAAGTTTGGAAGAAACTGGAAAGACTCGGGCTTCTTGGACAAAGAGTACTTGTAAAAGTGAAGTATTACGATTTCAAAGCCGCGAGTAAGACCCGAAGTTTCTCACGTCCAATAGAAAACCTTATGGATTTCACACGCATAGCCACAAAACTTCTGGGCGAATTCCAGATAAAAAATCGCCCCATACGCCTAATCGGCATAAGCATGTCCTCTCTTGCGAACAGACACGAAAAGCCCAGCCAGCTTAGTCTGAACCTAGAACAGAGATCCTAACCCCTCCAGTAGTCCAGACGATGGAATAAATCCGCCGGTCGTCTGCTCAGTCCATTCGGCAATGTTTTTCTTCAAATAGTCACTCTGAGCAGCAAGCTGTTCGAGTGTCAGGTTCAAAATTTCGCCCTTATCACTCCAATCAACCAAGAAAGCATCAAAATCTTCCAAATCAACGCCAACCCTACTCAAAGCCTTTTCTCTAATCTCAAGGAGAAGCGTATCGGAAAGCAAATCAACCCAATTTCGAATGTATTCCTCAAGCACGGAGACTTTGAAATCAGCGTTTTTTTCGCTAAACTGAGTCTCAAATCGAAAACCCAGGGGCGGGGA
>Ga0209781_1000549_pt1 | contig 10052 bp, 7 predicted proteins | sample WorMetHERISLAND1_3_FD_187386 | JGI IMG/M metagenome (GOLD analysis project Ga0209781, IMG submission 187386) | Marine gutless worms symbiont microbial communities from Max Planck institute for Marine Microbiology, Germany - Olavius albidus HERON... | ecosystem: Host-associated > Annelida >...
AGTGCTTAGGGCGTCGGGACGCGTGATCGTAAGGTCGCGAGTTCGACTCCCGGTCGGTGCATTGCCGGGTAGCCTAGGTCAACTCAGCCTTCCATCCCTCCGGGATAGCTAAATCGAGTTCCGGCTTACTGGCTGGGGCTAAGGCGGGGTGTGTCGGGTGGCAGGTAACACTGTGAGATCCCATATGGCAAGGGACGTCCCGTAGCTGCGAGATGGGAGTCCCATTAACAGCTATACACTGCTTTACCTTTATGATTCATAATTAGCGGATCCCTTTGCTTAAATCAGTAAAGCTCTTCTAATGGAAAACCGTGGAAGTCTATAAGTAGTGGTCGTGGAAATTTTACTGTCAGCATATCCTCTAGCAGGGTTACCATCTAGTCCCTGGTGTGACTTGCACATTGTATAAGACGTACAGCATGTTTGCGGTAAGGAAAACTATTTTTTTTGGCATTTCTGCAGTGACTTTTAAGGTGTCACGTTGCACCAAATTTCAACTTTTCTGGGGCTCCACTCCTGACTTTGCTGGGGGAACTTACAGGCCCTTAAAATGTGTTTTTCAAGTCCGGGAAAACCCTAGAATTTGGTCTTCGCAAATTCTGAAAAACAGTGATTTAATGTCTGTATGAACCCTGTAGTGCTGCACTTAGATGTTTAGTACTAAACACTGAAATTTGAGATATGAACATATATTAAGGATATGCACCAAATACTCCATAAAATAATGAAATAATTGTGAAGGTAAACGTAACAATATTGCTGTCCACCACATGTTTAAAATATGTAATGCAAACAGCTGTTGCCACCACAATTCCACAAATTACATACTTGTTTTAACTCTTCCGGTCTTCCCTAATGGCAAGGTTCCTTTCAAAAAGTAGAAAAATCAGATGGAAACACTTTCTTGCATTACATACTAGTTGACATGTCATAGCATCAGTATACTGTTCTTTTATAAAAGCAGAATGCAGTAAGATGTAGAGGTCGACCGCATTTCGGCTTCAGTTTCGGTGCTGAATGTGGACAAATGGGCACTTTTGGCGGACATTCAGTTTCGGCCGAAAGCAGTCATACCACATTAGGTGCACTTTCGATTTCGGCGTGCTGCAGTTGGTAAATTTGGTGGTTGCCGAAAGTAGGGTACAGAACTTGAGTTGTGGAGGCAGAGAATGCGCCAGACGCAGAGAGTCATTAGCATCAGTATGTACTGACTGACTATGTAAAGATAACCGAGGAAGCTGGCTGCACTGTGTACGTCTGCATCTGGTACTGTGTGGCCTGTTGGCCCTGGCATTAATGACGCACTAGGCATAGGCCCAGACACTAGCGACTTTCGGTTTCGGTTTTCGGCGGAAAGTTCCGCTTTACTTTCGTTGGCACATACGGTTTCGGCCAAATGTGTTACATCACTTTCGGCCTACTTTCCGTTTCGGCCAAAAGTAAAACTTCCGCTTTCGGTGGACCTCTAGTAAGATGTACAATTATACATTTGTACAGAAACGAAAAACAGCAAGCACATCCTGAATTCTGAACCCTAATTAAAACAGCTTGTTCAGTGCTATTGTGGACCACCTGCATTGAGGATAGTGGAGAGCTCCTTGCGTCCGAGGTTTCGACGGATGCACGTTTTGCAGATAGCGTTGTGGCAGAAGTCGCAGCAGATGAGGTCGCCACCCTGACCACACCAGCGACACTGCTCATCACTGCCGTCCGTGTCCTGCTCAATGTTTGTGTTGTTGTACAGCGTGTAGCATTTCTGCAATCACAACAGCATCGTGCCCTTCAGCAAGGTCATAATATGATACATTCTTAACAGTGATAGTGATGATGCTAATAATATACAAAAAGTGCACAATATCAGCAGTAAAGAAGATTTCACATAGACCAATTAAGGTCCAGTGCATGGGAGTCATCTCCTTTGAGGCACTTTCAGCCGGAAAGGGTTAAATGCAAAATTTTAAGCTAGCATACTAACCAAGTCGGTCGGATGGTCGGCTCCTTTAACCGAGTAAACCGACTAGGGCAATGATCCAGCAGTCCTGGTAACAGGGGGGCCTATTGCTACACAGAAATTGCCATTTCTTCCCTAGCGATGGCCATCACCATCACTAGTACTCATTACACCTACCCACAGCAGGATGGCCAGGCTGAGTTGGCCTGGGTGGCTTGACTACCAAGATGGTATACCCCAGTGATGTTAACAAGCCAGAACTCTCAAGGCCAAGGGCAACTGACCAAGGCCAAGGCCAAACACTATCAAGGCCAAGGCCATCCCATAATGCAAAGGATTACGATAAAAAATGAAATCCTGTTTTTTTCCAAGTACTCTTACAAGGCCATGATTGCCCACTGTAAGTAAGTAAGGAAATGTGGATCTTGAAATATAATTCACTCCAGTCACCGTGCTCCAGTCGATGGAAGTTAGTGGTGAATTTTGTAGTCTGCCAAGATTTTGACCTTGAAATTTTGGCCAAGGCCAAACCTTTAAGGCCAAGGCCAGCCTATTGGAAGGCCAAGGCCAAGACCACAAAATTTGGCCTTAAGGCCAAGGCCATGGACTAACATCACTGGTATACCCATGAACAGTCACCAATCTCAGTACTAACCCAGCTTGGTATTGATAACTTGATCTGTCCAACTATGTTACCCCTAACTCAAATCACCACCACAATAAACACAGACTCTAAGGCTATTGCTACGCAAGTAAACACTCATACAGTGTGAAAAAACTGTAAAAGGTTTTTCAGATTGTACTACAAAGGATCAATACTGTACAACAATAGCACACAAGCATTGAATGTATTTTAGCTGTAGTAACACATCAGATAAATGTATTAATTTGATTCTGAACTGATGATGCGAGTTGCAACATTTGTTTCTGGTGTCAAAATCACTGCAGCAGTCACAACAGCAATAGGCAGTGTCAGTGAAAACTGCTGTTGCAAGTATTGTCACTGCTGGAACTGATATGCTTGAACTAAATGTCATTAGTATCATCATATCAGATGAGACTCAAGCAGGTAGCTGGTTCCATTATTTCAAGTTTCGATAAAGGTAAAGGTCTGAGTACTTATTATAGTGCATGCTTACACGAGTATATAGACTCGAACAGCAGCGCTTTACAATCTGGGAAGTGTCAGCTGATTGGCATGAGCTCAGACATGATGATACTATGGTGCATTATGCGGCCATCCATTGCCCGCAATGGCGAACAATTGGACCCGCGGTGCAGCACACAGACATACCACCACCCCAATCAGCGCACTATGCCTTCACCCCGTAGCCCGTGAGCTACTACTCATTTCCCATCCCGCTGAGGGTAGGAGGCTGAGTTGGCCTGAGCACACAGTAGGTTAGCAGCTTGCTCAAGATTGCTTGCAGATGGCCTGGGCGAGATTCGCACCCGCAACGTGAAAGTTACGAGTCCGATACTCTGCCACTAGACCACTTGCACCTACAGAGGCACATGGGTGACAGCATAAATGACTACTGCAATGTTGTTCAACCAACACTACTACTACTAGAGCAGCAGCAGCAGCAGCAGCAGTAGCATACACAGCATACACACAAGTTACAAGTTACCTTGCAGATAAGTACTTTCAATACTGGGTGTCTATGTACAGCAGAGCCAGAGTCACTGCCAATCTGTCGATGGCAGGCAGAACAGTTAATTATTGCTGTGTCCAAGTTACCTGTTAACAAAAACACAACTGACTGTCTCAGTTCATGTTTTAAGCTTGCATATACAATATCTTCAAAAAATGGAAAAAGTTTCCTTGCACAGCAGCTCTGGGAAAAATTAAGCATTCTGAAAGACAAAATACATAATAATCACAAGATGCTGTTGCTGATTTTAAGGAAACAAAATGCATATGTTTTTCTTCCCAAATATTATGTAAATCAGGGGTGAAACTAGCAGCCTGTGACTGGCTCTTGTAGCAAAATGTACCAATTAATGCCGTCAAGTGTGCAGCCAAATTAAGGCACATCTGAACTAACTACTTATGATAACAAATAGACTCTAACAGGTAAACTCACAAGACAGTTGTTTTAAGTAACAGCTGTAGTTTTTGTTTTTAAAAATAGTTGACGCATTTTATAACTTATAGAAATGAATGTGGCCCACGATTTAGCACATTAATCCAATGAGTGCCACACTCCAAGCCAAGTCTCAGTCTCTCGATGTAAATCAGGAGTCAGCAAACCTTCTAGGGTAGAGGGCTGCATGAGCCCCAATGAACTTGCTGTGGACAGGTAAAAACAAGTCAACTTTATACTAACTTTTTTCCAAACTTCACCAAAAAATTTCCCAATGTTACTGGACTAGTGACTGAATGGGTCAAGTGTAAGGGAGCCAGTCAGTGTCAATTATTCAGTCAATGTCAATGAATCAACGGGTGTAAGAGAGCCAATCAGCATCGACTATCAGTGTGTGCCTAAACCCCACTAGACATGAAAACAATCGCTCATCTTTTGGTGCGTTTAGTGGGAGTACACGGGCCAGATTTAATGTTAAAACTGACAAGCTGCTGCAGGGCGGATCGACGGAGCTCGTTGGCTGAATGTGGCCCATGAGCTTGCCAACCCCTGATGAAAACTGTCTCAACAAGTGCTGAATAGCAGTAAGTGTTGAATGGAGACAGATACTCCCAAAGAAACTGAACAAGAAAACACTCATCTGTTGCCAATGTCTAAGGAGTACGGTATACCAATGAAACGAATGAATCAATGTCAGTACAGTTAAAAACTACATCAGACATTCAAAGACAAACTCAATCAGACAAGTTTTACCTCTAAATTTGCTTTTTGCACGAGACGTTTCTATCTCTTGAAACGCGGGAGAAGAGTCCACAGATTCGGGCTCGACAAACACCGTCCCTGTACAGAACACAGGAAATCAGTGTGCACGTCTTATTCCATCATATGTCATGAATAAAACGAAGTCCAATAAATCAATACAGAAAAAAATTAGCACTCTACAGGACTGCAGTTGACACTGAAACTACCCCGGTAGGCCAAATATAAAAATCCGACTGGAACAAATTTAGATATTGTGTAGTACTCTGAGAATCAGCAGTCATTTGTCAGCTCGATTTTTAAATGTTTTTAAATGACAGAAGAGATAAACTTTGAAAATGTAAGAATTTCAAACTTTAAAGGTGACCTTGACCTTGGATCAGGTCATATGGCATACTGTCATGCATCATTCGTTGAGATCTATCTACATGCCAAATTTCACTCAAATCAGAAAACTTTTTCTGGACAAACATACATACATATTTAATATCAAGTACATAAGCAGCAGATGTTTCTATATGGCTGAGTCAAGTAACATGCTTTATACTTGGCTTAGAGATGTGAAATAACAGTGTTAGTTGGTCTATTCACTGGCCATATAGAATGTACAGACATTTGACAGAACTTAACAGAATGAGAATGGGGATAATGAAGAAACTCCATAGCACTTCTTGGGTGATGTGATGCCAATATATTAGCTATATATTCAATTTTGGAGCACAACAGAGTAATTTAATGTGGTAAATTTTGTCATTTTCAATATGTTTTCATACTGTGGCAGAAACCTATGGCAGAAACCTGTTTCTGCCGCACAGGTTTAAACCACCTCTGGCAGAAACTTGCCAACCCTGCAACACATGCAGCTACAAACATTAATCTAGCAGCTCTATTACAGATCACACCAATCCCTAGCAGTTTTTTGCATAATCAGTGAATACATCATGGCTGCACACCGGGGCCAAAGTTAAGGAAAGATAGTCCCTAAATGTTATAACAAGTGAACTTTGCGTCACTTCACTGACCTTCAGGAAGGTCTACTTTGTCAGCAGCATCAACAGACTGTCCAGGAGACACTGTCTCTGGCTTTACTTCTGTCGGCTTTTGTACCAGCGGTTGCAGTTCCGACAACGAACTGTTCGGCTCTGGTTGCGACGAAGTCGAATACTCCGCCAAATCAACATCCATATACTGCTGTTCACTGGAGTCTTCAGTAATGCTGAGTAGCGACTCATCCACCGCCTCAATTATCTTCCGTGTTTTCTGCTGTTTCCTAGAAACAAACGACTTCACTGTGATGTCTGTAATCAAAGATGAATGCATTGAATAACATAGAATTAATTCATGAAGAACTATAAGCTTGACACATAAAATCTTGTTTAACTTCAAAATATTTAAAAGCTGTTAAAAGCTAAGAAACAACAGGATTTATAACAAAATTTGTTATAATAGTTCATCTATGTCAACCCTGTTATAGCTGCAAGATCTTGCAGCTTGGCCTCTACAGTACTTCTTAGTCATTTAAACTGTAGTGTACATCACTTGTGCTGATTCTTCCTACTGTGATAAAGCAATGAAAACTTTTTGCATATTAGTTATGATAAAAAAGGCAGTAAGATAAAACAGAAAATGGCATTGCAAGCTGTCATCACTCCTGCATATGCATATTTAATTTGGTGAACTACATGTATGTTCTACAAACAGCAAATAACAGATCGGGAGTTTTGACCCACCTAATGGGTGGCTATCATGCATTCTAGTATTTTCTCTGTAACATCGACAATTTTTTGAAAAATTATGTACGTAATTTTTAACTTTCTCTTACCTTCTCGATGATCCAACACGTTCAGAAGGTTGGTCCTGAAACAACCATACCAATTACCAAATAATCAAAGTCACAGCAAAAGTTTTGAACTACTTCATGCAGGAATTAATTCCACACCATACTAACTCCGTACTAATACTGCTGTTCTTTAACTGGTCTATTTTCCACGCTAAGCTTAGGCTGACCTCAATTCTTCAATAGTAGCATACACAGCTGGATTTTGTATATGCTAGATGACCTGTCTGTTGCCCAGCGTAATTCTAATGCACTGAAAGACTGGACAAAGACGATGACGACGACTATGTGCTACACTGCACATCAAAAACGTGGACACATCAAACCACATCAAAGTGGACATCAGAGCTAATCGCACCATACCGGGAGTGGAAAGAATTCAAGCAAGACTTAAAAAAACTTTGGTCACGTTGACAGAATGGACAAACACTGCCTACCAAATGCAGTTTTATATGGCAGAGTGGAAGGAAGTAGAGATAGAGGAAGACCCAGTGTTGACTTGACAACGTTACAGAAGACTGCAATCATCACGGATGAAGCATTTTGTAGAGGCTACATACCTAGCCACTAACAGACAGTATTGAAGGACATGCACTGCATACAGCTGTCACAGTCTCACAGCATGCCTTGGAATTGCCATGGTAGGAAAAATGTCCTATGTACCTGCAGTGTGCTACATATCCCTACTTTAAATACAATTAAACAATGATATTAGATAAAAACTGCAGATCCATTGAAGTGTTGTTCATAAGTTACAGTAACACTGATTTGTTTGACTAAGTTACCTTTCCCACAGGGCTTTCATGAGTGGCTGGTTCAGAATCGACACCCATATTCTCAGCTTCTTTCTTCGTTTCCGATACTGCTTCAACTTCTTCTCGCCGAGTGTCAACATTTGAAGCAGTTGGACTCGACTGTGTCACAGACGTCTCATCCTCAATCGGTAAATTCGGTTTGATAGACTCATACGCAGATGAATGTATCATGTCATTCGCATTGTGCAATTTGCGCAAAACAGCAGCCAGCTTCGAACTGTGTAACACAGACAAACAATATCAATGAAAACTTTAAGAATTCAATAATGTTAACAGTAAACACAACATCTCCTCCTGGCTATTTTTATCAGCTGAGCCAGAATTTGAAATTTAGGGATGAGGCGAGTTAAGCAAACAGAATGAGGGCATTTGTAATAAGCAGGCATGTGCACAATCGCAAAGTAACAAAGTAATGGCCCTCCCCAGTAGTGCTGTGCGAATATTCGAAATTTCGAATCGAATTGGTTACTTCAGTATTCGATTCGATTCGAAACGAGCACAATTATTCGAAATTTTCGAATACTTACCGTCACCACCAATTTCTTACTCATTTAACAGAATGATTCCGATTTTTGACCTTAGCAACCACGCCTAGCATTGGTCCATTATGGCCCAAGTACTAAAACTCCTACGACAGAAACCACAATAGTGCGGTGCCATAAAAACAGTTGAATTTATTTAGACCAACGATAACTATTCGATTCGAAATGAAGAAACACTATTCGCACAGCACTACTCCCCAGTGCTGCCAAGGTCTTGAGACGACCACGCGGGAGATTTATCTCCTCCCTTCCCATTGCTGCCTTTCCTTTCCTTCCCAGTTCCCATCTTCTCCCTTCCCACCTTCTCCTTTCTCCCTCCCCTTCCATTCCTTTCCCCTCCCTGCCCGTCTTCCCTCCCCTCCCTTTATAAGCAGGATCTCTTAAAATCCAGCTAGAAGGTTTGGGGAGCAATGTGCGCTCCCCCAGCGGAGTCTGGGGCAAAACCCTAGCTAAAATCAAATTTGGTGCATTTTAGCCTTAAAAATGACATGTAGCAGCAACAATTGTAACTATTTTACTGAGAATTAACTTACCTTTATCAGAAATAAAAGCTATTTTACTGAGAATTAACTTACCTTTATCAGAAATAAAAGCTATTTTACTGAGAATTAACTTACCTTTATCAGAAATAAATGCACTTCTAGCTACTTACTAATCATGCGGTGGTTTATTCAAATTTTATTAGTTGACAACAGAAATGTGGGAGATTTTAGTGACCTTTCCCTCATCTCCCCTCCCCTCCCTTCCCTTCTTTTCCCTCCCCTTCATTCATCCCCTCCCCTTTCCTAGGCTAGGGTTAGGGTTAGTTCATCATGTAATTGATAAGGGGCACCACTATGTTTTTGGCATTTTCCCAATTTTAAATTGCTCCGTTTATTCACAGCTGTTATAGTGTTATGGATTTATTCAGCTACAAATACATTTTCAACACACACTTGCATTAGTTTGCCGTTCATTCGCCAGGGGGCGCCACTAAATTTATGTGTTTTGGGGTGATTTTAAATTGATTTCTTGTTATTGTTATAATGCCCCCACCCAAAAATCCCTGTATGCGGGTCCCGCTAGTGAGTCAACTGCAGTTTTCCATCAACAAGAAGCTCAGCTATTGCTGGGAGACCGTGCGACACGAAAGCATGCCAAGGATAGCTGAAATGGACGTGGAAATGACAACCTAGGCTGAACGACCTTCAGATGTACTTCAAGGTCATCAAAAGTGGCACCAATCGAAAGCTAGTGTATGATTTCCCAGTAGTTGTCTATAGTAACTTTTGCCGTATCACACACCGTTTTGAGAAATTTGATGTGAAACAGTCCAATGACCTTGAAATATGCCCAACGTCATTGACAGTTGTATCACCTGAAAGCTGTCATGTGGCCATGTATGTAAAATGTTCGGAAGACAGTGACCGAATGAACCGAAAATCGCCATTTTCTATGACCCCACTCATTTGACGCCCCCTCTCCAGCGAACCCCCGCGAATATCTGCATATACCTTATAGTGCCAGAAACTACGTTCCCTGGGCTACATTTGTCCGAAAGCCGGAGACGCCAACCCATTAGTTGCCGAGCCCGAAACAGATTTTAACGCAAAATGGCCATTCAAGGTATGTCTATTTTAGTATCATTGAAGAGCCACTAAGGGGCTACATACCACAATATAATAAATGCTGCCTTAGATGTGAAGGTTCGGAAGATACAAGCGAGCGAAAAAAGCAAAAATCGCCATTTTTTAACACCCCACTCTCCAACAAACCCCGCGAATATCCCCATAAAACTTACCTTGCTAGAAACTAGGATCCCTGGGCTACATTTATGTCGCTGATAGTATGGGTCTATCTTCATGCAAATTTTAGTGGTTGGCTCCGAAACACATGTGTGAATGCAACAGAGTGCATAATTGCCGTTCAAGGTCACTTCAGGGTCAACCAAGGTCGTTAATTTTGGTACCAATCGAAAGCGCGTATATGATTTCCTATTAGTGATTAATAGTAACCTTTGTCGTATCTCGCACCGTTTCGGAGATACGGCGACTTATTGGTCGAAAATCGCCAATTCGTACC
>Ga0209781_1000550_pt1 | contig 10047 bp, 4 predicted proteins | sample WorMetHERISLAND1_3_FD_187386 | JGI IMG/M metagenome (GOLD analysis project Ga0209781, IMG submission 187386) | Marine gutless worms symbiont microbial communities from Max Planck institute for Marine Microbiology, Germany - Olavius albidus HERON... | ecosystem: Host-associated > Annelida >...
TGCGATTGTTCAGAACATACTGTTTGTGCTTTTATGATATGAGTCTGTGGAAATATTATAAAGTCGGCACTATGAATAAGCTGGCTGCAGCATATATTAAATGTATTAAGATATTCTTTGTCTATGCAAAATTAGCAGCGTTACTGTGATCCTTTTAGAGCTTGGATTACCGTGTTTTTCTACTCTGCTCCATAATGCTCGTGTCCGTCTCACTACCAGATTAAATTGTTCTGTGAAGTCTCGTTAGGAATATCAGTTGTATCTGACACCTGACAATGTATATGTGCTTCTTTTCTACAGTTTCTTTTTTGTTTCTTCTATTGTACATTGTGGTTGTCTTTTGTGTATGGGTGTGCGTGTGTGTGTTTGTATGGGCTTTTGCCTGACTCAAATAAAGACTGATTGATTGATCGATTTAATCGATCGGCGCGCCGCCGCCGCCGGTCAAAATCACCCGGCGCGCCGCCGCCGAAAGAATGACGTCGGCGCGGGGCTCTAGTTGTATGTGCATTTTGTTTAGAGTTAGTTAACTCTTAGATATTTCTGAATATAGTTATTAATGCAGTCATTAAAGTAATAAGTTGCACAAGCCGGTAGGCGACTAGACTCCGCACCTAGCTCAAATGTCGTTGCCATGGCAACAAGGGTCGGCCCCACCCACATGCAAGTCTTTGTGTGCAAGATTTCCCTACGCTGCCATATCCATATAGACTATGACTGACTCAGTGACCCACAGTGCCAATTTTGGGGAGTAAATTTTGGGCATTAGGGGGCCTAAATCAAAAATTGAAGAACAACGTTTTGTAGACTCCTAGGCTAGGCGCAGAGTCGATATACATGACAATATTAGGTTTTTAATGGGTGCATAATATGCATGAAGACTGACTCGCTATGTACTGGCACTGTTGCATCTTATCTTGGTCTAACTTTTAGCTAAATAGCAATGTGGTCAAAAATTATAACCAAACTCATCTGTAATTTAGTGGCTACTTGGATGCCTGTTAAGTGATGGAAAGCTGCCGCGGAAAGCTGGTGAATTAACAGCATGGTGTGGATTGATGGCTGACTATGACGTGTTGCATTGCCTTCTTAACTTAACTCTAATGTGCAGTGAAAACAGCAGCATAACTTGATGTTATAACGAAACTAATTTGAAATACCACTACCCCGCAATGTGCCACTGTCAGATGTTACTGTGGCTGTTATCAGCCAGTTTCTATTGTATGTATTAATGTTATATGTGCCCAGTTAATGGCTGTGTACAATTTGGCGTTCATTGTAACATTATTTTGCTGTTAATGAATTTTTTTACTACTACCATGGCTATATTTTTATCAGACCAGTGTAGATATTTGTATAACTGTGTTGAATGTTTAGATTGCTGCTGGAGCAAATGAAGTTGCTATATTTGGTGCTGCCTCCGAGTCATTTAGCAAGTAAGGGTCAGGTACAATGTTGACTGTTTCATATACGTGATTTTATTGAGTTTTATGTTCTTTTGATAGATTTTTTGTTGTGTTATGAAAATCTGATCAGGTTCACTATACCCAACATGAAACCACACATCATTTTTATGCCAATATGCTAGCTATTCCATTCTTGGATCACACCTCATGATTCACGAGGAGCTGCATAAACTGAAAACAGCAACCTTTTTGCAATTCACAAGAACTTCTAAAAGGTTTTCATCTTTAGATTACATTAAGGATGCACACTATGCCAAACTGAGGTGGCCTGCCCAGCACTGGGCAGCCTTGCTGTGTGCGCTGAAGATAAGATTAAGGTAAGACAGTTTTTGTTAATTCTGGTAGTATCGAGATGGCCATCATGGCTGTAATGAAAAATGTATATTAGATTTTTTATGCATATTACACATTATGTTGCCTTGTTATTTGAGTTTCAAATTAAAAATTCAGTGTGTGATTTCTATGTTTATGATGTACAGTAGCTGAGGCATTTTTTGTTTGTTTTTAATTTCTATTTTTGACCTGTATTTCTGTTTTGCATTTTTCATAGTTGTTAATTTGCTTTCAAGTTACTGTAGTACATGTCAAACCCTGTTTACACGATGAAGCCAGCTTGTCAAGCCAGCTCGTCGAGCTAGTTTCATCGTGTAAACAAAACGAAAGCATATGTCGAGCTAGCTTGTCTAAACACTTATGAAGCCAGCTTCACGACCTAGCTTCATGAATGCTCGAGCTTTCAAACGTGTTTGAAAACTCGAGCACTCAAGAAGCATTGATGAAGCTGGCTTCATCGTGTAAACACTACGTGAAGCTAGCTTCCAATATCATGCTAATGAGTAGGTGGAATTTGATAACATTACGTCAGATATCTTAACGTTAATGCCAACATTTTGTAAGGAGTAATGGCTTCGTGCGTCATCGTGTAAATTGTCTGTAGCCTATCAACAGAGTGATCATATCAAGCAATTGGTGGAAAGCTTTAGATGCCTTTCGTGGAAATCGTTGGAAAGCAGCATCGTTCAACTCTGTCTTCATCAGATTCGCTACAGCTCCATAACATCCCCGGTCCAGCAACCATTTTTGAACCCACTCCCTGCGTTCACGTCTCAGTCTGCAACTGCGTCGACGACGTTGTCGAATGACCAATGCGGCAGCTGTCACTAGGCTAAATGATTTATATCCATTTTTACCATTAAAAAACAAACGATGCAAAATTTACATGACGTCAGCTACAATGTCAAAACATGTCATCACCTGTGGGCGTGGCGATCACTTGCTCGTCAAGCCAGCTCGTCGAGCGCTCGACGAGCTGGCTTGACAAGTCAAGCTAGCAGCATCGTGTAAACACTCGCAAAGCTGGCTCGACGAGCTGGCTCGATGAGCTGTCTCATTGAGCCAGCTTCGTCGTGTAAACAGCACTTTACTGAGCTCTTAATCATAGTTATTAGTTGAACACACAGCTCACTATTTATATTTCTGAATTTAGTTTTTACACATTCAGATGTGAAAGATATGAATTAGTGGCGGGTAAATGCTAATGCCATGGTACGTGCAGATGTTATCAAATGCCGTCTGTCCCATTGATTACTACTTCTGTGCCAGAGAGTTTATGTATGAAGTTTCTTAAGTTTATTTAGAAAACAAGGAGCTACATAAACACTTGGCATTATAGTGAAATAATGTGTTTTCATATATCCAGAGCTTTAATTTTTTTTGACAAATTTTGTTCAGCAATGAATTTGTTGATTTGTAGAAAGAATATCAACTGTGGTATAACGGAAAGCTTGGAGCGGTTCCGAGAAGTAATGGATGCGGCAAAGAAAGCAAACATACCTGTTCGTGGGTTAGCGTTATGCATGAAAATATTTGCTATATTATTAATTTATTTCAGTGTGCTTATGTTGTTGTTTTGGTTTCTGTGTTATATTAATGAGTTAACTAGCACTCACCGGACATTGTATTTCAAACAGCAATCATAGTTTAACTTGTGATTCCATGAACATGGGAGTACGTGGCGTTAAAATGATTTTTTAATTACAGATATGTCAGCTGTGTCTTGGGCTGTCCATATGAAGGTCATATAGCGCCTGAGGCAGTCGCCGAGGTGAGCAGTTTCTGGATTTGTTGTAGAGATGTAGATTTGAACACATGCAGTGTGATTCATTTTGTCAAAAAAATTAATTTTGTCATTATAGTGTAATGGCTTGGTGGTTAGCGGTAGGGCGTCGGATTCGTGATCAAGAGGTCTCGAGTTCGATTCCCGGCTGTTCCGCCGCTAGGTGCAACTCTGGGCAAGTTGTTCACACACATGTGCCTCTGTTCACCAAGCAGTATAAATTGGTACCGGCTTTGGCTGGTGAGTAAACAGACACACCGCGCGATGCACTAGCCCCGTATCCATTGTCTGGCAGAGTAAGCTGGTGTCTGGCTGAGGGCTATGGAAACGGAGATCAGCACCGCCCGATGGGCCATGTGGCTCGGGAAGAACTTTACTTTTACTTACAGTGTAAATTGTGTCTTGTATGTAGTGCCTTGACTGTGTTGGTTGGGAGTTGGGAATGATAGAAATACCATGCCAGCAGTTTGTCCAACAAGTTCCTTCAAAACCTTTGGTTTAATCAACTGTCTAACCCTGGTTCATCTAAAACAATGTATACATAATTTTGTGGACTTGTCGCTTTATGACAATAAATGTAGATTTGTTGCAAACTGTGCAGGTTGCGCGGTCTTTATACGAGATGGGCTGCTATGAAATATCGCTGGGTGATACAATTGGTGTCGGCACGCCAGGTGCAATGGTGTCAATGCTTGCAGCGGTGTCACGACATGTTCCAGTGTCATGCTTAGCTGTTCATTGTCACGACACGTACGGACAGGCAATTGCCAATATATTTGCTGCTCTCCAGGTAACAGCATGAACTTGCTGATAATAATATTAATAATAATAGCTTATAAGAATAATACGGGATTAAAATGCTAATGATACAGCTTGATTTATTCAATACTGTATTAAACTATTAAACCACTTTTTGAACAGAATGCTGATATGTTATTTTGGTCTTATGACAGTGTAATTTAATAGAACTTCCCATATTATAAGAAAAATAATCATATTCATTTTTAATTATAATAAGAATAGCAGTGTAAGAATGTAAACTACTGATACTACTAATGTATGTGTACTTGGTTTTATTTTAATGGCCTGTTTTTCAGTCTTACTACAAGTTTGATTGCTTGCTTTAAAATTTCTAATAGGTTCATTTTAACATGCTGTATTTTAGATACGGCCAGAGTGACTGCCATAGATGAACATTGAACATAGGCTGTTTTGACAGTAGTTCTGCGTATTTGTGTTGATCTGTGTAGCATTGTGGTGTATTGGTTTTGTCATCACTGCATAAAAACCTATGATCAAAAGGTATTAGTGCAGATCATTTCACTGTCATGTAACAACTCATCGCAAGTTGTTATCATACACATATGTGTTTCTGTCACAAAGCACTGTAACTTGGTAATGGCTGATGATGCTTTGTAGCAGAAAGTAATGGCAGACAGTCACAGTAACTAACAATACATGTGATGTGATAGTTTGGAGACTGTGATCAGCTCTGCCCCAGTGCTTACTGCATTTTGACCTTTCTGGTCTGTTTATCTGCTGTCTTTTTTACAAATAAAGATTCATATATTGCATGTGGTACTTTACTCTTAATAGTGGCAGATTGTTGTATGAATTCATGTTAAGCTGTTGTGTGTTCTGTGACAGATGGGTGTTAGTGTGGTGGACAGTAGTATTGCTGGGCTCGGTGGTTGTCCATACGCACGTGGTGCTACTGGTAACGTCTCTACAGAAGATGTCGTCTACTTGCTGCATGGACTCGGCATAAAAACGGTATTAACTTATTATGAGCGTTCTTAATTTTTGTAAATCACCATATTTCAATTTTTGCCTTTCTACCATTTCTGAGTTCGTGCAGTGCAGTCCAAAAGCTGTTGTAATTTTGTTGACAGTTTCTCATATATTGGTACAAATTTTGGGTTCTTCGTTTTTCATAACTTACATTATAGATTGGCATCCCACTAGCAAAGATTCCACTATGCAAGATTGCGTAGATACTAATAGATATTTTAGTGTGTAAAAGTAGATCCAGCGTGTAAAAATTACTGCTATGACTGTTGCTGACTCACGATGACAGCATGGTGGCAATACACTGTGTCCAGATCAGACACACAGTCATCTAGCAGTGCTTTGATGGTGTTGTTTGGGTGATAGGAAGAATATTCGACCTGTGAAAGTATTGCCAGAACAATTCTTAAAGTTTTTTTGGACCGGCCTAACTCCAGAAATGTTGGTCAGTTAGAAGTTAAAATTGAAGCTGTTAAGCTGAATAAAGCCCTCGACAAGATACCCGTCCTTGAGCTACAGAACGTCACTTGCCATATGGGATCACGCAGTGTTACCTGCCACCCGACACAAGTGAACACGCCCCGTCTTAACCTCAGCCAGTAAGCTGGTACTCGATCTACCTACCCCAGAGGGATGGAAGGCTGAGTTGACCTAGTCTACCAAGAAATGGACCGGCCGGGAGGCGAACTCGCAATCTTACGATCACTAGTTTGATGCCCTAACCACTACACACCCTAGCCATCCATCCCAGTTTGTGCTGCTACTGTTGCTGCTTCTACTACTGGTACAGCTACTGGTACTAATTTGAATTTTTGTGTAACCGTCCTACTGTTATGGAGTTAATCCAGGTTAGGCTGGATCCCTATGGGAGAACCTGTGGGACTGCTGCAGCAGGTTTTTTATCCTCCCAGTCGCCAACTGCAGCATGGAAGCACCAAAAGAAACCATCAATGAGTGTGAACAGACTCTGAAACAGAATCACTGTAATCAACTTTGTTTTACAGAGTCAAACATGCACAGTCAGATGGTGTGCTGCTTGGACTAATGCTTAGATTAATACCAGAGAAAATATAGTCACAACAATAATGGGGAACTGGTAAAATTATGAGGAATAACTTGCGTGCATATTTGCTTGAAGAGGAGTAGTGTAGCCTGCAGTCGTCTTGATTCACATTGCAGAATGTAGTGAATGTCTAGGAGTGTGTACAAACCACACGTGTCGTGATGTTTGTGCATTTTGAGCTGGTCGTAGTCAGTATGCAGTGGCTGATAATAGTTGTCGGTGTATGTTTTTGTCAGGGTGTAAATCTTGATCACCTACTTAGCGCTGGTATGTATATTTCCGAAGCTCTCAAACGACCGACTGCATCAAAGGTGGCACAAGCGCGAGGAAAGGCAAAGCTGTAATTTACGTTCGTTCGGTTTTCCATGCGCAATCAATGGTGCTTTTTACTTGCAGCTGTTACAGTTATTTAAAGTAAGTAACTCAGTAAATCGGGAAATTCATGGATCAGAGTAAAGCATCACGGAGACATTGGATGACATTTGGTTTGATAACATCTGAATGTTGCATCTGTATCTCCATTTGCACATGTTCAGTAATAAGCTGTTTCACACAGCAGACTTGTTCCACACAGTGGGTCCAATAAACAGTGAAACTTCTGTTGTCCGATTGATGTCCATACTCTTCTCAGCTGTGTTGCTACGTCAGTTTATCATTGTCTGCTAATATATGTAGCGTGACTGTGTAAAAATTATGTATTATTTGTAATCAATATTTCACTTTATTACCTCTACCAGGAGATATTGCGAAATGTCATATGTTTGTTGGTTAGTTTATTCATTCTTTACTTAACATCTGGCAATTGGCGTACGTCAGGTCATTGCAGTGTCATGCGGGCAATGACCTGAAGTAAGGTGGTGGATAGTCATTGTTCACATTGTGCTGGTGGATGATATCATATCATATAATCTTGTCGGCCTGGTGGAGGTTGCAGTCTTGAGTGCCTCTTGTAGTTACTTGTTGCATTGTTGTGCTAATTTGTGATCTATAACAAAGGTGTAACATTTATGTCTACAACAACTTTGGCAAATGTGGATCGATTTTAATAACTCTTTCACTGTTGCATTCAGAGATGAACTGTGGTAGCAGCTAGGATAAAAATTTATCACCTCACCTCAAATCTGTTGACTCGCTGGTCCCGTTTTTTATTAGTAACCGGTTTAGCCCGGGTGGTACCTAGCCGTTCTTTTTTAGCAGCCGGTTAAGAAATTTTGCTTTATTTTTTGTGCCCGGTGTTGACCGGGCAAGCCCGATCTCTACCCGGGCAAAAACTGAGGATTTGCGGGGGTGCGGGGGAATAGTCCAATCATCTGTTTGTTTACGTCGTGTTATCCCACCAAAATCTGGCGCGCCGAGCGACATTTAACGGTTTTAGTGGTAAGCGCTGTTTTGTAACGAAGTGAAATGTGAATAAAATGAATAATATTTCTAATAGGAGTTCTGTTTTGCCGATATTGCTGTTGCCGGTTACGTACATGGACAATTTAGTGCAATATTGTAAAGAATTCAGTCGGACCATTCGGACTACAGGGTTTTTCTTTTTTCAGAGGTTCACTTGTAACAACGGTGGGAGGCCCCTGGTGGGTTTTGAGCCTCTTCCGGTCTGTGGCTGGCCAACTTTTCCTTCAGTACTTTGATGCTGTTGGTTGGGTCTTTTAACCTGTAAAACTGTCTCCCGGATAACCTATACTGTGTTGGTGGAGACATTAAACCCTGCTCAATCCAATCCAATCGGACTACAGGCATTGGATCGAAGGCGTGTCGATGACGAAACCGGGTACCGAGTTGTGCTTTTTCAACACTTAACCAGTCATAAACCAGCTACCCGGTCAAAAGTGACCGGTTACTAATAAAAAACGCGACCACTATGTGTGAATTTCAGATGTTCATGTTAGCGAGAGTAATATAGACAATGTCAAATGTTAGTTTCATTTCAGGATGATGAACTAGGACGTATTTCTGGTTGACAGATTTGTCTTTAGCATACTTATTTTTTCTGAGTGCTGCTGACGTAATTTAACATCACTGTGACAGCAATGTTTAGCACAGCATTTTAGGATGTTTCACTGATGCATCCACTGCCCAGTGATGTTTACACTACAATTATTGCTAAACAATTTTGAATGGATAACCAGTCTATGGCAAACTGAAATTTATTCACTGAAACTGACATTTCAGTTTGCTATGCAATAAAGTAGGTCGGCTATACAGAGAGTGGGCTGACAAATCACATTTATGTGTGCTATCATAAATTAGCCCGTGTATAGACCTATGAAACAGAACTTGACAATTTTGCATCAATTTTGCATTGGATTACTTTGCTGTGAAGTCGTACAGTTGAACATTGGTAGTGCAGCAACATAATTTTGCGTGAGGACGTGACGTGAGGTGGTAGATTTTATTCCAGCTTTTTCCGCAGTTCATCTACGAATGCGACAGTGAAAGAATTATTAAAATTGGTTCACGTTTGCCGAAGTTATTATAACAAGTAAGAGTGTACCGTGGACCTAAAAGGGGTGTGTGCAACAGTTGTTTCAGCTGGTTTTGTTGTCCCACATCCATCAACGCCCAATGCTAGCTAGCATGCACAACACGCTCGCTGCTCCCACTGTATGCTATAGTGATTGCCTGCTGCATAAGCTAATTAGCTAATTACTAATTAATTAGGAATTAACTTAAAATTCCAAGACAGTAGATGGATGGGTAATATGGTCACTAATGTCTGTGCGAAGTCTAATTACGATCGGTTGCGTATTGACAGAACTTTAGGGATTCGAAAATCTGATATTAACAAGAACGAGAAGTCAAAGAACAATGTTTGTAGCCACTGGGGTCCCCTCCATGGGTCCAATAATAAAAGTTGCACCTTTTTATAGCTCTTAGTGTATATGTTATACGTTGGTGCTACTGTTGTGCATCATTGTCATACTCTTACTGTAGTGAACTATTTTTGTATGGTAATTGTAATTGAAACAACTGCATTTCATTCAGAGTAATGAGGCCCAGGCCACATCTTACAAGCATACAGTTTTCTCAGATATCTTCATTAATTGCGTGTGTGAAAGTATAGTATACAAACAGGCAGTAATGCATAATGTTGCCACCTACAGGAAGGGTGGCATAATAATTCCTTAATAATATTAAACTGTGCAGGACTGCAGGAGTAGTCTGCAACCAATGCACTGCATAAGGGTGGAGCATATCATCTTTGCCATCATTAAGACCAGTGCTCTGACTGTGTGGCTGGGTTGTTGACTTCTAGGCAGCAGACTGCATTACTGTCCGTGATGTGCTCATTATATTCGATGAAAAGGACCGTCTGTGAGCAATATGTTAGCATTTGAATATATGGCTGTGTAAGAACGTGTGATCTGGGAGGTAGTAAGGGCAGCATATTGGTACGTGTATTAGTAAATTTTTCATTATGACAGATATTGACAGACAGGTCTTCCATTGCTGTATCATGCAACTGGAAAACAGTACAATGCTGCGTACCCTTATTTTGGTAAGTAATCGAGATGCACCGAAGTTCGGTTTAGGCCGAACATCGGCCGAATATTCGGCCGAAGGCTTCTGCTCGGTTCGGTTCGGCCACGCTTCAACATTCGGCCGAA
>Ga0209781_1000551_pt1 | contig 10045 bp, 12 predicted proteins | sample WorMetHERISLAND1_3_FD_187386 | JGI IMG/M metagenome (GOLD analysis project Ga0209781, IMG submission 187386) | Marine gutless worms symbiont microbial communities from Max Planck institute for Marine Microbiology, Germany - Olavius albidus HERON... | ecosystem: Host-associated > Annelida >...
AAGAAAGCCGCCTGACGGCGGCTGGGCATGGTCGGCGCTGCGATACATGAAGCCTACGCACCGACCATGCCCGGGAGAACACTCGGCTACATGGTCAACCTAATTGCAGAAGATTCTGGACATAACTGGTTGACAGCGCCTCACCTTCGACCCAGGCGGCGGGATATTCGAGGTCTTGCAGCAATCGCCATTGTTTACGTAGAGCCGTGTGACGGGTCTGGTCCGCGGTCGGCGCCACCGAAAGTTCGCCGCAGGCGGTAAGGCCGAGGGCATGTTCGCCGAACTCGGAAGCGAGCAGGTTATATTCGGCCAGGCCCCGGGCGTTCAGGCGGTGGTAGTCGGCCTCAGCCGCCTTGGAACTGGCGTTGATCCAGGCGAAGCTGTTGCCGGTCGTCCCCCGTGCCAGCCGGTCCCGCTCGAGAAGGACGACGGTCTTGCCGCGCCGGACCAAATAGAACGCGGCCGTAACGCCGATGATACCGCCACCGATGACGGCGACGTCGAAAGCTATCGCGTTATTCTTGTTCATGCGTGTGAAATCTGCCGGCTCATCAAAGATGCCGCTCCATTAACCGGCGCCAAAGGGAACGCAAGGTGCCGAGGCGGGTGATGCCCGTGGGGCAGCCGCGCCCCGGCAAGTTTCGATCTTACTTAAAGATCGTGTTGAAGAAATGCATGGTTTGGCGCCAGGAATCACCGTCGGCCTTGGCGTTATAGGCGAGCGGTAGCTTGAATTTTTGGCCTTTCGCCGTTGCGCCGGGGCTGGTGAAGCTGTGCACGGCGCCCGGATAGTTGACGAACTCGTAATCGGCGCCCGCCGTTACCATTTCCGCCTTGAAGGCGTCGATCGACTCCTGTTTGACGAACGGATCGTCAGCGCCGTTGAAGGCACGGACTTTGGCCTTGATGCCGCCCGGTCTCGGCTTGACACTCGGCGTCAGGTTACCGTGATAGCTAACCACGCCGTCGAGATCGACCCCGGCGCGGGCCATGTCGAGGACCACCTTGCCGCCGAAACAGTAACCGATGGCGGCCGTCTTCGAGGCGTCGACAGTGTCATGTCCCTTCAAGACATCGTAGGCGGCGCGGAAGCGGGCCTGCATGGTGTCGGCCGACTTGATCGCCTCCATCATGAAAGACTTGGCGTCTTTCGGGTGCTCAGCCAGTTTTCCGGGACCGTACATGTCTAGCGCCAGCGCCGTGTAGCCCCGCGCCGCCAACATGTCGGCGCGCTTGCGGGCATAAGCGTCGTGGCCCCACCATTCATGGACGACGATGACGCCCGGACGCTTGCCGGCGACCGCATCGTCGTAGGAAAGGTGACCCGTGAATTCCTGGTTGCCGATCTTGTAAGTGACCGTCTCCGACTTGACGGCGGCCACCGCGCCGCTGGCGCCGACACCGATCAACAGAGCGGCGCCGAGCGCCGCCTGGAACAAACCTCTGATCATAGAAAACTCCCTGTTACAGCCTGATGGCATTATGTGGCTCTTATGCTAGCCAGTTTTCAACCCCATTGGGACAATTCCAATTCGCCTTTTGGGGCGACCTTCTCCGTATTTATGTGGGAATCGAAATGGGACCGGCCGTTGTTATGCCTTTTCAGGATCACGCTGCACGAAAACGCTTAGCAGCGCCAGGATTCCCGAACCAACCATCAAGAGTATCGAAACGGCGTTTAGCACGGGTGTCGACCCTTCGCGCAGCCGGTCGTACATCTCGATGGTCAAGGGCGCGTCCGAGCCGACCAGCATCAGTGTTGTGTTGAAGTTCTCGAACGACATCAGGAAGGCGACGATCCCGGCGACGATCAGGGCCGGCTTCAGATAGGGTAGCGTAACGGTGCCGACAGCGACCAGCCTGGTCGCGCCGAGGTTCAAGGCCGCTTCCTCGAGGGTCGGGTCGAACTTGCGTAGCCGGGCCGAAATGACCAGGGTCACGATGGTGGTAATGAAGCGAACTGGCCAACGACGACGAGCAGCAGGCCGGGGCGCATGGCATCGAGTTCGATTCCGGTAAGTCCATCGACACTGTTGATCACGGAGTTGGAGAAGACGAGGATCGAGATGCCGAGGATGACGCCAGGGATCACCAGCGGCGCCAGCATCAGCATGTAGAGAAAATCCTTGAAGGGAAACGTCTCGCGTTCGAACAGGAAGGCATTGCAGGTGCCGACGGTGAGCGCCAAAACCGTCACCCAGAAGGCGACGATGGCCGACGTGCCGATGCTGTCGGTGAGCGCGTGATCGTGCAGCAGCCCTAACCGCGGTTCCGTGTCGTTGGTGAACCAGTCGAGCGTGAAGCCGTTCCACGGTAATGAAGGAAACAGGGAGTCGTTGAAAGCGAAGACCGCGACCACAACCAATGGTGCGATCAGATAGGCAGTATAAAAGCCGCGGAGCGCTTTGGGCTGGGGGATCGATGGAATCATCGCCCGCCCCTCACCGGATCGCCTGCGACAGGGTTTGGCCCGACATCCTGAGACCGAGCCAGACGATGATCGAAGACAATACCAGAAGCAGGAAGCCGAAGGCGGAGCCAAGCTCCCAATTGAAGCGCGTGATGAACTGGTTGTAGATCTGTTCGGTGAACCACAGGCTGTCCTTGCCGCCGAGCAGGGTCGGCGTCAGGTAGTTGCCGAGAGTCAGCATGAAGACGACGATGCAGCCGGAAGCGATGCCCGGCATGGCGTGCGGCACGACAATCTCGCGCATGACCGTAAAGCCGTTGCCGCCGAGGTCGTAACCGGCCTCGATGAGGCTGTCATCAAGGCTGTCGAGCACGGTGACCAGCGGCACCACCATGAACAGCATAGACGTGTAGACGAGGCCGACCATGATGGCGGCGTCGTTATAAAGCATCTCGATCGGTCCATCGACGAGGCCCAGCCATTGCAGGGTGTTGCTGACCACGCCGGTTTCGCGGAGCAGGATCATCCATCCGAAGGTGCGGACCAGTTCGCTGACCCAGAACGGAATCAAGCACAGCATGAACAAGAAATTCTTGATGCGTCCGCGCAGCACCTTGGCGATGTAGTAGGAGACCGGAAAGGCGACGATCAGCGTCAGTAATGTCGCCGTTACCGACATCACCGCCGTGCGCATGAAGGTGTTCCAGTAAAGCGGCTCCGTGAAGAACTCGATGTAGTTGGCGAAACTCGGCTCGTAGACCCTGGGCGCCACGCGGATGCGTAGGGAAATCACCAGCATGTCGACGTGCGGCAGGATGACCAAGCAGGCCAGCCACAGGATGATCGGCGCCAGCAACAAAAACAGACCAAGCCGTGACGCCGTTTTCATACTGCGGCCTCCAGTTGGCGGGCCGTTTCCCGGGCGGGGAAGCACTTCGCCTGGTCGGCGTTCCAGGCCAGATGTAGGTCCTGGCCCTTCGCGACATCGGCGAACTCGCCGGTCTGCGGCAGCGCCACCAATATCTCGCCGCCGGTTCTTTGGTCGCGGACCAGGACGGCGCTGTTGGCACCGTTGAAAAGGACGTTGTCGACGCGTCCGCTGAGAGAGTTGTCGTAGCCTTCGATACCCTTGGTCCCGCGGGACAGATGAACGGACTCGGGACGGACAAAGATTTCGGTAAGCTCACCCACAGCCAGGACCTGCCCTTCGGCGGCGACGGCCAAAAACGGCAGGCCGTCTTCCGTCGTGACCTGGAGCCGGCCGTCGGCGATGTCGTCGACCCGGCCGAACCACAGGTTGGAATCGCCGACGAATTCGGCGACAAAACGGGTCTTGGGATCGTAGTAGAGTTCTTGGGGTGTGCCGACCTGTTCGAAACGCCCTTCGTTCATCACCGCCACTTGGTCCGACATGACCAGGGCCTCTGACTGGTCGTGGGTGATATAGACGAAGGTGGTGCCGATCTCGCTCTGCAACTGCTTCAGTTTGACCTTCATTTGCTCGCGAAGCTTGAGATCGAGCGCGCCCAGAGGTTCGTCGAGCAAGAGCAGGGCCGGATCGAGGACGAGACAACGGGCGATGGCGATGCGCTGCATCTGGCCGCCGGAAAGCTGGTTGATGCGCTTGTTGCCGGCGTCCGGCAGGGCGACCCGTTCAAGGGCTTCCCCGACCTTGCGGGCGATCTCGTCCTTTGGCGTGTGACGGCGCTTGAGGCCGTAGGCGATGTTCTCGGCCACCGTCATCATGGGGAACAGGGCCAAGTGCTGGAAGATCATGTTGACCGGCCGGCGATTGGGTGGCACGCCGAGAACCGATGTGCCCTTGATCGTGATGTTGCCGGCGTCGGGGGCGTGGAACCCGGCGATCATGCGCAGCAAGGTTGTCTTGCCGCATCCAGACGGACCCAAAATGGAGAAAAAGGCGCCGGTCGGAATGGAAAAGGACACGTCGTCGACGGCGATGAAGTCGTCGAAGCGCTTGACCAAGGCTTGGCATTCCAAGTCTGTGGCGGGCAACTGGCCGGCGTCGGACATGGTGTCTCCCGATTTGTGTCTGTTAACCGATTGCCGACAAGCCGCCGCCCTGTCGAGAGCGGCGGCCCATCATCAAGGAAACGGGTTCAGCCGGACTTGGCCGCCTTCACCCGGTCGAGGACTTTGCCTTCCATGTCCTCAAGACCCGCCGGAACCGGCGGATACCATTTGATGTTGTCGATGTCCGCTTGCGGGAAGCTCTCTTGATATTGCGCTTTCAGCTTCGGTTCGACGAAGGCGTCACCGCCTTTCGAGGCCGTGAAGTTGCCGGCCGCGGACGTGATCATCGATGCGATCTTCGGACGCATGACGAAGTTGATCCATTTATAGGCGGCCGCCTCGTTCTCGGTCTTGCGCGGCAGGACGAAGGTGTCGATCCAGCCCAAGGCACCCGATTTCGGCGCGATGAACTTGATGTCGGCGTTCTCCTTGTTGAGTTTCCAGCCGCCGGCATCCCAGGCCATGGCCGCCACCGCCTCGCCGGAGCGCATCAGGTTGAGCATGGCGTCTCCGCCCGACCAATAGGCTTTGACGTTCTTCTTGCAGCCGATCAGCTTGGCTTCGACCTTGCCGAGGATCTCCTGATATTTGGCCTTGTTGTTGTAAGCGGCGAACGGGTCCATGCCCATTGAGAAGGCGAAGCCGATCAGGGTCGGCCGTTTGACCCGGTAGGTGACCTTGCCGTCGAGGCCGGGACCGCAGAGATCGACATAGTCCTTGATCTTGCCGGCGACGCTCTTGTGCACGATCAGGCCGCTGGTGCCCCAGACATGCGGCACGCCATAGACCTTGCCATCAAGCATTGTGCTTTTTTTGGTCGCCTCCAGCATCGAGGCGATCATCTGGCCGGCGTCGACCTTCGAGAGATCGAGGGGTTTGTAGATGTTGAAGTCGGCCTGTGCGCTGGTCACCCGGTCCTGGCTCGGTTGCGCCAGATCGAAGCCGGACCCTCCGGTGGCGCGCAGTTTCGAGATCATGTCTTCGTTGTTGGATTTGGTGACCTCGACGTCGATGCCGGTCTCGGCCTTGAACATCTTGATCACATTCTCCGGTGCGTAGCCGCCCCAGGTCAGCAGGCGCAGTTTTTCAGCGTTGGCGCTGCCCATGGTCAGGGCGACGGCCGCCACAAAGCTGACGACCGCGATGGTAATCTTGCCTTTCATAACATCCTCCTCCGCGCCGCGGGATGGGGCGCGTCCTTAGTGCGGTTTTCAATAAAGCCGCAAGAAAAATGTGGATATTTGGGTAGAATCCCGGTCAATGGAAAACGGTACGTCTTTCAGGCTGTTACGGCCATGATCTGGGTCATGGAGACGCTATCGAGCCGCCCCGCCGGGCGCCTATCCCTTGACGCAAACCACCTGTTTCAGGGTGTGCACGATCTCAACCAAATCGCCCTGCGCCGCCATGACCGCGTCGATATCCTTGTAGGCGCCAGGTGTTTCATCGAGGACGCCGGAGTCCTTGCGGCATTCGACGCCTCGGGTCGCTTGCGCATGGTCTTCGACCGTGAAAGTCTTCTTGGCTTGGGTCCGAGAATAAGCGCGCCCGGCGCCGTGGGCGCAGGAACAGAAAGATTGGATATTGCCCTTGCCGCGGACGATATAGCTTCGAGCGCCCATGGAGCCAGGGATGATCCCGAGGTCACCCTCTCTCGCCCGCACCGCACCCTTGCGGGTCAACCAGACATTGGCGCCGAAGTGGTGTTCCTTGGCGACGTAGTTGTGATGGCAATTGACGGCCATGTCGGTGACGTCGAAGTCGGGCAGGGTTTGAAGCATGGCGTTGAGTGTCGCCACCATCATTTCGCGGCGGTTCTCGGCGGCGTAGTCCTGGGCCCAGCCGACGGCTTCCACATAATCATCGAAAAGGTCAGAGCCCTCGACCAGGTAGGCGAGGTTCTTGTCCGGCAACCGGATGAACCAGCGTTCCATCTCCTTCTTGGCCTGGGCAATGAAATAGGTGCCGAGTTTATTGCCGCAGCCGCGAGAACCGGAATGCAGCATCACCCAGACCCGGTCTCTCTCGTCGAGGCAGGCCTCGATGAAATGGTTGCCGGTTCCGAGGGTCCCTAAGTGGCGGTGGTTGTTATCGGAAAAGGCCTTTGGGTGCTTGTCGACGATGGCCTGGTAGCGTCCGGCCAAATCGCACCAGCGTTCCGTCGCCGTCTCGGGAATTCTGTCGCCCCAGGCGCCACGATCGTTCTTGCCGCCGTTGTCGGTGCGCCCGTGCGGCACGGCACGTTCGATGTCGGCCCTGACGGCTGAAAGATTGTCCGGCAACTGATCGGCCTTGAGCGTCGTTTGGACGGCCATCATGCCACAGCCAATATCCACGCCGACAGCGGCTGGAATGATGGCACCCGATGTCGGGATGACCGAACCGATGGTGGCGCCCAATCCCAGTGGACGTCCGGCATAGCAGCGATGTGTTCGTGGATGAATGGCAGTGAGGCGACGTTGATCAGTTGCTGGCGCGCGGCGTCATCGAGATCGACCCCGTCGATCCAGGCCTTGATGGGCCGCCCGCCCTGCTGGATGACCTGAAAGTGTTCCATGACCACTCTTCTATTATACGCCTCCGGGGGAGAGAAAGGGGCGTTAAGCGACGTCCCTAATAACCGCCCGGCGGTTGGCCGTGCAGCATCGGCATCAGTTCGAAATAGGGACGAACTTCGGGCGCATTGCTGGCCTCGAAATCGTCGAGGGTTCCGTCAAAGAAGATGCGGCCGTCGTGGATCATGGCGATCCGCGGTTTCAGGCGTTTCAGCAGATCCTTGTCGTGGGTGATGATGACGCTGGTCCGTTTCGGCTCGCCGGGCCGGTTCTCCAAATGGGTGGCGTGGATGAGGTCGTGAACGTGGGCCGAACTGGTCGGATCGAGGCCGGTCGTCGGTTCGTCGTAGATGACGACGATGGGGTTCATGGATAGCGCCCGGGCGACGGCGAGGCGTTTGGCCATGCCGCCCGACAACCGATCCGTGTCGTGATTGAGGAAGGCGTCGTCGGCCGGCAGGTCGACGGCGGTGAGAACCCGCCGGGCGATGGTTTCGATGGCGCCGTCCTCCAGGTTCTTCACCTCGCGCAGCCATAGCGCGATGTTGTCGAAGACGCTGCCCGAGAACAGGGCGTTCTGCTGGAAGACGACGCCCCAATGTTGGTGAATGCGGTCCATTTCGCCGCCGTCGATGTCCCTGAGATCGACCAGCGGCGAACCGTCGAGTTCATAGTCCCGCACCAACACCCGGCCGGCGTCCGGCTCCAGTTGGTTGAGGATCAGGTTCATCAGCACCGTCTTTCCACAACCCGAGCCGCCAACAACGGCGATGACGTCGCCTCGCTTGATGGCAAGGTCAACACCCTTCAGTACCCGATGATCTCCGAAAGCCTTGGCGGCACTTTCGATGAGAATTTCAATTGCGGTGCCAGGCTCGTCTTGGTCACTGATCGTCATGCGGCCAGCCTACCGATCGCTGGCCGCCTTGGACAGCATTGGCCTTTCGGTGCGGATGAACGATCTATCGCGATCGGGCCTGTACGAAAATCGCCCGGATGGTCTCCTCGCCGAGCGCCTTGCAGGCCTCGAGCCGATGCGGGCCTTCGACCAGGACCAAACGGCCCTGGCCCTGGCGCACCTGGATCGGCGTTTTCTGACCCTCTTCCAGGATGCTCTCGGCGATCGCCTCGACCTTGTCCGGCTCCAGCGTCTTCTTGCGTTTGACCGGCACGTAAACGTCGGCGATGGCGACGGCCTGTTCGGCTTTCAGCGGGGCTTCCATGGCGAGCTCTCCGAGAGATGCCGCCAGCTTCGCCGATCGTGGGCGATCTGTACAGATGCGGCGATCAGGCCGCTTTCCGCGGTGGGCGACGTTGCCCCCGTCGGCGCCGTCCGGCAGATGTCTTTTTATTCCGATTGGCGACCTCCGGCGCACTGCCCCGTCGTTCGGGTTGCCGGGGGCCGCGGCGCCTTCGACTTGATCCGCTCCGGGCAGGGCCCGAGTCGCTGCCGTCGTCCTCGGCGATTTCAGGGGCGTGATAGGGATGGTCGTCGATCACGGTGACGTTGCGGCGGATCGTCTTTTCGATGTCACGCAGGCTGGCCCGTTCGGCGTGGTCGCAAAACGAGATGGCGACGCCGGCGGCGCCGGCCCGGGCCGTGCGGCCGATTCGGTGCACGTAGCTTTCCGGGTCGTTGGGCAGTTCGAAGTTGATGACGTGGCTGACACCGTCGACGTCGCGCCGCGGGCCGCGATGTCGGTGGCCACGAGGGCGCGGATGCGTCCTTTGCGGAAATCTTCCAATGCCCGTTGTCGTGCGTTCTGCGACTTGTTGCCGTGGATGGCGTCGGCGCGGATGCCGCGCTCGCCCAGGTGCCGGGCGACCCGGTTGGCGCCGTGTTTTGTCCGCGTGAAGATGAGCACGCGGTGGATGTCCCGGTCGTCCATGAGTTCACCGAGGAGGGCGCGTTTCTTGTCCTTGGCGACGTAGAGGACGCGCTGGTCGACCCTGTCGGCCGTAGTCGCCGCCGGCGCCACTTCGACGCGTTCGGGCTCGTCGAACAAACTGGCGGCGAGGCCCTGGATGGACCCGGGCATGGTCGCCGAAAAGAGTGCCGTCTGGCGGCTCTCCGGCAATTTGGCGGCGATCCGGCGGACATCGGGGATGAAGCCCATGTCGAGCATGCGGTCGGCCTCGTCGAGGACAAAGACGTCGACGGCGTCGAGCGAAAGGTGGCCCTGATTCATCAGGTCGATGAGGCGGCCCGGAGTCGCGACCAGGACGTGGACGCCCCGGTTCAGGACCTGGATCTGCGGGCGGATCGAGGCGCCGCCGAAGACGGTGGCGATGCGCAGGTGAAGATGACGGCCATAGGCCTTGAGACTGTCGCCGATCTGACCGGCCAGTTCGCGGGTTGGCGCCAGGATCAAGGCGCGGGTGCTTTTGGGCCGCGCCTTGCCGGGCGTCGACGCCAGGCGGTGCAGCAGCGGCAATGCGAAGGCCGCCGTCTTGCCGGTGCCGGTCTGGGCGATGCCCAACAGGTCGCGCCCAGCGAGCAGCGTCGGAATGGCTTTCGCCTGGATCGGCGAGGGATGTTTGTAACCTTCGGCGTCGATGGCGCGAAGGATGGGTTGGGCCAGCTTGAGGCCCGAAAACGTGGTCATTGATTAACGTACTTTCTTTATTCTTGGTCTTGACCCGCCGGTCCGAATTGAGACGGGTGGATCCGCCTGCACCATGCAGGCCTTGATGACGGGGTCGGCTCACAAGCCGGGACCCGCCTAACGAAACGTCCGCATCTGTCGATGAAAAACCGGCCGGCCCGATGTTGAGTCAGGGCTGGCGAGCGATCACGATCCGACCTTCTGGGGATGTCGCTGGCGCACTAGGTCCTGTTGACAGTTAACGCAACCATATCATGGTGCCAACGAGGTGTAGCATGGCCAAGTAGGCTGTGGCGGTCTTTTCGTAGCGCGTCGCAATACGTCGGAAGTGTTTGATTTTGTTGATGAAGCATTCGACGACATGCCTTTCCTTGTAGAGTTCGGCATCGTAGCGGATGAGCCGTGCGCGTGTCGGGTTGGGCGGGATGACCGCCATCATC
>Ga0209781_1000552_pt1 | contig 10039 bp, 11 predicted proteins | sample WorMetHERISLAND1_3_FD_187386 | JGI IMG/M metagenome (GOLD analysis project Ga0209781, IMG submission 187386) | Marine gutless worms symbiont microbial communities from Max Planck institute for Marine Microbiology, Germany - Olavius albidus HERON... | ecosystem: Host-associated > Annelida >...
GTGATTAATAGTAACCTTTGTCGTATCTCGCACCGTTTCGGAGATACGGCGACTTATTGGTCGAAAATCGCCAATTCGTACCCACCCCACCCTCATTCAACGCCCTCGCTCGGGGTGACCCCCTTCTAATTTTGGGATGAACGTGATATCCCCAGAAACTAGAATGATGGGGCTACCATATGGTGAAGAAATCATGATCGTAGGTAGAGCCATGTGGACACAGTCCACGAGTGTGACAGACGGACGGACGGACGGACAGACATACATAATTACGATAACTAAGACCGTGCAACGCATAGCGTCGCACGGTTAAAACTGTGCAAGATAGAGCATTAATTAATAGTGACAATTCATAGGAATTTATATACGAGTGCATAATTTATATACATGGTGTCATTTCCATTGACCTTGAATGTCCCTAAGCAGCCCATTGTCGAACAAAGTGCAGATAATTCTTTTACTGAACCTCCAGTGTAATGCACTGCTGACTCGCGGGCCCTCGTCTTCCAAGTGCTTAGGTAATTTTTATACTTCAGACATCATATATTTCTCGAATGTTTTAGCTTCTTTGCTTTACCTCCCCCTAGCCTCTTTTCATTAGAGATTGATCCCTTATCTGTTAACAGAGCATTTTGTCCATCAGTGCTTTGACACTGTTGGCTGGGCAATGTAGCCTGTAAACATCAGTACAAACAGTGATGAACAGTAAGTGTACCTTGAGTATTCGGTACCTCAACAATCATGTCAATGAAAAAAACTTCCAGAGATACCATTCTAATTTAATGACTGTCTTTGATGAAGCACTACATTATTGTGTACTGTTGACATATGGTCTCATGCAGGAAATGCACATGCAGGTATACAATCAGAAAGTAAAGGTGCAATGCACCTTATATGTATATTCTCAAACAGAACAGTGAATAAAAAAGTAGGATCTGCTGCATGTTCGATATATGGCACTTGCATTGGGTGAAATATATGATATTCACCATTAAGTAAGAAAGAAAGTAATGTACGTTTAGCCCAAGTTTTATACAGTGCTGTGGTTACAATTAACTAAAGTAGGTTTTAAGTGAACGTTTAGTTGTTTTTTTTGAGCAGTAATTTAGTGAGGATGCTTGTCATTCGTCTGGATTTGAATAGTGTAACACAATATTGTGATGATTTGCTGTAAATAATACATTCTTTGTATCCAGTTGCAGCACGGAGCACATCATCAGTCACACTGGAAGACGTGCTGACATTCGCTACTGGTAGTGACTGTGAACCGGCAATGGGATTTTCACCACAGCCGTCATTGGAATTTCTGCACGAAGATCTGCCAAGTGGAGTCATAAAGTTTCCTCGGGCAAATACCTGCGGTCTAATAATGCATCTGCCAGTAGTGGAGTGTTACGACACCTTCGTGGAGTACATGGAGTCTGGAATACGACAGTCACCTACATTTGGATATATCTGACTCACGCAACAGCTTGAGGCTGGCTTAGCATATACTTGCTACTATGCCATGCTGTACTGTATCATTGTTGTTCTGTTTCAATTCAAACTTCTGTTGGAGTATAAGGTTTTGTTTACGTGACTGAGTCAAGGTAGTCCGGGAAGTACTTACCTGTACTGTTGATTGTGACTCAACTTGCCTATAATCATTAATCGTATAATTTTAGGCGCTGCGGCGTTGTGCTACAAAACGCATTCTGTTCGGCGTCTCCCCACTTTTCGGGAGACGCCTTAACTTCACCAGTCCCATTGTCTGTGCACTACTGTTCCCCAAGTGTCTCCTGTTCGCCGTCCCTTATTATCCCGCACTCCCATTTCCTACCCCTGCCGTTTTTCGCTTCTATTTACCAAATCCAGCTGCAATGATCAGGGGAATGATGCCACTTCACCCTACGGGTTTTGGCGAGCCTGGCGGCCAAACGCATTTTGTCGACATTGAATGTAAAATGTGAACATTATGCAAAGTCATAGGTCTACTGACTGTAATTAGAACACTCTGAAGTACCTGTTTTGTGCCCATGAACGTAGCTACAGAACTTTGGCGGTGGTATGAAGTTTGTGAGGACGTTGTAGTTTTAGTTTTATTTTGCATTTTCCTTTTGTGTCATCATCCATACCTTTATTATCTGTTAGTTCCTTACTAGTCGGAAAAAAATTCCCTATATCAGTGACTTACTGTTGATCATTATATTCATATCATTTCTTAACATCAGACAGTGATAGAGTCCACATGTTCATTTGAATCAGATGCCAGCACAGGAAGTTCTGCTGATTGTGGATAGCAGACAGAGACGCAAGATTGCTGTACAGTTGATAATTGGGGTTAAGAGAGATAACTCAAATGATGATGATGATGATGATTAACTGCCGAAAAAGACTGACTAAAATCTATCACCTTGACTCAAATTTACTGCCGCACTACGTTCGGAAATGTGACTGCAACGTTAGTACTTTAAACTTTTACAACGTGTCATTTAATGCAAATATGATGCAAAATTGTTTATTTTTAGGCATATCTGTGTACCAAGGATGTCAAGTTTTGTTTCATGTCTGTGTACTGATTTATTTACAATATTACTTCAAGCACTTTATGTGCTTGAAGTATCTCTCTTAACCCCTGGACGTCCTGTAGCTGTGAGATGGGAACCCATTAAGAACTATACGCTCCTTTACCTTTACCTTTTCGTGTGTTAAAACTGTACACTCAGCGCATATGCATGCTTCGAGTTATTCACGTCACTTGGTCAGTGGAAAACATTTATAAGTGTTTTAAGTGGCTATGGTAAGTAGTCTGTCTGTCTGTCCATCTGTCTGTTACGTTGAGGTAGTGTGATCACCGAGATTGGGATTCTTCGAAGATTATTTCACGGCTAATTAGCATAGTGTCTTTCCTCGTTCCATACTCCAGATTCAGGGGCATCTATCCCTATCTACCAATGGCGACAAATGCGCCACGGTCAATTTTTTTTGGGGGGGTCAAATAAAAGTTTAGTATTAAGCTTTAACATGCAACAGTATGAATTTTGTGCACAAATTTAATAATATATTTGCTTTATATAGTCTTTCCTATCATTTCCTTCAAAATTTTCTCGATCGCTCAATTGCGTTTTATCCCCCAGTTTGAAACGAAATCCTGCAATGTGCTTTAACAACTCCATTTATAGCCTATTTTTCGTTTCTTTGGGTCATTATCCCTGACTGACAGCTTCCAAAATTCACTGAAAACACGCATAGAATTGCACAAAATTGCGTATACGATGTCCAAAAATTGTTTGCGGAGGGGGGGGGGGTGGCAGGAAAAAAAGCGGGGGGGAGGTAAGATGTGAGAATGGCTGAATAGCGCCAAGGTTGTTGGGGGGATAGACGCCCCTGCCCATATTCCAGTGCTACGTAGTGTGGTATGTCTATTACGTATTTGCAATTTGAAGCGGCATCGCGCGGTTTCTCTGACACAGCAAGGCTTTCTTATTAAATAACGTGCTTGGCTTGAATTTTGTGTTGTTAATACAGTCGACTTAATAGTAATGCAGTCGTTTGTTACTACATGTAATGCAGAGGACAATATAGGCCTAACTGACATCCTGATTTACAATATTGAAGAAGAACAACAGATAATAACCGAAATAGGCATTATAATAACTACTGAAAGCATTCAGAGGGGGTAAACCTCCACCAGGCCACCATCTTGTATTTTGTCGGTTCGTATTTTATGCCACAATTACTTTTGTGAGATCGCCAAATTCAGTGAATATATCTGAAACCACAGCCAAGCTATTACATGTCGACCTTTTGGGGGCACTTGATGCCAACCACGTGACCTTTCGATTCCCCTTAGGCCATTTCCTAGAGGTGATCAATTGTAACCGAGTATCTGTCTCTGACGCTTATCCAGATACATTTTGGGGTGACCTTGACCTGTAGGGTCACGTGACCGCTGACGTCGCGTGACCGTCGAAAATCCGAGACGGCAGATCTATCGGGAGTATGGTCCCAGATGTATGTGTTAAGTTCAGTGGCGGCGCTACGTTGTGGCAAAGCAGTGCACATGCACTGCCAGTTTGTTGCCATGCACTGCCAGTTGCACCGCCTGTATTTTAGAATAAGGAAACAAAAACTATGTCAATAACAGGACTGTGCTATTGCCCTGATCGGTTTAATATACTAACACTTATTGTATTTGTGTAGACCCATATGGTTATAAGTAGCAATTATCGCAATTAGGCTACAGTGCATCGATTGCGTAATTTGCGTTGCCGTGCCGACACTGCAGCTAGATGAGAGTTTTTTTGTGAGACCATTTCAGTTTGCAAAAGTGCAGAAAATACGAGATTTCAAAGTTGATTGTTGAAAATTTTCTGGTGGCCATAGCCCCAAGACCCCAACGGGTATGGGCTACAGCACCGCACAACTCACCAGAACCCACCCCTTAGCGCTTTTCCGTGTCTCGCTCGAAACCTTCGGTCCCTCCATCTGCCCTACCTGGAAATACAGCTGACCTTTGAGTGCACTGCCTGATTTTTACCGTGCGACGCTATGCGTTGCACGGTCTTAGTTATCGTAATTCTGTCTGTCCGTCTGTCTGTCCGTCCGTCCGTCCGTCTGTTACACTCGTGCACTGTCGGGCGTAGACGGGGGGGGGCTTCTGGGGCCGTGCCTCCCCCCCAATCCACCAACCGCAAAAATTTTAAGAGAATAGATACAGAAAATGTACAAAAAAACACGCAATTTTGTGCAATTTGTATCAATTTTGGGCCAATTTTTGTCATTTTTCCCCCAAAATTTTCCTCATGGAGTCAATATAGTACGCAAAATGCCCGAATGATCGCCAATAAATTTCAGTTCTACACGTACTTCAGATTCAGGCAGCTAAACGCAAACTAATATACCCAGAATGCACCAGAACTCACCATTTTGATATAAAAATTAAAAAAACACCCCCTCCCCACACCCAACCCCCTCGGCGCCTCGATCTCGTCTCGCACGTTCGGCGCTCAACCTGTGCCCTCCCCCCAAACTGAAATCCTGGCTACGCCCCTGTGCACTGTGTCCACATGTGTTCGACCTACGATCATGATTTTTTCACTATATGGTAGCCCCATCATTCTAGTTTCTGGGGATATCACGATCGTCCCAAAATTCTAAGGGGGTCACCCCGAGCGAGGGCGTTGAATGAGGGTGGGGTGGGTACGAATTGGTGATTTTCGACCAATGAGCCGCCGTATCTCCGAAACGGTGCGAGATACGACAAAGGTTACTATTGATCACTAATAGGAAATCGAATACGCGCTTTCGATTGGTACCAAAATCAACGACCTTGGTTGACCCTGAAATGACCTTTGACGGCATTTTTGCACTCCGTTGCATTACACACGTGTTTCGGAGCCAACCACTAAAATTTTAATGAAAACAGACCCATACTATCAGCGGCAAAAATGTAGCCCAGGGATCCTAGTTTCTAGCTAGGTAAGTTTTATGGGGATGTTCGCGGGGGGTTCGCTGGAGAGGGGGCGTCAAATGAGAGTGGGATGGTCGAAAATGGAGATTTTCGCTTCTTTCGCTCGCTATATCTTCCGAAACTTCACATCTAAGGCCACATTTATTATATTGTACTATGTAGCCTATTTGTGGCTCATCAATGATACCGAAATAGATGACCTTGAATGACCCTGAATGACCATTCTGCGTTAAAATCTGTTTCGGGCTCGGCAACTAATGGGTTGGCGTCTCCAGATTTCGGACAAAACTGTTCGAAAACTTGCAGAGCTACCCATATACGGTTCAGTAACCACCCTGGACAATTGCCCCCCCACCCTCTATGACAATTCGTATTTTCATATTTTATGCAAGTGTCCTACCTGTCCCTCTATCCCCCCACTTTGAAGACAAGGGAGTTGATACAGTTACAGTTACAGTTAATGGACTTAAGCTTTATTAGCTTCTAATGTCCTTTTGTATCCATCCAAATATCCCAGTCTGTTTCTGAAAGTAGAAGTGGTTGCTGCAGATACAATGTCATCCAGTAATCTATTACAATAATCAACTATTCTTTGGCTGAAAAAAATATTTTCATACACCTAGCCGAGATCTCTTTGTACAATTTCAAACAATTTCAAACTTTGCCCTATCAGATCTGTAGTACTTGCAGTCTGAAATAATTTACTGGAGTCAATATTTTGCTTGCCAGTAGGAATTTTCAATAAATTCAACTCTTAGTCTCCTTCCGTGTAGTGAGTAGAGTCCCATGGCTTCCAATCTCTGTTCGTCATTTTACTAAGACTGTTTACTAATATTGTTGCCCTCTTCTGGACTTTTTCGAGGCATGCTATGTCTTTTTTAAGATAAAGATTCCATACTTGCACACAAACAGCAAGTTTTACACTGTTACATTTACATTTATTTAGCTACTAGAACCGATATTCAGCTACTAGTGATAAATTTAACACCCAAATATTGGCCCGATATCACAGTAACAGGGGCCTACTGAGGCAATTGAGTCTATTGGAAACCTCACCACACTGATTCGTCTAATTGTCGTCTGTCTGTTAAGTATGTAGACCTACTCCTCAAGAAGACTGAAACTAGCGTCGTAGCACATCAATTAAGCCTGTTATAACTCATCCATTTAACAGTCGCAGAGACTCGTATAAGTAACAGAAATATTCAGTATTGTCAGACAACAGCCTCGGCCACAGCAGCCACTTCAGTTGACAAGGGATAAGTCCTCTCGCAGTTTTTTGTATAGACTGGTGGCTTCCGTAGCGTCTTCGGGAGGGCGGATGCCACCGGCTGACATTATCAAGCAGCACCAGTCGAAAATGTCCGGATCGCACGGTTTTGAACTTCGAAATAAACATTCGGTGTTGCAGCAGTCAATATCGACGGCTGAAACATCACACAGGTAATCGCTGCAGTTATGCAGTTCTGGAGCAGCAAACATGACAGCTGGCCGACCATAAGGTATGCGTTGTTTCTGCGATGGTCGAATGTTGTGCGAATTCCAAACCGCAACTGTGGCATCAAGATCATTCTGCAACAACAGCAAGCAGCATTGTTGCTAGTGCAGATGGGTTTCAGAACAGCAATTAACAGTAATAATCATCAACTGTTTATTTCTGCCGTATAGCCCATATAAGCAAGAGCAACAGAACTTATTATGCACAAACACACATTAACTAGATTAAATGCATTCACTAGATTAAATGCATTCACTCGTTCATGCTTTTACAACGCAACCGCCGTGCGTGGCGCCCTCTGGTGGTTGCGCCAGAGTCATGGCGTAAATTACTCCAATCATCAATATTCGACAGATGGCGCCACTCCGATTGTTCAGTTTTTAGCCCCCACAAAATTATTTGGGGGCCTATCCCCCATTTGGCTACGACGTTGGAAACTCCATGTTCCCCGCTATTGGTTGGTAAAAGTTTCATGAAAATCCGTTCAGCCGTTCACGAGAACGGTTGTCTCATAAATTGTGGCGGACGGAAAAAACAGAAAACTGAAAAAAAAACAAAAAAAATCTATAAAACATATACGCATCAGCCTCGTCGGCGGTTGCGTAAATTACATGTACATATGTACACCTTGGAAATTGCTTTAACAGTAAAAGCATTACAATGCATCATGTAATTAGATGTAATATAGGCCTATATGTACACTGTCTCAAAAAGAGTACCACTTTTTCATTCTCTGCAACTTTAACGAATATTGCCCGATTTTTAAAATTCACTGGTAGGCCTACCGACTGCATAACATTTACACTTAACATGGTTATTCAATACACCAAAAAACCTATAATGCGTCGCTACACTACCTTGTGAAAGATAAGTTGTCAAAAATCACTATAATACGACTACATACATACAGGGTGAGCGAAAAAAATGGGGCCACTGTAGATTTTCCTGATTTTGTAGAAAAGTACAAAAGATAATTATACATTTTGCACACGTTTAGGCCAGTCCGAAACCCAGAGTTATTGACAGATTCTTTGTCTGCGCTCTGTTGAGTGCTTTTTTAGTTATAGTTATTTGTATTCCTACCGTTTCTGTGTTCGTATAAGTCACAAACGTACCGTACCTGGATAAGTGACATGAAGCAAAATTGAATAAGATTTTTATCACAGTCATATCCGCTGAAATGTCCACTTTCTTTCAGCAAGCTGAGAGTATCCATCCAGAATTGTACACATTCTTTGCGCAGGAACGCCCACCAACTCTCTATTCTCTGGTTACTTGTGCTTCTGCCATAGAGAAAGCTTTTCTCGTTAGCAAACTCATCACATCCGTGGCGCCTGAGAAATCTTTGACAGTCACGTATTCGGCTGTTCTCTGTACCCATGTCAGCTCGGACAATTCTAGGGCACCCGTCAAGTGCACTTACTGTTTCCATGAAATAGCCACAAACCACGGCGGGGTCACTACTGGTGTGGTAAGCATTGAGCCATAACATTTTCCGTGAGAAACCGTCTATGGCCCCATTTATGCATATACCGTACGGGCGAAGTTTGTCATATGAGTCAACGTGCCATATGAAATTAGGACCTCGACTGATGTATTCCCGCCTGTGCAAATTCCTGCTGCGATTACAGGCATTACGTCCACTTAGCGCTGTTAATATGACACGAACATATTCCTTTTGAATGTGCAGTCCACTCTGCAAACACTTGTAATACATCCATCGATAGCCGTGGAGAGCACCAGACCCATTCAGCTGGTCTGTGATGAACTTTACAACATCAGTTACTTCGGAATAATGTTTACATCGGTATTTTCCCGCCGAATTCAGCCATCTACGAATGGTTCTAGTAGAAACTATGACATCACATTGGCGCAAAATGTCTGCGATTTCGCCGTATTTCAAACCTAAATTGAAAAGTGCAACGGATTCATCTGCCATGATACTTAAACCGTAGTCCAGTTGTCACCAACACCTACACAGAAAAAAATAAAAGACAAAGGTTTAAATGCAGTTTCTGTCTTTTCAGAGACACATAATATGTTGTTAATAAACTATGTGAATGACACTCGATGACACTCAATATAACTCGAGATATGCTGCACTGAAGAAAATCACACTTTTTGCTATATGGACTTGACAGTTTATAGGTACAATAACCAGGACTACTACTGCTACTGAATGTACTGATAATCCAAATGCTATTGATACTGGCAGATAATGTGAAAAATATACACAGGCCCTACAGTGATGCAATTTAGTAAATAAGAAGCTTGTCTATAACAATATGACATGATATCTAAAGATGCATACGATCACGTCACAGGAATGAAACAATGAAGGACATGGGAAACGGGACCCGGAAATGAATTCCCTAGACACCACTCTCCTTTAATGCCATCGCTCTGGGTAAACTTTTTGAAATTTTGTGACTAGCCCGCTTTTCGCAAAAACTAGAGTCTTACGGGCTATATATCGGTGATGTAATCGTGACGCTGCACGACCGTTCGTTTTGACACAATACCAGAGTGTGATGGACAGACAGACAGATAGACGGAGGGACAGGTCTGCCTTAATATCAGCACTTGCATAGCTTGCTATGCTACCGTGCAGGTAAAATGACGTAAATGCCAATATACTTGATGGAATTTGGCCATTTGTACAGAACATTTGCCTTAATATTACAGCTCTAGTCTACTTCCAGTATGTTTTCATATCGATCTGATCTGACCCTTTTTGATAGTAGATACTTACTATATATTTTAAGGGACCTGTTTCTAATCTAAGGGGAGGGAAGAGAAATTGGATAAGACGGGGGAGGGAGGGGCCCGTGAAAAGTGCGAAGCCTAGGGCCCACAAGGGCCTGTACGCACCTGACGATAAGAGTACAAAGAGCAGTGTTTATTCTAGGCATCTCTGGGGGGAATTTACCCTCCCCCCCAAAAAAAATCGAACCCCTCCCCCCAAAAAAAATTCTGACGGAATATTGTAACCTTGTGGAGCCGCCACTGACCTGTAGGGTAAAATCATTAAAATTGTTGCCTTCAGATGCGTTTGTGTCCTTGTCCGTCGTAGCCCCGCTGGGGGAGCT
>Ga0209781_1000553_pt1 | contig 10035 bp, 7 predicted proteins | sample WorMetHERISLAND1_3_FD_187386 | JGI IMG/M metagenome (GOLD analysis project Ga0209781, IMG submission 187386) | Marine gutless worms symbiont microbial communities from Max Planck institute for Marine Microbiology, Germany - Olavius albidus HERON... | ecosystem: Host-associated > Annelida >...
CTGGAACCTCGCCGGAGAACCACAACCAGATCGGACCGCAGTGCTTGCAGGTAGCCTGCTCGGTGTAGTGGGCGGGGCGCTTGCCTTGATCCCTTTCCCGCCGCTGCACCAGTGAGCGGGCAAATGCGGCCAGGGTATCGCTGCTGATCGCGCCCTTGCGCCAGTCCTCGATGTCCTCTGGCGCCAGTGCTTCCTTGGCTTCAACGGGCGTGATATCGATTCCCCGGCAGACGTCGGCCAGGGTCTCCAACAGATTGGCGTTTTCCGTTTCTGCATCCCTATACGCAGAATTCGCACAATACGCACAAATAGCCTGCTTGGAGGATTTCTGCGTATTGTGCGTATAGGATGTTTCTGTCGAGAGAGACGCTCCGAGGGTTTCGCGCCAGCTCATCGCCAGGCCCTCGCAATCTCAGGTCGTACCCGCACCAGGGATGAAGGCGGCCGGCCGCGCCCTTCTCGCGGTAACTCGATCACCTGGACATAACCGCGCTCTTCCAGCGCCTCCATGACTGGATTCAACTCGGCGACACGGGGGAAGATGCTGCGCAGGGCGTTGAAGGCGTCGCGCACGGTAAAGCGGTCCAGGCGGCCCCGTTTGATCCAGCCCCACACCAGCCGGGCGTTGGCAATGGTGGGATCGGCCCCCATCATGTCCAGCGCCGCCAGGCTGTGAGGGGTGGTAACGGCCATGATCTCCAAGGCCGCATTCATGGTCTTGGCGGTGATCTCAGCTTCCCAGGGTGTGCCGTGGGCATGCTCGATGCCATGCAGCACCCCGGCCAGGCGAGCCGCCGCGCCCGGTGCCTTACCGGCCCAGTCGGTGAAGTGCTCCAGTGCACGGCCCGGTTGCATCTGTTCCTCGATGTCCTGAGCGAAAGCGTGGTGCTCTGACCGCGCTTTTTCGTCCAGGTGTAGCAGGTGGGGACGCTCATCGCTGTGTTCGTCGGTGGCGGGCGCCCAATCCAGCATGGCGCGGAGACCGGCCGCGTAGGCGTCGCGTACTCCCTCCGGCACGGGGTTGGACGTCAGGTGACGGAAGCCTAGCGGGGACGGCGGCAGCAGATAGAGAAACCGCCCCAACAGTCCACGGCCACGGAATCCTGGCTTGGCGGCCAGCCCGCGCAATACATCCGGCTGGGGGCTCAGGCCGATACTCAGGCGCGGGCTTTTCAGGAAGACCTGTGGACGGCTGCCCCGATCCACCCGTTCCTCATCACCGCTATGGGCCTTCAGCACCAAATCCAGGTTGGGGATGCCCTTGGAGTAGCGTCCCTGCAGCAGATCGAAGACGCCGCCCTCCGACGACAACCAGGCCATGCACTCGCCATGCTCAGCGAGCAGTGTGCCCAGCCGTTCCGGGGTAGCGTCCGATGTCCAGAGTTGAGGCTGAATGGGGATGTCGGGAAGCTTGGCCTCGATATCGGCGGCTTCCCGTGCCAGTTCCTCCGCCTCGCCGTTATCCCTTTCCCTGGCGGCCTGGCTGCGTTTCTCTTTAGCGCGGGCCTCCATGGTCTTGCGTTTACTGGCGATGCATTTGATTTCCGGTTCCATGTTCTTGGCCTGCTCGCGCTCCCAGGCTCGCAGCGGCGCAGTGGCGGCGGATTGCACGGCGCTCTTGCGGGTGCCGGGTGGCAGGGCGACCACGGCCCACAGGTTGCAGGGCTCGAAGTAACTCGGCTTCACCATGACGCGCAGACGACGGGCGGAAGCGGTAGCGCAGGCGGCCAGTACCATCCCAACGGCCAGCTCCGGTGGGGTTTCGGTATCGGCGGCGACGGCTTGGGCAAAGTCCCCGGCCCATCCCGGCAGATGTGCCGGGTCAAGGCGCGGCAGGTCGGGCGCATTCAGCGGCACCAGCTCCGGCCAGTCCTCGGACGGTGGCGCAGCGGACTTCAGCAGGTTAGCGGTCATGCGCTACCCCCTGCCAGCCATACGGCCAGATCGTTGAAGTCGGTCAGGTGCTTGGGCGCATCCTCCGGCCATTGCGGCAGCGCCAGCAGCGCCCCCGATGCCATGGCGGCGGCCTGGGCCTTGGTGGCTCCGGGATTGCCAGCGGTCAGCCGGTCATCGTCACCCGCAATGACCAGCTCGGCGGATGGCCAACGGCGGCGGGTAGCCGTAGCAACCGGCTTCAGGTTGCCCGCGTCGATCGCGGCCAGCACCAGCGCGGCGGGTTCATCCTCGGCCAGGGTGCAGCCGGTGGCCCAACCCTCGCAGATAATCACGCGGGCGGGGTTCTCCATGTCACCCGCCACGGGAATGAAACAACCCCGCTTGCGTCCGCCGGAGAGCAGCCGCTTGCCACCATCGGCGGCGATGAATTGCAGATTGGTCAGCCTGCCGGTGACGGCCATTACCGGCAGCGTCAATACGCCCCTGTGCAACCTCGCGCCGTGTGGCTGAATGCGCTTGCGGATCAGATAGGGATGGTTGCCGGGGGCGGGAGTCGTTGCATCCCAGATCGCCGCGGCCCGTTTGGCGGCATCGGCCCACCGGGCGTTACGCTCCGCCTTGGCTTGTTGCTTTGCGGCCTCTATTCGGCGGGCAAAGGCGACTCGTTCAGCCCGCGAAGAGGGCGTATTCCGTTTCGCCTGCCGAGTCTCGGAGAGACCGGAAGACCAGTCACCGAAACAACCGCCAAGACCATCCTCGAATAGCGTGCACCAACCGGCGGTATTGCCGTTGTTTTTACCCGCGCCGGGGAAGCGGTGCCACTTGCCGGGCTCGATCACAGCGGGTGGTTCCAGCTTGGCGGCCCTGATCGCATCCTTAAACTGGGAGAAGGCGTCATTCATCGGGTGGCCCTCCCCTCACGCGCGGCCTGACGACTGTGCTCGATTTGCCGGTTCAGCCAGGCATTGATTTCCGCCTCGACCCACCCGACGGCACGGCCGCCGAGGGAGATGGGCTTTGGAAAACTGCCTTCGGAGATACGCAGGTAGAGGGTAGAACGGGAAAGCCCGGTGCGAGCCAGGACGGCGGGTAGCCGCAGAATTGCGGTGTCCATACAAACCTCCTACTGTGGTGTTAGAAACAGTGGGAAGCAGGATGGCTGGGCGAGTTGGGCGATAAAATACCCGGTAATGTTCGCCTAGGTCTCAGTAAGGACCCTGTAAAACAGTGACTTATAATCTTCTGCAGGATTTCTGGCCGATCTACCCGTGTACGAAGTAGCGTGATGGATACACGGGAAATCAGTGGGTTGCCGGCAGGCGAGTTGGGCGAAAAATTTCCGCCCAACTTTTTACGGCTTCATGTGCTTGCGGATGGTTTCCCCGCTCCTTCCTTGGGCAATAATATCGAGCTTGGCAATCTGTTTGGCGATCCAGCTATCCGAGTGGCGGACGGTATCAGGGTATTTGCGGCGAAGCCTCAGATATTCTTTCCGCCAGTCTTCGTGCATGGCCTCGGTCTTCCGTTTTCTGGCCTCCTGTTTATCTGTCGAGGGGGCGTACTTTTTCCCGGTGCTGGAGAGTGTCTTGTCGATCAACTGGTCAATGCGCATCCGGTCTATGGCGAGCGCTGTATCCTCAAAGAACAGCACCTCTTCCAATGGTAGGGAGTGGTCATTGATTTCCAGGGTGAGGGGGGATTTGTTCAGCGACAGCCAATGCCTGCCATTCTTTCCCTTGACCATGCCGATACGGATATTGCCCTGGCCGTGGCGATCCTCGCCCTTGCATTCGATACCAATCAATCCGGCGATCACCTTGGCCAATTGAAACACCGTTATCTTCCATTGCCGAAGGCGTTCCAGCGGGATTGTTATACGGCCCATCTGTCCCTGCATTTCAGGGTCGTCGCAAACGACAAAAGCGCGTGTGGGCTTTTTGTCTCTACCGGGTAGCTGATGTACCGCCATGAAACAGTGATTGGCGCACTCGCGGCACGCTATGGATAAGGCGGGCCTTGCCTTGGAGAGGACACCTGTCTCCAACAAATTACCGAGCAGATCGTCTGGCCACTGCTGAACGGCATCCCAGCCTACAAGGTGGGTCTGTCCAGTGGTCCCCACCGCTTCCAGTAATGACAAAAGAACATCATTCGGTGTCAGCGTTGCCGTCATCCTTCGGCGCCTGAGGTTCAATGCCGGAGGTGACGAGCATCTTCCGAATAATATTGTCCCGCCCCTCATGATTAAGGCTGCAGAAGTTGGGATAGGTGACGTTGAAGGTCTTGCTCCCGGCGCGTTTGCCCGGCTCGGCCTCAAACACGGCCTTGATGCTCACTTGGGTGATGTGGTAGGGCGGCGGGTCAAGTTCCTTGAGCAGGTCGTAAACCGCCAGGCTGTTCTGCTTGGTATCGGCCTCCAGTACGATGCGCCACCGCAAGCCGTGCTTCAGGGTCAGCCGAATCTTAGTGACGATAGCCTTGCTGATGCCGGAGCCGGGTGGAAACTGGAACTCAAAGTTGGGATCGGCCAGTGGGTCGAGGTCATAGACCCGCTTGTCGATGGTGCCATCGGCCAGGGTACTCAATTTCAGGATGGCTTTGGCGAACATCTTTTGCAGTTCCGGTACGGCCTTGGTGTTTTTGGGCGCGTAGATGTCGAGTGAGCCTTCCGCCTCGCAATAAACGAAGATGACCTCGAAGGCCGGGTGTCTGGAGCGGATGGTAAGATTCTTGTACTCCCACTCCACGCCGGACTGGCCATAGTCCTCGGGGTAGGCGAAGAAATACTCTTTCCCCGCTTCTACCTTGCGGTAGGGTTCCACCTTGCAGTTGCGGCCCCGCCCCTCGGCCTTGTTGAAGTAGTGGCTGACGGCCCTCTCCAGTAGACAGATGTCTTCCTCATCCATATGAGGCGGCACCTTCGGCAGGTCGTTGCGCTTCTTCCAGAACCGGCCTGCGACGGTATCGGCATGGAGCAGGGCCGAGGCACCCTTCCAGTATTCGGGTTTGTGGAGGAAGGCCCACATGACCTTGGCGTGCAGTCCGTCGATGCTGGAGATCTCTTCCGGGAAGGTTGCGTCCTCGTAGAATGCCGCTTCATTACGTAGTGCATCGATGCCACCATCGTTGGCCAGTGCGTTGATGTCCTGGAAATCCACCTCCAGGTGCGCCTGCTGTTCCTCGGAGAGGGCGGTGAGTGCCTGAAAGGTAGGCTCCACGTCTGTTTCGGTTAGATTTTCGAAATCAACCCCCAGATCCACGCCCCTGGTCTCGAAGTATTTGGCCAGTAGCGCGTTCGGTACCCGGCGGAAGAATTGGCGGTGTTGGTATTGGCCGGCCATGTTCTCGTCTCTACCTCTGGGCGGGCAGATTCCTATTCTCTCAGGCAGGAAATTGTGGTGGCTCGGCGATGAGCTGGCGCAAGACCCTCGGGGTGTCACCTTCGGCGGGAATACCCTCTGCGCACAATTCGCACAATACGCAGAAATCCACCGAACCCGATTATTCTGCGTATTGTGCGGATTCTGCGGATAGGGAGGCAGAAAGGACTTCCCTATACGGGTCAGGCATGCTGGTTGAAGGGTATGGTCGGCTCCCTTCACATAGTTGGCTCACGTCTGCATCATCCGGCGGCGCTTGGCGAACAGACCGCCACGTCGGTAGGCAGTCTCCACCCGGCTCTCGATGGCATGGGCCAGGGCCATCTCCGCCACATCGCGCGGAAAGCTAAAGACCTCGCCGGACCAGTCGCGGAAGCGCCCCGGTCGCCGTTCACCCCGTAGCCCAGGTTGCACAACCGAATCGTAGGTGGCACGGGTACCGGGAAGACCACCTTCACGAACGCGCTCATCGAAGGCATGATACGGCTTTGCCCCTTTGCCCCAGCGATCGGCTGATCGTCATCGAAGACACAACAGAGATCCAAATAGCCTGCTTGGGATAGGCACTCAACTATCGCTGCTACAGGGCAAGACTTCCGTCGATGACTTTCGTGTTAACCGTGTGAGCATACCCAATGGTCCAAAGACCTTATCTTGGTAAAGGGATTAAAGAGCTTGAAACCCTGTATGAAAAACGGGGAGGTTCTCCGAATATCCTTCAGGCTTTACAAGATGAGCTATCGCATCGGAAAACCGAACGCGCTCGCTGTCTTCTGAGGAAAGTGTCAGAAAAGATCTACTCCGAAAGATACATTTCTGAAAGCAGCTCCCAAGAATATACAAAAGCTTCTCAAATAGAATTGATTCCAGAGCCGGACGTAATACCTGATCCACTCCTGACACAATCAAAAATATCTCTTGACGCATACTACAAAAGCAACTCAAACCGTCAAGCTACACCCCCGATCACCAATGAACCAACAAACATATTATCCACCTGGATTGCATTAGAGGTTCTTTCCCCTAAGACCTTTAAAAGACCGGAAGATATCCTGGATGGTAACAAAAGTAATGTCGTTCTCCTAGATAGTCACCACCTACCTTGGGAAAACGGAGGAGAGAAATCACAACCGAAAAAACGTCTCTATTATCATGTCGTTCTCGGTGCAATGAAGATGGATGTAGCCAACAGACTTCTTCTTCAATCTTTTTCAGATGATCGAATTGAAAAAAAGGACGCACGGGACTTTTCATGCTTCGCCATTCTCACCCTCGATCAAAAAGGGCGTTTGGTTGAAGAAAATGGCGTAGCAGTTTCCAGTTTTTCCTGGGCCTTTCCACTTGCTTGCCGAAATCAATTAGAGCAACTCGGACAGTGGCATAGCGTGGAAGCAGACGTGAACAAGCATCTCACCGACATTCTTCTTCAGCATGATGAGGAAGGCGGGGCGATACCGCTAACAAATGATCATATCTCAACGGCATTTACATGGTTGGCTGAACACTTCGACATCCGCCAAGAACTATTAGAGAGGCCCATGTTTGCTCTGAGGAAACACCATTGGTACAAAATTAAAAATCCCCCGGAGCCACCTCTTCTCAACAGCTTTTTTCTCGACGACTTGGAGAAGGCACGTCAACTCATATCCAAACAAGGATGCGGAAATTCTCTAAGCCGATACCTTGGCCTTGAAACGCCTCAAACCAGGAATGATCTTTTAAGGGATAAAGTTCCCTTGGAGCAAATAAGCGCCCCCAGTCTCATCCCCCGTGGTCGTTGGCCTGGGAAAGGACGATATCCTCTTGTCCTATTACAACAAGCAGCCGTGAACCTTGCAAAACGCGACCTTGTCGAGGGTGGCGTTATCGGTATCAATGGCCCTCCGGGAACGGGAAAAACAACGCTTCTTCGAGATATTGTCGCTTCCGTTTTGGTAGATCGTGCGGTTGCCCTCGCTACTTTTCAGGACCCAGAAAAGGCTTTCGTTCACTCGGAAGAAAAGATCAAAATTTATCAATCCTTTGTCCATCTGTACAAACTGTCTAGCGATATAAAAGGTCACGAAATCGTTGTTGCCTCATCTAACAACAAGGCTGTGGAAAACATTTCCAAAGAGCTTCCTGGAAAAGATGCCATAGCGGAAGATGTCGATCTATCGTATTTCCGCACAATAAGCGACGCATGGGCAGGAAATGAAAATACGACATGGGGAACAATTGCAGCCGTACTTGGAAACTCTTCAAACCTCTATGCTTTTCAGAAAGGCTTCTGGGACAATGATGACACTAGCTTGAAACACTACCTGAGACAGGTATCCGGCGGAAATGTTGCGCCCATTGTTGAAACAAATGAAATATCTGGGAAGCCAGAAGAACGTCTGCCAAAAATCATAACAAGCGAAAGACCTCCTATTGGTCATTCGGAATCGTTGCAAAAATGGAAACAGGCAAAACAGGCTTTCGAAACAGCTTACGAAGAGGCAAACAAAGCGCTTCTAGAGCTGGAGAATGTCCGTAAAATCATCCATGAAATTCCCATTTTTAATGCCACCTTGGACGAGCTCACAACTAAATTGGATGATGTTCTAACAAAGGCCGAAGGTTATGCTGGACAACATCCTGGTTTCTTTTCCTGGCTTTTCCAGACGCAGAGATGGAAGCTTTGGAAAGAAGAAAACTTACTTCGTGAAAAAATAGGGCAGGTACAGCACGGAAGAGATGCTCGTCACGACAAACTCACGAAGAGAAAATATCTGTTTGGTGAACATCTGGCAAACCGGGAGTTCTGGGAACAAGAACATTCCGATCTTCAAAAAAGTTCGCCCTGGCTGTCAGAGTACACTCAAAGGCTACGTGACGAAGTTTTCATTGCCGCCGTCGAGTTGCACAAAGCATTTATCGACGCGGCTGCAAAGCCAATCCGGCATAATCTGATGGCCCTCATGTCAGAACTGAGAGGAAGCGGATTGGGAGACAAAAAACGGGACCACCTTCTACCTGATCTCTGGTCAACGCTCTTTTTGGTCACGCCCGTCATATCGACGACCTTTGCCTCTGTCGAAAAGATGTTTGGCAAGCTTCCTATAGAAACATTCGGCTGGCTTCTCGTGGATGAGGCGGGACAAGCTGTCCCACAAGCTGCCGTAGGGGCTATCATGCGTAGCAAACGCGCTATGATCGTAGGTGACCCGTTACAGATCGAACCTGTCGTCACTTTACAGCCAACGCTGGTCAATGCAATCTGTCGTGAATATGGTGTTGAACCGGAGGAATGGAGCGCTCCAAAATCCTCTGCTCAATACCTTGCCGACACCGCAAGCCCCTACGGAGGGGAACTCCAAAAAGAATTTGGGGAAATGTGGATAGGCAGTCCACTTCTCGTACATCGTCGTTGTGATAACCCGATGTTTAAGATTTCCAACTGCGTTGCCTACGACGGCCTTATGGTCCATGGAAAGACCTTTAAGAGCTCTCCAATCAGAGAAGTTCTTGGGCCATCGAAATGGATTGACGTTCGGGGTTCTGGGAACACCAAGTGGTGTTCCACAAGTGGAAGAGAAGCTCTTCAACTTCTTTACCAGTTAAAAGAAATTGGGCTCTCATCACCAGATGTTTACATCATTTCTCCTTTCCGTGTTGTCATGCAGGAAATGCGAAAGGCTGTGACCAAGCAGCGGGAACTGCTCGATGGATGGCCTGATGATTGGGTTACGGAGCGGATTGGTACGGTTCACACGTTTCAAGGAAAAGAATCTGAAGCGGTGATCTTTTTATTAGGAGCTCCAGACGAAAGCCAAAAAGGCGCGCGAGCCTGGGCTGGTTCTTCCCCCAACATCCTGAACGTTGCTGCAACGCGTGCAAAGTCATGCCTTTACGTTATCGGAAATCGAGACCTCTGGAAGGAACATGGTAGCTTCAAAGAACTAGATCGGCACTTACGCTAAGCTGCCCAGGCCCATCTCCCGGCGCTTGCCATGAAGGGTGAAGCGCAACCTCCACTTCCGGTCGCCGGTCCGGGACACCACCAGCCGCAGGCCACTGCCACCTTCGTGTTTCCCCGGACCGGCGGTCGCCACCTTGCGTGGGGTCAGCTTGTGAATCGGCATCATTCTCCTCCCTGGAGGGGGTCTCCGCGCGTAAAACCCCGATCAGACCCCCAATATTCACGGATTATACTGGATGGGTAAGGACTTTACTGGACCATGATTGTATGTTTATATGGAGAGTTATTGGATTTTATCGGATGCCTTCGTACATTCTTTTGGCTGATCCATACTCCGCCATAAACCTCTTAAATCCAGCCACATAGCCCGTGATCGAGCCCCTCCGAGCCTGCACTGGAGGCGTTTGACTGCGCTCGATCAATAGTCCCTCATCCCGCGCCCAGCGCACTTTCCCGCTCTCCCCTTTCTTCCGAACTCACGGACCGGACCGCCGGTGGCTCCGGGTCGAATTTTGGTTCAATCGGGGTCCAATTGGGGGTTCACCTTGAACAGTAATCAATTAACAATTTGATTTATATTTATTTTATTTTTCATTTGGGCGGAGTATGGAGCCTACGATAAAACCAAGGCGGGCCGAATGCTTCGTGGGGTAGGGAAGCGAGGCGCATGCCTCTGGGTAATCGCGCTGGCGGGGCCTTGCCAAGCGGATCTGCCGCTCATGATCGACGACCTGCTCACGCCGGAGGAATCGCTGCGGTTCGAGCTGGGCGTCGGTTATGCGAATCAGAACCGAGACTATGACAACCAAGACGCCT
>Ga0209781_1000554_pt1 | contig 10035 bp, 6 predicted proteins | sample WorMetHERISLAND1_3_FD_187386 | JGI IMG/M metagenome (GOLD analysis project Ga0209781, IMG submission 187386) | Marine gutless worms symbiont microbial communities from Max Planck institute for Marine Microbiology, Germany - Olavius albidus HERON... | ecosystem: Host-associated > Annelida >...
TCTTGAGCCGTTCCGGAGATATTCGCGATCAAAGTCGGAGGTTGTATAAAATCGACCGAAATTTTGCATGTTTTTGGCCCCAGATTTTTTGGGGGGAGGGCCCCCCGAATTTTTGGACTTGGATTATAAAATTCAGACAGTTTCCGACCATGTGGCCAAGTTTCAGGGCGATCGGCCGAGAGACCTCGGAGAACGCGTGGCGAAATAAAAAAAAGAAAAGAATAAAACATCACGAGCATTTTATAAGTCCTCCCGTACTACCGTAACGGGCGGCCTAATAACAATAATCAACTGGACTTCAAATACCAGAAATTCGATGCAGCGGTATATATCTTGTGGCAGTGAGATTTAGGGTCTCCCCGAAAATTGTTTGAAATTTAAGTGTCAACTGGTGCAATTTTGGTTGAACTTTGATGATATTTGGGGCAACTGATCGGCGAGCATGTAGTGTCGTACAGCATGTCTTCCTCAGATTCACTCCAGTCCTTAACGGCTCTTTCAACGTATTAGTGACCACGTGGATGTGACGTCACGACAGGTGTACGCCACGATCAAGGAAGTAAGTTCAACGAGCATCACGAAGACCGTTTGCAAGTCGTCCGCCAGGGAGCGCCACGTGTACACGTCGCGAACGAACGCAGTTAAAATCCGCGTCGTCGGAACTTCGTCTCTGACCAACGAGTTCTTCCTGCTGCGCTATGAAGGTCTTATTTGCTACAGCATCAATGCATCACATCAACTTTTCGTCTCCGTTATAGTTGACGAATAGCTTCCGGATTTTCTACTCTGTGTTCAGAGAAAAAAAAACATATAATTATTAATCTCAATGAAATTCACAGATATTATTATTATTATTTAATACTAATATAATAATTATTATTAATATTATTCTCAGATATTAGTGGTTGTAATATATCAGGCAATGCTTTTCATATTCCAAATTAGGTCAGGCCAACTCAGCGTCTTACCCTCAGCGGGACGGGAAATCAGTGATATTTTGCGGGTTACTGATCGCGCGTCTGGTTCACGTAAACAGCGCCATAGTAGGCACCTTTTACCTTTATTACTTATTTTATCAGCAGCAGCAGCAGCAGCAGCAGTAGTAGTAGTAGTAGAGAAAGGCCTGGGAAGTTGGGAACCAATTACACTGTGCAATGACATAATATTATATGATATATCCACCACTTGCCGGAAATATTACGCAATACACACAGAGGATTCATGACTATCGGCAGGTTTAGTTACTTTCCCATTAGCCGTAAATTCGTCACCTTTAGGAGCACGTTGTCTATATGCTAGCTGTTGTTGTTATAATCAGCTATCGGCTGCGCTGATCCGCCAATGACAGCCGGCAGGTGGTTTCGTCGCTATGGTGACACAGCTCACGCCGGCTGCAACTCCACTGGCCGGTCGTGGATGCTGCGTTGCCGTGACAACCAATGGATCGGAGAAGTCGGCACGTGCTCAGGTCAGTAAACCTACCACGTCACTAATGCATTACGAGCTCGGCTTCCACATGTGACTTACGGTCCTGCCAGCTTATGCGACTCACAGTGGGACTCCAGCCGGCAATAAAACAGACATCTTTCGCATACGTATGGATGGAAAACACTCCATATTTCCGTGGGATTTAAGCAGCTTGGCGTCTGAATCCGTTTGGTGCATGGCTTTGAGGACTTATGGGACAGTCATCGGCAGGCCTCTGAGACTGATTGCCCACTGTGCTTTTAAATGTGAAAGTATAGGCCTAATAGCCTATATTCTAACCCCACATTAAACTGCTGACTTGTTCGTGTTGTCCTCTCAGAAATTGGCATGGCGCCCACTAGCTATTTGGCGACTGATAAAACCGGTTTAAACAACTTCGCTTGCATCCTTGTTTCGTTCGATTTCCGTTGGGCCAAAACGTCAAATATTACAGTTTAAAGGTTAAAAATTGAACGCCGTAATGTTGCTGCTGTGTGTTTGTTGCGTAGACGAAACGTCGTGGCACGTGTCTTTCGGTGCAGTTGAAATCGGCGACTTCACACCTCCGATAGGTAACGACTAAGCTGCGCTGCTACGTGTATAGTAGGGACGTCAGTACCTAAGTTAGTATCAATAGCGTCGTCAGAAGAATATTAAAGGAGGAGGAGCAAATGTTGCTTTGGAAACTGAGTGACAAGTGAAGACGTTGAGTATGAGAAATTGACGCCGATGGGGTGAAGAATAGAGTTGGGGTATTTCCAGTCAAGTAGAAAGTCTGAGGGAGCGTCGTTAGCGAAAAATGATTTAATGCACAAGCTTCAGAATGCTTTTGGGAACAATTTCACCAAAATGTACGGCAAAGTGACACAAATGACACATTTACCTATAGCCACCCCTCTCCCCAAAAGACTTTTGTACTGTTTTGAAAAGCGGCCGTTGAAAGTCCGGAGAGCATCTGCTGTATTTGCTACGTCACTGATTACACTAAAGTGGCAGATGAACGTCTACGCCTGCGTAATGCGTATTATTAATCCACAAGGGAACTACGCATCTATAGTCCTTTTAAGTTTATGCGCCATCGATTGATGAGTGTGACTTCATTCTTTCGAAGTTTAAAATTTATAACATACCGCTACGTACGCCTCCAATGAAGGCACGAACTCCGTTAACTGTTGGAGGAGTTTTTATTTTCTGGGACGTTCTGTCACTTAATCTGTTTATCTCTTTGTAAACAAGAAAATCGTGCTGTCCCAGGGAAACCGTACAATGCCTCTGTAATGTTCAATTGATACAGAGTGTGTAGGCAGTTAGTTTCGTTTGATACGGTTATGAGACACCCGAAAATTGGGGGTTAGTTGGCCTACGGTATGCTGGGTGGATTATTTTCTCGTGATGCTGATGTCTTTACGACAACGATGCGCTGTTTCAGCAGCTTCCGTCGTCATAATCATCATCGTAGCAGCGTGTGTTGGGGCGGTCATTCTCGCTATCGGACTCTGCTTCGTCAGAAGGTAAACACTTCGTATATAATGTTGCTTGTCGTCGGCGTCTTCCGAATCCACGGTTTCCACGCTGTTTGTCCCAAGGCCAACTCTAGCCGTTTCGTTTACATGACGGAAAAACATCAGTAGGCCTACATATGGACATCTGAGTTCATATGGACGGATTTCGTATTTGAATACTCATCACCAATGAGTCAATCTGTTTCCAATATTGTGAGGGTCCATTCCAAGCAAGGAAATTATAATTTTTGGAACCTCTTGAACATTTTGACACAGCCCCCGCTGAACCCAGACCACTTTAGATGTATCCCTGGCAAAAAACCCGTTTGTATATTACACCTGTGGTGAAGAACATTAATGCATAGTGGAAATTTATGGAAACAGTTGTGAGGGTTCTGACAAAGGCAACATTTGCAGCAAATATGCTGTGAGCGTCCGGATTCTCGCGATTTCTCGGACCCTCGCGGGATTGACGCCTGCACTCATTACACGCCTAGGTGAGGTGAAAATGTAATCCTTTTATGAACAAACGTACAGTGATCAGTAAACGGCCTCGTCCATTGTGTCAAACACCTATAGGCGTATTCATCATCATCATCATCATCATCATCATCATCCGCATCATCCGCATTGTCGTCATCCGCATAATGCACTTGTGGCGCACCTGTTTTATGAAAGAACTACATACAGTTATCTAGGCCTTTTAAATTTATGCGCCATCGGTTGGTGGGTGTGACTTATTCTTTCAAAATTTATAACAAGCGTACGTCTCCAATGAAGGCACGAACTCCGCTAACTGTTGGAGAAGTTTTTACGTTCGGAGACGTGCTGTCACTTAAATTGTTTATCTGCTTGTACACAAGAAAGCCGTGCAGTCGCAGGGAAACCGCGCGATGCCGCTGTAAATTTCGATCGATACAGAGTGTGCAGGCAGTTGTTTGCTTGGTTTGATTTGATGCGTTTGTGTTATCTAGTATTGTTTCTACGTTCGTAACATACGTTATCATACGGAGGCAACACGTAGTGACTCTAGAGTCCCTTGTTGCCTGCGTATGACAACGCACATTTATCCACTGCAGATATTACGGCCGGCGAAGACCGACGCCAGGTTCCTATCATTCAGTTGCCGTGAGAGGCGTGGACGGCTACCAGCTTCAGGCTCCGCCCACCGTCGACAACTGCATTACTTCCGGTTCCGGTTACGGCGGTAAATACAAGAACCCTGGCGAGCACGACGGTCGACATCGACACCGCGACAGCGTCATGTCGCGGGACAGCTGTAGTCTGTTCTACGGCGACGGCGAAGTCGACAGAGACGGCTACACGCACATCTGGGAACGACCTCTTCCCGGAGCCCCGCCACGTCACGTGACCACCGCCGCCATGCTGGTTCCGGTCGGCGGGTCGGTGCTGCCGAGTGACTGCGGTTCGTGCCCGGAGTCGCTGGTCTACAAGTGCCGGGGTGCAGCCCAGCAGGGACTCCCGCCTCCGCCTCTTCCGCCACCGCTTCCCGTTCTGGACTCTGTCTCTCCGACGTCGTGTCAGGATGCTGCCGTGACGTCAGTTGGAGATCTGTCCGACTACTATCAGCTCGATGCTAAAGACGACGACCAGTCGCCGCTAGACTGACGTACAATTTAATCAATTTAATTAATTTTAATTTAATTAATTTAATCAATATTATCTATTATCACGTCCCGCTTTGCATATCGGTGTCGTCTCTCCCAGGGGCGTAGCCAGGATTTCAGTTTGGGGCACAGTCAAAGCGCCGAAGGCGGCGGCGAGGAGTGGGTGTGAAGAAGGGGTGCCCTACCCACTGGGGGTAAGATCTGGGGAGGGGCTGAATTTTTATATCATAATGGTGAGTTGTGCATTCTTGGTAGCAATTGCCGTTTAGCTGCCTGGTTTACCAGAATCCAATGTACACATTGTGGAATTAAAATTCATTGGCGATCGTTCCAGCATTTTGGGAACTATAATTACTCCCTCCGGAAAATTGCGCGCAAAAAAATGACAAAAATGCGCCAAAAATTACAAAAATGCGCGAAAATTGCGTCGTTTTTTGTACATTTTCCGTATTTATTCTCTTAAAATTTTTGAGGGTGGTGGATTGGGGGGCATGGCCCTCAGTAGCCCCCTCTGGCTACGCCCCTGGTCTGTCCGTCCGTTTGTTCGTCCCGTCCGGGCGGAAAGCGATTTTGTGGCAGATTGGTCAAAAGTCGAAGTCACCAAGCCTCACGAACCTCAGCCACAAAATGCGCTGTAACTGACAAGAGATTGTACATGAACATATTGCTCTAGACTACTAAGTGTCACACTTCGAGGACTCCACATTGAGAAAGTTAAAGGCCGAGGTCACAGGGTTGACCAGGTCAGCACTTTGCACTACAGCATTGTCGTCTGCCAGTCTATACCCAACAGGCAGAGCATAGCATCTTCGCTATTGTAAATGCCGATATTCTTACTGTCGTTGTTATTATCGTATTATTATAATGTTATTTTAAATGAACTCAGAAACACAGAAACACTTTATGCAGTCCAACTCTCGGGAAGCTGACATACATGCAGTTGATTGGCAGTCTAGTATAAACTCCGTCTAATGTGTCCATACGCAACCGCCTTCCGGTAGGAGGCGGATGCGTATATGTTTTGCAGATTTTTTTTTGTTTTTTTGTTTTTTTTTCGTCCACCAAAACTATGAGACAACCGTTCTCGGGAACGGCTGAACGGATTTTCATGAAACTTTCACCAAACGATAGGGGGAAATGTAGTTTGAAACGTTGTGCCGCCGCTTGGCGAAAGTCGTGCAGCCGCCTGGCGAATGGCAAATGTTGATGCTTTGCGTAATTTACGATATGACTCTTTCGCAATCACCAGAGGGCGCCAACGGCGGTTGCGTTATACAACAATGAGCGGGCGAATTGATGTAATCTAGTGTTATTTTAATCCACAGCACAACGTCAGACAACTGGGAACGGACTCTGCTAGACGCTAAGCGGATCAACCGCCAACATCACGTGGCTATACCGCCGCCTTCGCTGGTTCCGGTCGGCCTGAGAAATCACCGTTAGAATGGCTGTGTGTGTTATGACAGCATGTCAATATAACTGCGACTACGCGTGCAAACTGTGCGGCATTTCACGAGACCAGAAACAGAATTCTTCCACCGCGTTTACTCCGTCGATCGCCGTAAGCGGCTCTGTTATCAACAGCGGAATCGACGTTAACGCATTTCACACAATTTTTTATTAGAATCATTCACAAAACAGCTCCGTAAGTTAGCTTCTCGATACCAAGCAACCCTACACTACATCATAGTTGCATAAAATGCGTAATATGTATAGATAAATTTAAATTAATACGACAAAATACGCCGGAGTAGCTTCCTATAGCTAATGTTAAAAGTTGACAGTTGAAAGCACGGCAGAAAAGGCACTTCACTATACGTAAATTCTAAATACACAATATACTGCTTCATATAATCAGAAAAAACGCCACTTCAATACGAATATGTAAAATGCAGATGAATTCGTGACAACAGTATGCTCAGAAATAAGCTGTTTTAGCCTGTGATATGAGGCTAATATTAACAATAACGATATAACCACAAGAATAACGTTAGCTGCGACAGTAACAGGCATTTATCATTTACTAACTCAATACATCGACTAACTACTGCAATTAACTCATCTGATCAGCATGCAGGTGTAATTCATGTAACATACAGTCTACTGACTACTACCACCATCATCATGAACAACAATCAAAACAACAATAATAAAATTCTTCAAACTTGTATCAATTATAGCTTTCCATTAAGCATATTCGAGTATCTTCTTTATCAGATAGTATAGCCTACGTGTGAACGTGGTGGCAAGAACTAGAAATATTAGCGACGAATATAACAGAGAGAAATGTTCTGCAGATGTGACGTATAGTTTTCAGACAACTACTGAAACTGTACAATATATATAGTTAGCAACAACAATAAGTATATCGCCTTTCCTGGTCTGCGTAGTTTTTATATGTGTAATGTTTCTAAGAATTGAAACGAATAAGAACGCAATAAGCACATTCATAACCGCAGAGCAATTGCTCATCAGGACTTCCAAAGGCCATACTTCCAAATCGTGCAAATACGAAGTGTTTTAGGGGATAAATAGAAAGTATAGATGTGCCGCTGTGAATTATTTACAGCTAAACTACTTAAATACAGCGTTAAATATACCAAAAATCATTGGTCCCTTACGAAATAAATTAAGATTATGCCTAGAGTTAAAGCTTAAATATGCACCAAAATCATTGGTCCCTTACAATTAAAACGTAAATATGCAATGAAATCATTGGTCCCTTGAGACTGATTAATATGCAACAAAATAAGTGACAAGTTAAAATCTGCTAAAAAAATCACGTTGTCGTAAATATCGCCTGACAGTGTGCCAGTATAACAACAGTAGCCAGCTGTAAGTCTAGCACTCAATGCTTTGCATTAAGCAACAGTTTACAGTAAATGGTAATGTCAAAACGAACACTTATGACTGGTCATAGTTCGTACGATTCTTCTTCAATCACGCACTCGACACCTGGCTGACAGCGGCATATCCGGCTTCTCTAAAAGCGTTCTCAATTTCCGGATACACTCCTGGATCTTCGATTGTCACCGGAATCTATGTACACCATTTTTTGAAGATGTACGCATAAATGTAACAGAAGTTATTATAAATGATGCGGAAATCCCAACAAGCAAACGTTAAGTTAACGTATATTATTCTGCTGCCCTGGCGTAATGAACGATGATAGATATACCACTTATAAACGATCACATACATTGGCGGCTTGGACGCCAGGATGTTTTTATGTGGGCAATGTGAGGAATAGCTGTGGCATGGAGGCAACTAAACTTTTGAACCTCGGACAGCATTTCTGCTAATTAATGAGTGCAGAAGACTAAACGTTTGAAATATAATCAGTAGAAATTATACCGGGAATTTTTACTGCGATGCAACCGAAGTTCGGATAACGAAGTTAATACCTTGTACGGTTGCCCGGCTGCAATAGCGGCCAGAGTGTTGCGCGCAATTTTGCCAGATCTGGTTTTCGGCAGACGCGGCACGATAATGACGTCTTTGAAGCTAGCGACAGGGCCGACGTGTTCGCGCACCTTTGCGATTACCTCTTTGATGACTTTCGCTTGTCCTGTCTCCGCATCTGGAACGTTACGAATTACACAACTGCGTTACAGCGGACCTTACCGGAAAATTGAGTAAGTAAGTAAGTAAGTAAATTTGTAAAGCGTACAATGTCAGTGAGAGGACCGCCAAATCTGAGGCGCTATAGGCTGCCAAATAACCTTGGATGTTGACCTTGACCCAGTGTTATTTCCATTCTGAAAAAAATCTATTTTAATTCTTAATTCCATCTCAAGCAACAATTTCTACTTCAATTCATATTTTCATTTCAATTCACTTTGTCCGTCCAGTTGCAACACAAGTTATACAACATCGGAATACATGTTAGTACGTAAATGTCATTGTCACTCCAGTTCAGCACACATTTCTATTCAGCTTCAAGCATGCACGCATCTCTAATGACATGCACATTCGGTTACGTCTTCCTGTTGTTATCAGCACACAAACGGAGAAAATTCTATCTACAAACATAATTTCCATTTGGAAAATAAATTTTATTTCAATTCCTAATTCCATTTTCATATAACAATTATTATTTCTATTCTATTCCCATTCTCAAAATAATTTCTACTTCTCATTCCTATTTCTCTGAATGAATAAGTTCCATTCGTATTTCAATTCCCATTAATGGAAATAACACTGCCTTAACCTATCAAAAGTTAACGGTAACATTTAGCGCCGACGCTGATCATCCATGCCAAACTGCGTGAAAATCTAACTTGCACTTTTCAACAAATCACAACAGACATAACGAACGAACGAACTAACCAACGAACTGACTAACAACCAACTAACACGCCCAATCACAATATCTCCTCGCTGAGGTAATAAAACCGATTAGGAAAAAGTCCCAAAGCAGAAAAGTCCCCAGCAGTTGCACATGTAAAGAATACCGACCTGATTTGAGTACACAGAGTCCAATGGGAACGTGTCCTTTCAGTTTGTCCGGCAGTCCAACAACTGCTGCCTCGGCCACTTCATCATGATCCAGAACAGCCTAACACACACATGACGGACATTAGATACAGCAGCTGCAAGCAAATACAAAACTAGCAACGCGTAGCTGTTGGACCCGGGAACGCGCGATGATATCGGTGTCGCCGATATATTGCGGTAATGTCAGGATATTGGCCCATTACTAGGCCTAATTTATACGCACGAGGTCCCTGGATGCAGTCTTGAACCCCCATCTCGCTGTTGCTGGTCTTGCTGCTGTTGCTGCTGTACTGTGCATTGTACGGCTATTTTCGTGATTAAAAGTTAACTATTATTAAGTAATTAGGACTTGACTTGACAATCTGTCACGGTGCGATTGTGGTTAATGTTGTCACCAATGTGTATGTGAAGTTTGACGACGATCGGTTACGCAATGAAAAAGCCTTAGCAGATCGCAAATCTCATAACAACAACACCAACACGAAGAAAAACAAGAACAACGATGGTGGCGCTTGGGGACCCATTCCCGGGTCCAATAATTCGTATGAAATGAAATTTAAAGAAACGATGTTGTGACGTAATGATCGTTAGCGATGTGCAATAGGAAGCTCCATGAGGTGACGTCAAACATGTCCAGTACCTCCTCCAGTGCTCCTGTCGACAGCCTGTGTCCAGCAACATTGATGACGTCATCAGAACGTGCCATCACCGCAATGTTTCCGTCTTCAGTAAGGACACCTGCGTCCATCGTGTCATAGTAGCCCTGGCCACAACACACAGCCCGCATTAAAACACATGATTAAAACTATACACGTATATTAGAATACAACCTTTACCAATTTTAAAGGTTGAATTCTAATGAATTTGTATAGTTTATTCAAGTTCAACTTGAGTTTATTCTATACATATTAGAAGGATAACAAATTCAACAAATTATTAGC
>Ga0209781_1000555_pt1 | contig 10034 bp, 7 predicted proteins | sample WorMetHERISLAND1_3_FD_187386 | JGI IMG/M metagenome (GOLD analysis project Ga0209781, IMG submission 187386) | Marine gutless worms symbiont microbial communities from Max Planck institute for Marine Microbiology, Germany - Olavius albidus HERON... | ecosystem: Host-associated > Annelida >...
CTGGTACTCGATCTATCTACTCCGGAGGGATGGAAGGCTGAGTTGACCTAGGCTACCCGGCAATGCACCGGCCGGGAGTCGAACCTGCGATCTCTAGATCACAAGTCCAGCGCCCTAACCACTACACCACCGAGCAACCCAATTATAACAGAACATGTAGCTGACAATTCCAGCCAATTAATCAGATAGACGTCAGAACTGGTTGGAACTTACGGCGATTTAGGGTGCATAAAACAACTATGTACGCGTAGAAATGAAGTCGAAGTAGTCCTATTGCGTTAGTTGCAGACTGTTCGCTGTAGAAGAAATGCAAATAATGAGTGAGTTGGCGGCTGTAATTGCGTACAGTCTCCCTATGCGTTGGTTCTATCTTCTCTGGTCGCTGTTATCAGGTCTGAGTCGGTTGCTATAGCATTGTTGTGTTTCGGCGGCGAATCTGAAACCATAGCGTTGTCCGATGTGTCCCCAGCCGGCCGCATCCTTCTCTCCCGCCCCCTCTGGACCTCACACGTCGCCGTTCGTCCGTCCGTCCGCTCAGAAGTCATCTGAGTTTTCGCGGCGCGCTCGTCGTCGACATCGACAATAACACAAACGAAGAGTCCGGTCGAGCGTGCAAGCCGCCGCCGCCGGTCGGCACGACGCCCGCCCTCCCGTCATCGGGCCGAAAGCCTTCCCCGCCGCCGCCGCCGCCGCGGTCGTCTCATTTCGCCGATGACTATGGCGCTCTTTCGTCGGTCCGACGCTCTCTGTCTGGCGGCGATGAGTCCAGTCGAGACGAGGCGTCAAGCTTTTGTTAGCACGCCGACCGACCGACCCCCGCGCGACGGATTAATGGCATCAGTCAGACGTGCAGGGCCGGGCCGCGGGATCGAGGCATCGGTCGGCGCGTCCCGTCGCCTCCGGTGCCCTGCCGACTCGCAGCCGGTCAATACTCGGACAATTTTCTCGGCTGCCGGGGCGTCGGGCGCCGAACAAATAGAGCTGTCGATATTCGCCGCGGCGGCGGAGATATCTGCGCACGTCCGCGACTGACCGGCCAGCGCAATCGCGCAGACCGATGTTTGCGGTTCGACCCGCCAGCCCCTCCCGGTCTCGCCCAGCCCCGCGCGCAACTCATCCACGAGGACAATCGATGTTCACGCCACGCACTCACAGTTCACCATTGTCGCTCTCCCTCCTCTACTAGCTCCGGCGCAGTGAGAACATCCGAGCGATCTCAGGACAACACTTTATATGCAGATAGCTCGCAGCGCATCGTCTGTTTCGACCTTGCACGCCCGGCGTCTCGCGAGAACAGTTCCGCGGAATTATAAACAGTCCTGTTAACTTCGCTTTCCGGTGAACAATGGTCATTGAATAGTTTACTGTTTTTTGTACAGAGTTTTTGCTAACCGGGCAGTTAATCTCAATTACTATTCAGACAAAAACTGCAGAATGTTTAAACAGTTTGTACGTGAGAAGGTGACCGCAAGCCTAATTGGCGGAAAGTAGGCCTAATGGCAGCCTCATACCGCCGGGTTCATGGCTGTCACCTGTGAACTGACTGAGCTAGAGACCGGGATCAGCTGCGGCCCCTATGCTCGCTAATTCGAGTATAGGACTACCTTTACGTGGGATGTTACTTTTGATCAAAAAAATCTAAAATACGACTATAGGCAGTATAGTAAGAAACACAAACGAACGTCTTGATTACAGTATTTCAGAAAAACAAAAAAAAACGAAACAATTTTGTTTCGTTTTTTTGCACGATAAATGCAAATGACTTGCACGGATGATTGTCGCGTAAAACGCTGATAAAAATGACCAGTTGCTGACAGTTTTTTTTCAGTATAAAATTAAAGAAAACGCATTTTTATTTGGATGCTACTGTGTATTTGTGAAACTGCTCTTTGTAAAGTAAGATTAATTCTGTATGCGGCGCAGTTAAAACAGTTCACACAGTATTGTCTGTACCATTTATCGCTGTACTCTGTTGCACTCTGACAATTTTTATAATGTGAATTACTTTGAATACATGTCGCCACTAAAAAGTAAGCATTGTGCTATGGCGATTGAGTACGGTTAGTAGAAAAGTACGGTAAAGGGTGCCGTGCACATGCCCGTACTGCGGGGTTACTCATCACCCTCTCAATAATAGGAAAATTGTTCACAATACCGATGCGGTTACAGAGACTGTATGGCTGTTTCATCCAGCCAGGAATAAAACTGTTTCGCCTGTTCGCTCAGCAACTACATCCACCGCCATCAGCAGCAATCGCAGTAGATCATCTGCAAATGAAGCAGGCCGAGCGGATGAGAATGCCGGTGACCGGGCCACCAGATCGTGTCGCGTCCTGTGTCAATTAGCGCAATAAAAGCGATGGAGCGCGGCCACTGTCGCCAGTGCATTAGCGTGATTAACTCGACCAACACGCAGCACGTCGCCCGCAGCAGCAGCAGCAGCAGCAACAACGCCGGTCGGCAGGCGATTGTTGTCGCTCGTTCGTTTCATTCGCTCGCCTGCTGGTCCAACAAACATGTTCGACCACGTTCTTCGCCGACCTTTTAGCTTTTATCGCCGGCCGGCGCGCCGACCGCCGTCGATCTGCCACATTGCGCGGAAAATCGCGATTTATGACGTCAAATGACGTCACATCGTGATTTATGACGTCACGTCATCGCCGGCTTTCAGCTGTGTGGTCACGTGATGTTGTTGATTGCCCTGACGTCATACGACGCTGACGTAATTTGTCCAGCCTCCTGATTCCCTGCCCCCTCCGTCTCGTCATTAATAACATCATATCACCTATACACGCCTTAGCAGGCCGGCAGTAGATGTTCTAATGAAGTCTGCATGTAGCAGCTAGATATATTACGTGATGCTGGATGCATTATTCAACGACAACCGCATTATCGGTGTACACTGCATAAATATACTGTACTCGGCCCGACCACCCCCGGTGCAGTTAAGGCTTTTTCCTGATTAAAAGTGGACGGCAGTGGACTGTATAGTCTAAGTATATATAGCCACAGCGACGTCGTGGGCGTGAGAAATTGGTTGAAACTACCAACACTTTTCACGTATTCCTCACTTCGCAGACGCAGCTAACATGTCCTGCGCGTGTTTTATGTAACAAGTTTGTCGGGTGATCTGAATCTGACTTATATAAGAAGGTAGTTGCGCAGCCAAAAATTTTTTCCAGGGAGAGAGGAAATGTGGGCGTGGCAAAAGAAGGCGCAGCCGCGCAGAAAAGGAAGCGTGCAGGAAAACGTCATCCTCTATAACCGTTACGTTTCCTCGAAGTCTTGGGACTTGACGCCACGCTGAAGTCAATTCGTTTATCATCATTATAATCATCATCGTTGGGAATGTGGAGGCGATATTCCCCTGTACATCCAGTTATTGAATTCAGGGAGCATCATAAGCTCCCCGGCTGTGATGTGCGGAACGGCCACGGCCGAAAGTGGTTGTAAAATGCGTACCTATACACTTCAGAGAATTCGTGAGAATAGTCTGGACTTTAGTCTGGAGATAGCTCTTAGCGCTCCGTGAAGCCGCTCACCGTTCTTTCCATAAAACCTTTAAAAGCAGCCTTTAGATGTCCGGAGGGACCAGATGCTACATTTGCTCCGTGCCAGCCATACTGCATGAAGCTCCTGATCACTGTGACATAGCATGCTCGTCTGCTTTTTTTGTTCTGTCTTCGACCTAAGCATTGATTCTCATCATCTGTATAAATACAGCTGGTGAGTTGTCATTTCAGTCACTTTAATCGTTCGTGTTACTTACTTACTTACTTACTTAGTGACGCTGCTTCCTCGCAGAAAGCACTCAGAAGTTACAGAGTTCAGTGTCTGAATAAGAAATGAGCAGGGGCGTCTATCCCCCTAACAACCGTGGCGCTATTCCCCAATTGTCACGTCTTACTCCCCTTTTTATCTGCCACCCCCCGCAAACAATTTTTGGACATTGTATACGCAATTTTGTGCAATTTTATGCGCTTTTCAGTGAATTATGGAAGCTGTCAGTCAGAAATGATGACCACAAAAAAATACAAATGGAGTTGGTAAAGCACATTGCATGGTTTCATTTCTAAGTGGGGGTATAAAACGTAATGGAGCGAGCATAGCGAGTGAGAAAATTTTTGAGAAAATGATAGGAAAACTATATAAAGCAAATATATTAATGATTAAATTTGTGTTCAAAATTCACACATTTGTATGTTAAAGCTTAATATTAAACTTTTAATTGACCCCCCCCCCAATGACCATGATGACCATGGCGCATTTGTCGTCATCGGTAGATAGGGATAGACGCTCCTAGAAACGAGCTGGGGTGAGCCCGTCTGTATGTGTACACAACTGTCTCGTGCGACGACTGAGTGACAGTACGACTCATAAACAGCGTGTTTAAGTACAACACTGGACAGCTGCTGTGGGTGTCGTTAATGAACAAGCGGACCACCAACACGGGCACTCAGAAGCATTACGCGCCCAACGATAAAACGTCGTTTGCATAGGACTTGATGAACGTGTAACGCCGAGATCGAATCTTATCGTTCCACTCACTGTCCCTCCATCTCTCTCTCTCTCTTCGGTTTTATTTACGGCATCATTAGCGCCACGGTCGTTATGACTGTTACTGTACTATGGACATGGTTCTGCCTGCAATGTTACTGACCGCAGTCGGCACTGAGGACGACTGAGTTTGTAGCAAGTGCGTGTCGAATGTCGACGTACAACGTGATTACGCTATCAATGTCAATCAGGTTCAGCAGCTAGCGCCCCGATACGGTAACCGGGCATGTGCTCCCCCGGGTCATGTGCCCCCTCGGTCATCTGCTCCCCCCACCTTTTTTCGCAAGCCCGGTCAAATGCATACCCGGTCGAAAGCCGTCCCCATATTGAGTCTATGAAAGACGCTGACGTCGCGATGACGAAGCATAGTTTCCTATGTATTAGTCTTCACAAATACTGTCATGTACATAAAAAAAATAAAAAAAAAACAAGAAATAACGTTAGCAAGGGCGGCATGAGTAGTGTTTCAAAAATGTGAGAAATTCGTTTGGCGTCGGCAACATGACATACGGCCACGTGACAATCACAAGTCTCAAGTTTGTCATGTAGGTTGTCAATTTAAACCAACCCTGTATCTTGCACCAGATATTACGCCTCAAAGAGAGTTTTGGGGTCGAGACCTTGACCTTTGGTGACGTTTGGGGTCACGTGACGTCATCAGTCACGTGACCATTGGATTCGCAAATGCAATTGCATTATAATCACCAGACGTATACATAGGAGGTATTGATAATTGTAAATATGGAATAAATGTATGTGACTTGTTAAGTATTCTACGCTATCGAAAGGACTACAAAATATTAAGTGAACAACCACAAAAACTTAACCGTTTTGTTTACGTCTACAAAATACAAATCGCTAAGTGTAAATAAGTCACGAAACAGCAGTGAAATAGGTCTGTGATGTCGCTGTCAGTTCACTATTCAAGAATAATATTTCTTGAATAGTGAACTGACATACTGTTTTACCCCAGGTGATCAGATCACGTGACCACATCATAATGCAGTGGGAGCATAATAGACCAGCCTGTAATCGTCAATACAGTCAAACAATGGCGTCGGCGCCTACGTGCTTATGTTTCTGCAAACGATGGAGATTAGAACGTTTGTTGTAAAACGTGAATTATGAACGGTTTCGGCTATGCATGATGATTTTTGTTGTACTGAGCTTCTTCATATTTTGCAGTACCTTCGAGATATTGACAAGAAAGAGTTAGCGAATAAAAAATATTTATTCCATATTCACAACGACGACCAATACATCCTGTGTATATCAGAGAATTTTTCATGCAATTCGTCTCTGTGAAAGTAAAGATCTGATGAACTAACAACGGGTCTAGTTTTTTATGGCACGCCGTGTATAGCCGACAACAGCGCAGTGTGGTGACATTTCCGTGCTCGGTGCGTTGTTCTCGACACACTTGACATAAGTGGGGACGGCGTGCGGCAGTACTCGATCGACCGCGAGGTCGCGTGCCGACGTCCACGAGCCTCCATCAGGCGACCTACCGACTGGGCGCTCGCTCACCGCCCGCCCGCCCGAAGATTGAATGAACAATGCATTAACGAACTGTTCAAGTACAGGTGATCGTCGTCGTCGACGACGAAAGGCCAATTCAATTTACTGTCTCCGGTGACCGCGCTGACAGGTCGTCGCGGACGCCTTCCGGACTCCATTGGGCGACACGCGTCGAGTCCGGCCGTCCGGCGCCGCAATTCACTGCATTATGAATATGACGACGAGTTGGCGAAGGAAATTGTCGCTGGACGGACGGACGCGTGAGTGGCCTGTCAACCACTTGACGACGGCACCAGCAGCAGCAGCAGCCAACCTACGCAGCCAGCCAGCAGCACCGGGCGTCGGTCGGTCATCGCCCGCAGCAGGTGCTAATGGTTGACAATATCGTCCACACCCATCACTGCAGCTCTGGACCTGTGTTACGTTTCAATATGCTCGTCTTTGGCTGGTTCGTCAATCATAGATGTGTCGTGATCGATGGCATGAAATGGGTCAGCGACATGACATGCAGACATCGAGACCAATTCTTTTAAGAATAGATTAGATAAGTTCTGTTAGGATCAAGAGATTATTTATGATTTCAAAGCACAGTTAGAAGGAACCGGAAGTCGAAGTGGAGTAGATTAATAAATTAGAAAGTGTTGAATTTGTATAGTTAGAATGATGATCACATTTCAGAGGCGGACATAGAGGCAACTGCCTGAGCTCGTACATTATGTCTACGCGTCTCTACCTCCTCGTCTTGATAAAGCACAGAATATTTTAGCGGAACTTGGCAAGTACTACATTAACTATACGCTTAAAATATATCTTATATACTGCACTTCCAACAATATGATTCAGTATATGTAATCTTGCTAAACAAAGTTAATGCGTCTGTATTTTATTGCAACTTTTTGGCCAATAATTTAAGTTTCTCAGGTCACTGAAGATATCAATTAGTAAGATTATTACAAATATATACACTGTGGTTAAAAATACCTCAGCGTTGAACATAAAATGCGATTTTTCAACCGAACATTATACACCAACGCCGGACCCAAACCAACCTGCAGGCGTATTTTAAATACATGATAAGACTGAAATGCAGAAAAAAATCCCAGTCGTTGAAAACAGCAAATATAATTCACTAAATGCTAGACCGTTTAAAAGTTATGAAAATTGGTCCTCAGTTGACAAAGTTATTAATGAAAAGGGTAACAGTGTCGAACAGGCGGTGGCTTGCAGCGAATAACGACATGAATAAGTTACAGCACACAGAAATGCCGCTGCCAGATGTCAAGGCAGCATCGACCTACGACGAATTGTGAGCATGTTCCACAAACACGTTACGTTTAAGCCGCCGGTTTAACAGCAGTTGAAGTCACTGCGTCAAGTATGACGTCAACGCACCACGTGACACGAGCTCATTACGGCGCGGCTGTCGGGTCCGTTGAGAGGCTGAGCACGTGGGTGGTCGACGCCTGCATAACGAAGAACTAGCAATGCCGCGGTGCCCGCTTGCTTGTGGCAGATAATCTGCTGATCACGACGGCGGCGACATGACTAACACGTCTTGCTGGCCGACTTGATGACGTATTACGTCGACGTCAATACCTGCTCGAGTGCAACGCAAAGTATGTTAACATACGGCTGAAATACACGTTTTCTGTGCTCAGTTTTTTCGGTAAATTACCGCGTTTAATTGCTAGTTTTGTGCAATATTATCCCTATAACGTCAACATGCACGACCGATTGCACGTGTTAGTCCCTTCAGTGGATTATAACAAATGTAAAAATAGTAGTGTTATATAGGCGTAAGAGCTAGGTCAACTTTTGGGGCAAGACATTTTTGCCCTAAAATTTACGTATGAAAATAAACAAAATGTCCCAATTGTACGTGATATTTGCGTGAAAAATACTTTTTATCAATTTCTTTTTTTTGGGGGGGGGGGAGGGGGAGCAAATGCCCCCTACCCCGCCTCCTATGCCTATGGCGAGTGCTATTAGACTGGTTGTTGCTATTGTGTTTTTGTATATGCCTACATTAATTCAGAGCAAATAAATCACATGTGCTAATGCACAGTTGTATGCACGTGATGCCAGCGAGATAATAAAGCTGAAGATAAATTGAGATGCATCGGCAGGACAGTGCACGTATAGTGTCCGCTGGCGACTCATTATCCCGAGTTAATAGACCTAATTGATCAACAAGCCGTGTCCGCATCCGGTTGCATTCGGGACTAAGCACGCGACGCGACGTCGCACGACGCGAATCGCATTAAACGGCGCTGCAACGCGATCCGACTTCAATCGGACCTATACGTTACGTTATCAACGCCGACTGATGACGTCAGATGTCACGTGCTGCAACAGCGGCCAAGAAATGGCGGGCGCTGACGTCACATAAGCCTCGGGCTCCGCCGCCGCCGTCGACGTCGACGTTCGCTCCCTGTTGAGGTCGCCGCCGCATTCAGCGCGTCCGTCGACTTTGCCTCAAAACGGAAAATGATTGAATGCCGTGGCGCGGTGCGGGACGGTATCAGTGTCGAGCAGGCATGCGTACGGGAGTCGGGCGTCGGCGCCCCGGCTGCAGGTCGACGCCGACAGGCGCGGTGAACCCCGTCGAGAAGTGGTCACCGAGGACCTCCCACGACGCACAGCCGGGTCGGCGACCTTAACGATGAAATGTGCGCGGACGTCGTCGTCGTGTATGGGCCGCGGTCAGGCGCCGTCAGAGTCGTGACATCGATCAGCTGATGAAGGCGCAAAGCCAAGCCGAAACACGAAATATTTACAAGTCAGTTTTTGTGAACTCGAGTGAGCCAATACGCGCGCTTTATGAGCGGAGTCTCGTGACAAAAATAACACAAAACGCGCTGTACAAATTAGTCGTTTTTTGCACTGAACTACAACGATACAAAAAGCGTGAGTTCTAGGCTGGATTATGCATTTCATCAAAGACATAAACACGATACATATTCGCTGCAGGAGACTGCAGAACGGTGAAGTAGACTGCAGTATATTTTACCACCCGCACAGTGAGGGTTGTATTGTTTTCAGTACTAGGATCTGTATGTTTTTTGTTTGTTTGTCTGTTTGCTCTTTCAACACGATAACTGCCGAACCGTTAGAGGTATCATCACGAAATTTTCAGGCTATATGGTGGTGGGCATTGGTGGTATTATTATTACAAGCCGTCTGTACAAAGCCTATCTGTTGCGGTTTTGCTGCAGTTTTGAAGTTAAATTTTGGTTTTCCCAATTTGGGGGAACGGGAGTCCCTATGGGGGTGGGCCTTCGTGGTGTCAGATGGGGTGTCAGTGACTTGCTACATATCGCATGATTACAAAGCCATTAGGTGTCTGTTATGGTTTTGCCGCCGTGTTTAATTTAATTTTTTTGATTACCCCAATTTTGGGGGAAGTATTTTATGTACATGATAAGACTGAAATGCAGAAAACCCAATCGTTGAAAACAGCAAATGTAATTCGCTAAATGCTAGACCGTTTTACAGTGAACGTTCAAAATGTCCGCCATATGGCATTGTATCTCACACTGAGTTCTCAGAGTGTTAATTCTCATCTTAGTGATCTTGATACCTCGCCCGTCAGTAATATCAAGAGAATAAAACATATTTTTACAAAGGAGACGATTATTTAGATAACATAATGACGTAACTCTGACATCGTTATTAAGCCAGCAGTCGGTTGTTTTTTTTTGCAGTTTTATTTTGACTGATATCTCAGACGCGCCTTCACTTGAGAATGACGTGAATGTATGTAGGCCCAAATGTAAATGTAAAATACATACAGGGTGGACCAAAAAAGTAAGCCTACGTAGTCTACACATAATTTCGTCAAATACTGGCCGATTTTCAAAATTCTTTCACTGTCACATTCCCCAGGAAATTTGCAATAAAGTGATCATTAAATATTCCACCTCACCTCAAACGTGTCGCTACACTACCTTGTGAAATAT
>Ga0209781_1000556_pt1 | contig 10029 bp, 7 predicted proteins | sample WorMetHERISLAND1_3_FD_187386 | JGI IMG/M metagenome (GOLD analysis project Ga0209781, IMG submission 187386) | Marine gutless worms symbiont microbial communities from Max Planck institute for Marine Microbiology, Germany - Olavius albidus HERON... | ecosystem: Host-associated > Annelida >...
TCTACATATCATCAAGTGCTGTCTGTATTTGGTCATGACATGGTGACTTCAGAAGGATACATTGATCGCAGACGTTTGGCTAAACATGTCTTTAGCCACAAGGCATGTACATGTAATGGTTTCTCGATTGTGTCATTGGTGTTTTGAATAAAACGTGATACCATTGAATGCAAACGTATATGCCCTCAGTACTTTGAATCTGTTGGTTGTATGACAGGAACGGCATCTAGCTTGTAACAAGTACCAACACAACAGTAACCAAAAGTTTGCTTTTGGGGGTCGGCCTAACTGGAAGTAACTCTAGCAAATGGTTCAGTTAAACAAGTATGCATATACTAACGGATCAGGAACTGTCGGCATCAACTGTGAACTGTAAGCGCTTGGCCAATGCTAGCCAGCAAGTTGTGGGCATCTAGCACTCATAATTCAGTTAACGTTCGCTATATATAACAAGGCATGCATGATGTTTGCATGTGCATATCTTGAAAGTATGGCATCATATCAAAAATCTGGCTCTGTCAATCCTACATTTACTTTAAGAACATTTATGCCAAATGTCATCCAGATCTGATTTGAAACAATGGAGCCATAAGCTTTTTTGAACAGTGTCCACCAAAAACTAGAAGAACCTGAAGAATGAGACAAATAATGGTTTGTGATCACTTCCTGATCCAAAAACAACAGTATACGAGCGTGTGAAAGCATACTTACATAGTTTAGTGCACACAAGTGGGCTGCATATTGGTCAGTTTGTGGAAGACTAACTTAAGTTCACCTTCCAGAGTGGTAACAAAGCTGGGCTAGCAATAGCAAGTCTTATGTTTAGTAAAAACAACTGTAATGTGTGTCAGGGTGAACTAGAGAAGCTGAATGATATTGTGTGGCCAGCAATTCGCCAGTTAGCTCAAGAAGAGATTTCAGATGCTGCAAACAATGGTAATTTTTCACAGTACAGTAGTTAACTGCCATATGCCATATAATCATTTTAGCATCACATGGAATCGTTTGCAGCATTGTTGTCAAGTTCTGACTCTTAGAGGACAAGGACAAGGACTTGAGGTTCAAGGACAAGGACTTGAAGCCTAAGGACAAGGGCAAGGACTCAAACTTCAAAGACTTCAGTTGACCTTAATTTCCAAACATTAATAGTAAGTCAACGACAGCACCTGACCTTATCTATTTGGGACCGTTCCATTGGCTTAATGACTGGTTGTCGGTCTGGGATCTTGATGACGACAACGGTTCTGTGGGGACTGAGTTGGGTATAGTCTTCTTTACATAACGGTTAAATGTAGGGACCTATGAATCAGCCGTTTGCATTCGAATCGAATCTCGAATCGAATCGGCGTTAAGATTCGAATTTGAATCGAATCTTCGAATGGAATCTTTTCATCTCCAATGAATATTAATAATTAAAATCGGTACAAATGAAGCAAAGGAGATGTGTGGAACTACATATTCCTCATTACAATCCTCAAACACATTAAACTACCAGCGTATAATCACTCATAGAGCTAGCGAGTCTGTACATGTATACTGTACCACTAAGCGCCGTTAATGGTTCGAGTCATTTGACTAAGCTTATGACGAGCAAAGGAGCAGGCACGGCCGTTTGGATTCGAAAATTTTTGAATCGGCCAATGCCTTTCGAATCGAATCAGATGGTGAATTCGAATCGAATCTCTAAGCTTCACAGGTCCCTAGTTAAATGCGTTATAAACTAAGAATCTTTAGTGTTTTTACCGCGCAATGCACTTTAATGCAAAGCGCGGTCTTGCGATCGCATGTCGTCCATCTGTTTGTCTGTGTGTCCGTCCCTCCGTCTGTGACGTTGGTGGATTGTGATCACATAGGCTGGAAATCTTGGAAACTAATTGCACGGACAATTAGCCCAACATCTTCGCTCTTTCTTTCTACTCCCAGGGAAACATGGGAAAATTTTGGGGAGACTAGACGTGGGTTAGGGAAAAAGTGGCACGCTAGCTGGAGAACAAAAGCGACAATGTCTCTGAAACGCGTAAAAACAGAGGAAAAGTTATGGATGGCCTATAGAAACTCACCAACGCTCTTTCAAACGGTACCATCGCCGACCCCCTACGGCCTCCCCTTCCCCAAAATTGGGGGAACCCCTACCCAAAAGTGCAATCTACAATTTTGGGTAAACAAGTGCTGTTAATGGAACACTATGTATGGAGGGCCTATAGGAACTCACCAACGCTCTTTCAGATGGTACCTTTGGAACAAAAGCCCATAAAATTTTGAGAAAAGTAGCCAGGGCATAGTCAGGGAGTCCCAAAAATTTTCAGGGCACCCATATATAGGGCGCATTGTGCGGTCATCTTTGCGATAGCACAGCTTTCTTGTGTTTCTAGAGATTACAATACTACTTGCTATGTGCAGTGGCACCAGTAATGTTTTACTAGCTGTATTGTTTCCTTCTTCATTCATTATATGCGGGTAATTGCATTTACAGTACTTTTAATTTGTTTACTGTTCATAATTGCAATGCTGTTACACAGGTTACAACGTTGTGGTACTGGATGCTGCAGTCTTGCTTGAAGCTGGTTGGCACGAGATAGTGCATGAAGTATGGACTACAGTTATTCCAGTCGATGAGGTGTTTGCTTTTCATTGTCATTTTTTTCTGCCTGAAGTCTGTTTAAATTCTGTAGGGATTTCTCCTACAGCTCAGGATCAACCAACCCACAGTGATCTGCTTCTACACTTCAGTCTACAAAGTTCTTGATGGTGTAAATTGCTACCGCCACTAGATCTGCACCTGCAGATCCAAGGCTCCAGTGCTCATTTTATTGCAGTAACTTTGCACACTGCACTGAAGTAGCCTGTAGTTAAAGCATGGACTGGAACTACCTGGGCATCTGGAAAGGCATCTGCTAAAACTGTTTCAGAAAAGTCACACTTAGGGTAGGGCTAGACGTGCAGATTTTGCTGTTGCAGTTAAATTTCACACTCTGTCGACACTAGTGAAGCCCATTACTCGCAAGAGCATCTATTTTGTAGTTATTGGTGTTCACGTTTTACAATTATTACAGTTGATCTTAGAGCACTGATTAGATTGATCTCATGGATTAGTCACAGTTCTTGGCAACTGTAATCTGCTCCAAGTGTGGGAGATTACGCCAGCCTAGCTGGCTTTTGGACACACTACAGTATAACCACACTTACTTACTTACTTGTATTTGTCAGGCTGTGAGGCGGTTGGTGGAACGCAGTGGACTAGCAGAAGAAGATGCGCTGAGACGAGTGAAGTGTCAGATGAGCAATGAGCAGAGAGTCAGTCAAGCTAATGTTGTGCTCTGCACTCTGTGGCATCCTGACGTCACACAGAAACAGGTCCGCTAGTACAAAACTGTCAGTGATAAGCAAGTAAGTAAATGAATATTTAGAGTGCACAATGTCTGCCAGTGGCTGAATCTGAGGCACTTGGGTGAGTCGCCAGGGGGAGCCGAAGGCCTGCTGAAAGCAGTGAGTTGTAAGAAGGCAATGGAAAGTATGCATAGATGAAGAGTCACGAATGCCAGATGGAAGTGAGTTCCAGGCTGCTGGGGGCTGCAACACTATATTTCTGTACTGTTTGCTGTGGCGACTGCAGTCTGCCACTGCCACTCTTAGTACACGCCTCACACTCGACCTGAATTTCCTTGAAATCTGTAGCTTGTTATTTCCTTAAGTGTCCTTAAATAAACAGATTTATCCTTAAAATCCTGAATATCTTGCAGTATTGTTAAAAGCACAGAATACAGTACACTTCAAGAGACTGAAAACAAGTGCAGTAATTTAGACGACAACCCAGTAGGGTGGCTCGGTGTTGTAGTAGTTAGGGTGTGACTTGTGATCAAGTTCAATTCCCGTCCATTGCATTGCCGGATAGCCTAGGTCAACTTAACGTAAATCAAGTACCAGCTTACTGGCTGGGGTTAAGGTGGGGCACGTTCACTTGTGTCGGGTGGCAGGTAACACTGTGTGATGCCATATGGCAGGCGACGTTCCATAGCTGTGAGACGGGATTTCCTGTGAACCAGCTATACATACCTTTAACCTTTTTCACCTTCAGGACTTTCTGCAGAAATACTTATATGATGATATTACTCTTGACAGCTGACTGGGTACACGGGCAAACTTGTATGCCCAGGGAGTGGCTACCTTGAAGTTGTCAACTTTGTAAGTTTTTAACACTTCATTTCTCAGCTTTTTTGTTGTATGTACTGTCTCAACTAATTGGAAAATGTCCTGAATTTTAAGGGTTTTTGGAGTACTGCAAAAATTTATCTCGGTCACCAAGAAGTGTCCTTTGAGCAGTCTAATGCCATAATCTCCAAAGGCCTCGTTTGTGTGGTTTTCAGACCTTGCCATTGAAAAAGCATTATGGTGGTGAAAACTATTATGGTGGTGAAAACTGGGGAAGTCGGATTTTAACCCCAAACGAACTTACTTTGAAAATTGAGACTTGTGGCCGTAGGATTCTGGACAGCAGACATGATAGATGCAAGTGATTTTATCATCTGTCCCATCACTATGTTATAGCAATGGGACAGATAATAAGTGTGTGCAGCTATAAGCTGGACTAGTGTTATTTATGGATGCAATACAATAAAGGTGCATGATTGTGGACAGGTTGAGAAAGCGTGGAGTCTGCTACAGAGTCGTCTGAATTCCAAATGATAACCATCTATTGTTACTTACTGCAAGTTAATTTGACTGACATACTGACATGCAAAATGTGTACTGTTAATTATCTGCATTATCCAAGTGGACAGGGATTGTTTTTGTTACTGTGTGCATTATATGTTCATATTAATTAAATGTGTACAGACAGCAGTCACTGAACCACCGACCCATACTCGTTAATTTAACATCTGAAGTTAAAATAGCACTGCTGTGTCTTTGTTCATACTGTATACACAGTGATGGAGAGGCAACAGTTCATTTATATTTACAGTTTTTTTTTCTCAACAGCACAAAAAGGTTTCCCAATATTATTCAGACTTGTCTCTTTCACAATGTTGTGCATCACTTTGTAATGGCATCACTTGAGGTAAGCATATGTCAGATACATCTGCAGTAGAAAGAGGGTGTCTTCGGCTTGAACTGTGGCGCGGTCCAATCTGCACAACAAATATGGAACACTAAGTTGTAAATAATACATAACAGCAACATCAAAATACAGTTTATCAACCACAACATGAAATCTGAATTATCTTTTGCTAGTCCTATGTCTCCATCACACTTGCCTCATTTTCACCATCAATTACTCCTTTGCTTTTACACTCCAGGCTTAAAACTTTCCTTTTTCCACCCATACACTTTGAGACCTTTACCAGATTCTTTGTGCTAATTGTTCTGTTGATTAGTTTTCATTTACAAGCACGTGTATACATTAACATATCTCGTTACATTTGAATGTGCCACCACACATGATCAAAGACCAGCAGTTCTGTATATTTGACCGTAACATCGACTCACTTGTTTACAGTTTTGTTGAAGTTCTCCAACTGCAGCCGCTGTGCAGATGTCATCTGCTCTTTATAACTGGCTATCACCTCATCATCTGTTCCCTGCTCTTCCAGCTTTGCTATTACTGCCTCCATGATTGCCTGCTGTCGAAGTAATGGCCTGCGACGCATCAACAGACTCACAGTTACAAATAAGTCACCAAAATAATACACCATCTTTCATTAGGTACAGTATGACACTGTGTAAAGTCTAATAATTATCTGTCCCATGCTGTTTATCTATCCCATTCCTACAGCATGGGTCAGATCACTTGCGTCGTTTTTTTAGCTCATTCCAAGAATGAGCTAATGCAATGGTACGGCGTCCGTCGTCTGTCCGTCCGTCCATCTGTCTGTAAACTTTTGCGCAAATCGCTTCTCGTAGGCAAATGGCCAGATCGCCACCAAACTTTCACAAGATGGATTCCAGGTCAGCGTGCATCCAGGTTGTGCTCAAGGTCAAAGGTCACGTGATACGGGCACTTTTGTGCTGGCACGAAAATCGCTTCTTCTCCCAGGCAAATGGCCGGATCGCGACCAAACTTGTACACGATGGTCTCCGGGTAAGCCTGCATCCAGGTTGTGCTCAAGGTCAAGGTAAAAGGTCACGTGATACCCGCACTTTCTTGGATTCTTGGAATGAGGTACTCCGTCATTGACGGTCTGGTCTCTGTATGTCGGTGACCACTTCTACCATCCTACGGCCGAAATTCTCAATTTTGATGAAACTTTGCAGCGTAGTTTGGAACCAGTAAAGTAAGATGGAGTTCGTTACGGGTTTTAATCCCACCACTCCTTCCTTTAGTTTTCACAATTTTTCACCCCCATATTGCATTTTCAATACGAAAGGTCTGAATATACCACTAACGAGGCCTGTGGACAAAATTGTGGCATTAAGTAGCTCAAAGGACGCTTCTCGGCGGCAACTATACTAGCAATATCCTACGAAAGAGTCATCTGCATAGGTTGAAATTTTCCACATTTGTCATGATAATGACAATATGATCACCAATATTCAGCAGTACCTATATTAGGACTGTATATTAAATTTGTTATTTCACAGACGCCGTGTTCCACATAACGTATTTCTAGTTATGTCAGCAAGTAAGTTTTGCTTTCACTCAGACAACTTTATCAATAATACTACAAGAAGCTCTCATAGGGCACAACCTTCGCCAGGCCACCTGTGGACCAGCTTGCCAGCACTAGGGTCGCGTGACTTTGACATCCCAGGTGCTATTTCCTATAGGTCCTCACTCTAACCGAGTCTGCATCTCCAGCTGTTTGCAAGATATTGGGCCCCAAATATATCAGGGTCACGACCTTGACCTTTCAAGGTCACATGACATCTTTGATCACATGACCATTCAATTCGCCATTTCCTATTGTTGGTTCATTGGAACCGAGCCTCTATCTATCTCCAACTGTTTTTGAGATATTCAGTCCCAAAAAATGTTAACAAATGAACCAACCAACATGACAATCTACCTGCACATGCAAACCACAGTGCACAGGAACTGCTGTGATCTTACTAAGTTATACAACTGATAAATTGCTTAACTAAATCATCTTAATTCTCTGTGAGTGAGTATAAATGGTTATTAGTGTCAAATTGATTTTTGCAAATGTTTTGCTGACCTACCATCATAACCAACACCAGTCAGTCTTAAACGGGCGACCACCCACCTGAAAAAGTCAGGGAAATTGTGGTTTGCCTGTGGTGTGCTACAGCAGTTGCAATAGTCACAAAATAAACAACCTGAGTACTGTTAAGTAAAGTTGACATGCACAAGATGGATTGCCAATAGGGTACCGGCCCACTAGTCCGAAGGTCCGCTATTCTGAAGGTCCACTATTCCGAAGGTCCGATGTGTATGGGGTATAACTGTCTTCGCTTCATGGATCGTTTAGGGTCAGGGGGCGTCGTGGGTCGTTTAGGGTTGGGGTTAGTGCCAGTTACAGATATATAACAAGCTTCGGCAAGCTTATACACAAGCTTCGGCACACAAGCTTCGGAATAGTGGACCTTCAGACTAGCGGACCCGAATCGCCAATAGTGCCACAATATTCACTCAGGAGCACATGTAGGCCTGTCTGTATACCTCTGGTCTGGTGATTTAATAAATATCAGTGGCTCTGTGAGAAATATCTAGGAAAGTCTGGGAATTCGATGAGGACCTGAGAGTGGCCGCCCTGAACTCACAAGCTACACACATAGAACTCACACAAACTTACGCGTTCTCATTGGTTTCATGTGTTCGCCGATATATCAGATTTGCCAGACTCTGCAGTAATACAAATCATCCTTCTTTACGTTGCATACGGAGGGATTAATTAACTACAAGACCTTACACAGTTTATGCTCATATTTTAAGAGTACTGTTTGTTACAAACAAATGAAATACAGCAGTTATCAGTTTCTATTGAATCAACTGCTCTATGAATTCACACGGTCAGAACACAAGGAAAAATGTGTGTTGCATCATTCTGTCCTAAGCAGAAAAGCAAGGACTCTACTAGTACTAGTAACTAACACAAGTCAGTGAATCACGGTGGCAAGAAATGCAGTAAAACTACAGGGTGTCTACAAATCCAGCTCACGCCAGGAAAAATTTGTAGGCAAGTTCCAGGAGATTTTCTTTGACATTTATTACTGAAACTTATCTCAGCTTACAGCAGATGAATATTTGTGGTATGGCTTGTAATTTAAGCCATGTGATCACAATCATCCTGTTTAACCAAATTTCCATTGTGCAAAAAAATTAATTCTATGGATTTCTTCACCAGCAACAGCAGCCTCATATACAATACCAGTAATGAAAATATCAACTCATAAGAACTTTTTTCCAGCAGGATTACAAAATTCCAGTATATGTCCAGGAGTTGTAGACACCTGAACTGCGAGAAGAATACACTTTATAGTTTATAATTTACAAAAGACTGATAACTGTTCAAAAGGCTTAAGATAATTATGAACAGATGCAAAGTCACAATCAGTTTGTGCCAATCTAGTATATTATATTATATTATTATATTATACGACAGAAACAATTATGGACATTATTCAATGCAGGAAGCTACTGCTTTTCGGGTATACGTTGTATGCCAGACGATCGAATAGTGAAGATAGTATTGCTGGGCTCAGATGACGGTGTACGACAGAGAGGTGGACAGAAGACATCATGGAATGGACTGAAAGGCACTATGTGAAGCTGCTAGACTGTCACAAGATCGTGCCACATCGAGCAAGATTGTATTTGATCCTAACGGTTATTGACCGAGGGACAAGAAGAAGAAGTATATTACAGATGATAACACCTTCACGGCATTTACTAGACAAAACTCACTTTATAGCATGCGTCCATCAACATTCTTGCAACCTGCGGAAGATCTACGGAGAACAGGTAGATAACTTTTGAAGTCAAGTACTCCGATCCTCTCGGCACTTCCTGTGAAATTAAACACAGCACATTACATTACATTAACATTATACTGCCTACATAACATCAAGCAAAATAACTAAAAGCATATTTCACTATACAAGTTCTACTGCATGAAAAACAACATGAACAGTGACAAACTTCTAAGCTATGTCACAAATGGCCTGTTTTTTATTGGTAACCGGTTACTTTTAACCGGTTACCTGTTTTCTGACCGGTTAAATGTTGAAAAAGGACGACTCGGTACCCGGTTTCGTCGCTGACACGCCTTCCATCCAATGCCTGCAGTCTGAATGGTCCGACTGAGTTCTATGTAATATCGCAGTTGTCCATGTTCGCACAAAATCGGCAAAACAGAACTCCTATTAGAAATATTATTCATTTTATTCATATTGCACTTTGTTACAAAACAGCGCTTACCACTAAAACCGTTAAATGTCACTCAGTGCGCCCAATTTGGTGGGATAACATGACGTAAACAAAGCAGCTGATTGGATGACTCCCCCCCACACCAGTAATAATCCACATTTTTTAACCGGTTAGAATTATGGCTTGCCTGGGCAACACCGGGCATGAAAGAACGCAAATTTTTTGACCGGTTACTAAAACAACGGCTAGGTACAGCCCGAGGTAAACCGGTTACTAATAAAAAACGGGCCCATAGTAACACCCTTGGGCAACGTACAGTAAGTGAGACGTAGTGGTCTTCAAACATGCGATATAGCAACTCCTTCGTCTCTTTCGGATGTATCATGCTCAGAACTTCTATCTACAAACGTGAAACAATTTATACACGAATACGTAAACAAAACAGTGTCACTGGCTGAGTGGCTGGGCAATCAATGCTGAAGCTGTTGTCTTCGTGTAAGACGCAAACAGTGAGGATCGTGGCTTCTTCGGTGGAGGTGCACTGTTCACGATGTCGCCGTCAGAAAAGATGTGCTCTGCGGCTGTACGAGAGCTGGCGCCTGTTGGCATCTTCGCTACATGACTGGTCTCGAAAAATACTCGAGACCAATCCTTCGAGACCAAGTCCAAGACCAAGACTGGCAACACCAAGACCAAGACCAAGACTC
>Ga0209781_1000557_pt1 | contig 10014 bp, 6 predicted proteins | sample WorMetHERISLAND1_3_FD_187386 | JGI IMG/M metagenome (GOLD analysis project Ga0209781, IMG submission 187386) | Marine gutless worms symbiont microbial communities from Max Planck institute for Marine Microbiology, Germany - Olavius albidus HERON... | ecosystem: Host-associated > Annelida >...
CGAATCGATTCACGCTGCCGAATCGTAATGAAAAATTTCGATTCAGTACCACAGCTACAACGCTTTAGCTACATGCATCACTGTGCTGCAAGATCGCGTCATAACTCGCATTCGCGTCAATGTCGCCACTCGCTTCTGCAAAGGCAATTAGCAGCTCTGTTGTAATGCGGGCAGGCCAGTCATGGCTTCGGTGGACTGGTCCAGCGGCTTCAGGACCAGAGTCCAGAACCACTGGTGTCGACTGTCGAGGGGGGTTCTGAGAGAGCAGTGAATCGAACTGGAATTGAATCGAATCGACTTGTTTGTGGCACTGAATCGAATCGTTTTCTTTATTGCCGAATCACCCATCACTAGTAAATATGTTACCAATATGTAATAATACTAAGACCTAGTCTTACAAACAGTTAATTACCAGTAAATTACTGCATAATATCTATAGCACTATTACACACACAGACACACAAACACATCAAGTGTTAAGTGAAACATGCACCTCCAATCTCCTGCATGAAAACGAGACAAAAGTAACAAAACTTTGCAAAATGCAACATTTTCACAAGCGATAAGTCCATCGATTCATAACGCATAAAAATGCTATGTTTAAAATTCTGCCACTGCTGCAAAGGAACCAAATATTAATTTTCACTCTACCTTTTAATTGATTAGTACAACTAATTCTTATGCACTATCAAACTTCTAGCCCTCAACGGCAGACCAAAAGTTAAAAAAAATTTAAATGACTTCCACAGCAAAGCAACATATCTACATCAGTGACAGTTACAACTGAGCTGTAAAGCCCAATGTACAATACATACAGCGTGCGGCAATAAAAAAGACCCCCTTAAACATATATCATTATTTTCAGTATATTTCAGCATTCTTTCACGAAATTTTCAGAGATTATTCTGGACACAATTTGCCATTATTGTTGCAAATTTTATCATCTCAACTTTTGATGTTCCGAAGTAGCACATCTTTGAATATAAAAGACGAGTTTTTCAACTGCGCAGACAAATAAATCAGACTACAACCAACTTTCAGGCATATTTTAAACAAAATACGTTTGAAATGCAGAAAAAATACTAGTTATTAGTCGTTGAAGACAGAAATATCAACTTCTAACTTCATTAGACTATTTTACAGTTTATATTTAAAGTGTCTGCCTTTTGCGTTGATGCAAGTGTGCAGACGCTTGCGGAAGCTGACGACTGACTTTCTGATAGCTCATCCCATATCATCAGAAGCGCTGTCTTCAGCTCCGGGATATTCTTCGGTTGTGGGTTCAGATGGTTGAATTTGTCCAGCATGCAGCCCCAAACATGGTAATCAAGTGGATTTAAATCTGGACTGTTTGGAGGCCATGCATCCTTGTCGATGAAGTCTGGACAGTGAGCTGCGCGTTCACTTGAAATTAGCGCATTAAAAACCAAAAGTCGTGCCATTTACGCAAACTTTCGTAATATTGCACAAAACTTGAAACATTTGTAGCAAACTTCCTCCTTAATAATCGCTGAAATTTTCATACAAAAACATTACGCAGTTTTGAGAATATTGAAGATTTTGTAGAGGGGTCTTTTTTGCCACAATTTGTACATACAGCAAATGTTCTGTAGCAGCTTAATTAAATCCTAGCTTAAAACTTTACACGTATAAAAACGGAATTTTTAGATGTGAATCGGCATTAGTTTATGTTTTCAATGATGCTTATAAACATAAAGTCGACATAAAAATGAAAAAATCAACGTGATTTAGTTTCTGCCCATGTAAGACACTTCAGCACCAGTACTCTGAGTATGTCAATTGACAAGACTTCTCATGAACAGAGAAACATGTTTACACGCTGCTAAAGTCAGACATATCGTCGTAACTGGAAAGATGTTACACCAACATCATTACATCAGTGAGTCACGTTATGTGGCGACCGCCGCGTTACGGCTGAATAAGGACTGCGGTCGACACTCCATAATACGTTCTTCTGTGGACTGCCATTGGCATACACAGGTGTTGATGACCACGGTGGACTCTGAATAAATGGCGGCTGTCCTGGCTGACCAGAAGGTAATATGACCGGGGCCGGAGGATATCGCGGTCCTCGAAGCATGCTGTATGCTGCAAAAACATTGCCACCAACACACAGTGAACAAAAACAAATACGTAATTCATTAAAAATGCTATTTTGACTTGGCTTGCTATGTTTAATCTTCATACATATACATACATCTGAAAAGGACATTTAAAAATGTAGTTTCAACAAGCAATTACCATTCGTTGATGCAAGTAAAAGTGTTTTTACTATGCCACAAACAGTTAAATTGCTTACACGTGGATGTAAACAGTCAGGTAAGACCTAACACTGTGAACAAAACTTTAAACCACCGATCAATAGCTTTTTAAATCAATCCCCGATTAGTGCATCCGCAAGTCCTCAGAAATATCCCCAGTTGCTCCAAATCATGCATCTTCAGCAGCTAAACTAGCAGCTGCCATGCTGCCCAAACTGGGCCACAATATCTGGGCTGTTAGCTGGTCGGCAGTTAAGGTCGATGAACTTGTAGTACCATCTCACAAACTTCATATTACCAAACTATTGTCTGCTGTCAATGGTAACATATTTATGCAACGATATTCCATTGTTTAACTTTGCACAGAAAACAGATTATTATGATTCTACTATTACACTAGTTATTATGATTCTACTACGAACAGGTTTCATCGTGATAATTTTATTTTGATGTTTTGTCATAACAATTAAGAAGTTACAAGTTACAACACTGCAAAAACAGTCCATTTTTGAACCACAGCACAAATACACATGTAACAAAACAACAGAAAATACATGACCGACCGACAAGAAAGCAGAACACTGCTGCCATGAGGGTTAGCATCAAAAAGAAGAAGCTGTAATAGTTGGAGAGCAGAAGACCAACCAACTGGATCCACGTCAACTCTACAACAGCACAACGCTCATCTAGTCACGTCAACATTAAATGCACACAATTGAAATTATGTTATAGTTTACAGCACACACACATGCTCATTTTAATAGCAACTAACCAATATTATGTGACTTAGCAGGAATACCATACAAGTCTAAAAATAAATCTTTAGAGATTGGCAAAGTGGACAAACAAATTATGCAGTGAAGACAAAAACATCACAGCAACATATCCAGTCGTTTTGCTAATGATCCACAGCACAGATACACAGACTGCGTAGTAGTGAAAAATCTGCTCTGTATCATTGTGACAATACAACAGCAGATCAGTGCTGTGCGAATAGTGTTTCAAATCGAATCGAATAGTTACTGTGGTCTCAAGTCACCAGTAGTAAGTACATGTTAAATAAATTCAACTGTTTTTATGGGACCACGCTATTGTGGTTTCTATTGTAGGAGTTTCAGTACTCCATGTTTGTTGATATTGTTGGTTGCTAGACGTGGTTGCTAAGGTAAAAAATCAGCATCATTCTGTTAAATAAGTAAGAAATTGGTGACGGTAAGTATTCGAAAATTTCGAATAATTGTGCTCATTTCGAATCGAATACTGAAGTAACTATTTGATTCGATTCAAAATCTCAAATATTCGCACAGCACTACAGCAGATAAGATGGTTAGTTACCCGACTGATCTCCTCTCTGGATGCGAACTGGAACCGTATAGACTTGACCTGTTGTCGGACACTTCACTTCCACGTTAATAACTGGCGGTGCTCCTTTCCAGACTGAAGCAGCAACTTGCAGTTCAACTGGATAGTGTACGATGTTTGGCTCTGATACACTCTGTCTTCGTGGTTCATGAATAGAGAGTAGAGACGGGTCATCAGATATCACCTGCAGAAAGAATTGAGTTGAAGGTTGCAACAGTTTACAAGCAGACAAAGCTGGATAACCACACTTTAACTTAACTTCGGGGTGGATAGTTGTACAGCCAGTCAGCCACCCAGTGCTGAGGACACAGCACGGGCTCAATGTGCAACCCCAACAGACCTCAAGGCCGATATATTAAGAGAGGAGACCAATGGATATTGCTTAACGTGACGAAGAGAATGATCTCCAAGGATATTCTTCCGGAGAAGCGTTGTGATATATGTATGTGATTTATTACAGACCAGACAATTACAGAACACAATAATTTAATTATTACACTATATAGAAAGCATCACACGATAAAAAGTTAATTTACACGATTTAACTACATTTCTGCCATAATATTTCAAGTAAATAAAATTTCCAGTACCTGTAGCTCTTGAATAACTCTGTCACTTGCCGACAGTTTGAGAACGGTCTGCGGATGCATTCCACTCACATGTAGCTCACTTCTCAGCACATGAAATCCTGGCAGGAATGGAATGTTAACAGATTCAGAGACGACCTCATACTGGCCGACAGCTTCCAGTACCACAGCTCGCAGCCAGATCACTCCGGTTATGGTCGAGATGGTCAAAGTGCTGTCACTGGATGCTACTGACTCGATAACACACTGGTACTCACCTATCAATATCAAAAATAGTATTACCTTTTACTGAATAGTCCGCAACTGATACACTTTCTTCTGCTTTCAGTTTTTGTCTGACTGGTCAATTTTATCAGCATCTCTCACATTAGTCAGATCCCCCAAAAGTTAACATTTGGACTTGCCGGAGACAGATGCTGCTTGTTGCCAACACAGTGACATCTGAGCTCAGAGTACCTGTTTCCCTCCGCACTAAAGGTAAAGGGTGCTTGGTGACAGAGGCACATGGGTGTGAACAACTTGCCCAGAGTTGCTGCCCGGCAATGCACCAGCCGGGAGTTGAACCAGCGACCTATTGATCGCGAGTCCAACGTCCTAGCCACTACGCTACCGAGCCACCCAAGCCACCGAGACTTCCGCACTGACTTAATGGATACTGGACTATTTCACAGTTTCTCATGCTTATCGGTCAATTTCTTTTTAGTTTTTTCTCTTTAAGTTAACACTTCTGTTTTTCTTTTAGTTTTTTTCAGTTCCTCTGCTATTATTGATTCCTGGTCTGTGTACTGTTTTTTGGATTTCTTATCGGTATTAGTTTTAGGTTTTTACTAGGGCCGATAACGATTAAAAATTTTTTAATAGTTAACTTTTTGAAAATTAACGATTAATTAATAGTTAATTTTAGTTAATACAGATGTAGAAAATTCTATGTCAAATAATTAACTATTGTTGAAAGCACATTTCGAGTTTCGACGTGTATAACGCACAAATTATCAAACGTGTTCAAATTTCAAATGTTATGTCACGGAATTCAGTTCAGAGGTATGTATGTTGAAAGTTCGATGTCAGCGATACCAGTCTCGAATGCATACAAGCATATTAACATTATGTGGACAGAGTAAAGAACTGTGAAGTAAGTAAGTAACAAACATGCACGATTAATCTTTAAAAATAATTTTAATCGTTAAAATTCTTTAATAGTTAACGTCAAAATTAATCGTTAATATCTGCAGCCCTAATTTCTTTCTCAACAATGTCATAATAATTCTCAGACAATCCAAACTGTAAATATGCATTAAAATGTTGTCAGAAAATTCAGAAAAAGTCTCTTAACATTAGAAGTCTTAATTTGCAGTACCTGAAGCTGGATCAAACACAGACTTGACGTGAAAAAGATCGTGGACACTCAGCTCATGCGGCGATGGAATCAAATCAATTTCACATCGGAATGGAACATTATCAATGCTGTACATCTCAGCCCGAACATGCTCACTGCAGTTAGAACCTAACATAAATTGAAAATATACAAAGTCAGTTTAAAAATTCAATAAAAATGACGACAACTTTAACATCATGCATTCCCTGTCTGACAGCCCATGTGTAAAGTGGGACTTTTCTGCAGCACAGGATTAATTGCAAATAGCCGCTCTTTCTGATGCTATCAATGAAACATATGAGTGACAATGACAGTGACAGCAGAGGACAAAAAGGTCCCCTTTATCATCACATAACCAGTAAGCCTTGGCTCATCCTTAATTAATACAACACACTCACACACATACTTTTAACCATCGAGAGACAAAAGCCAAAGTTGGTAAAGTATTGAAGGACTGAATCTGCCATTTAATTTCCATTTAATTTCAAGGCCCAAGATGGACTTCATCCATCATACATTTCAAATATCAAACATTAAACATTTTAAACCACATAACCACTGAACATGCGACATACTGATAATTAAATAATAAAAATACAGTGATATGAAAAGCTGCAACATAAATTTTACTGTCGACATACCAAGCAGTTGGGACGTTGATGAAGTGGATGGATTTAACATTAAAACTTGGACAACTGGCTGACTTCGGCTCTTTGTAGCTCGAACGTTAGTAACAAACTCAACCTTGCCTGCATCAAGATGTACTGCAGTCACTGGGAGAATCTTCACCTGCATTTGAGATAAATACAAATGCTGCAGCTCACCAGATGAGCGAGTTTCTTGTAATCAATACCGTTACTGCATTAATATTTGTCACAATACAATTACGCCTTCTGTTACAATAATAACCCAAACGCAGATCAACAAAGGTTAATAGAAAGGTAGAAAAAGAATGGATGAATCAACATTGGTGGCACTGAGCAGCAGTCAGAGATGGTAGGGCTATTTCCATCAAGGATGGGCTACTTAAAGAATCTGTTCCGAGTCTGTCGCTGTTTGTAATAGCAATTAATTTGTTATAAAATAATTTCAAAAAGGAACACCGCGGGAGCTACTGGATGGACGAGTACGTATGTACTATGGACCTGGAAGGGGTACGTGCAACTATTGTAACAGCTAGCCGTTACAAATTTTTGTGTACACCCCTGCTCCACCAAATGCTACACACTAATGCTTAATTGTAATCACCAGATGGCGCCACCACTGGAGCATAAGGTATTTGCTAATTACAAATTAATTAGGAATAAAGTTAATTAAGTTATAAGGAATTAGTTATAAATCCGAGACAGTAGCTTGATGTTCATAAAGTTCTGTGCAAAGTGTAATTACTATAGGTTGCATATTGACAAAGCCTGAGGGAGTTTTTGCAAATTTGATAACAACAAGAACAAGAAAAGAACAACCTTAGTAGCATTTGGGGACCCTTCTGGATCCAAAAATCAGCTACACACATACAGGTTCTGTTTAAAAAGCCCAATTTCCTGGAGAAGCCCTATGTTAGGCCAGTCCCGAAAACAAAGCTATTGGGAATTCTTGTGGCTCCGCTTCACTGACAAAGTAAAAATGCCTTCAAGCACAGATGAATAGATATATCTGATTACTGTTTCTGTGTTCAGCAATCATGTCAGTTGAGTTGACACTACTAAGTACATGTTAATTTTTCAGTGTTTGCCACTGACTATACGAGGAGTCAACTTTACGGAAGACTCACATCGGTGTGAGTTATGCAGTCTGAGGAGACGTTGTACTTCACCACTGATGCGCCAGCATGGACAGCACGTGCAATTCCCGACTGACGATTGACATCAATTGCAGTGCTTTGTGTCAGCCACTCACCACGATGACCTGCAGCATCACATTCTTTACAAAGTCACGTACAAAGAAATATCAAACTCCAAGAGAAACGAGCACAAGGTGTGTAATTACAACAATTACTACCCGACCACTTAGACATCAGAGCTCCTATTTTAAGATAGAGGTCGACTGAAAGCGGAAGTTTTACTTTTGGCTGAAAATGAAAGTAAGCCGAAAGTGACGTAACACATTCGGCCGAAACCGTATGTGCCACTGAAAGTAAAGCGGGATTTTGGCCGAAAACCGAAACCGAAAATCGACAGTGTCATTAGTGCCAGCCTGTCAGAGCCCACACAAGCCACAGTACCAGATGCAGACGTAGACAGCGCAGCCAGCTTCCTTGATTATCTTTACACAGTCAGTCAGCACACAGTGAGGCTAATGACTCCCTGCGTCTGGTGCATTCTCCACCTCCGCAACTCAAGCTCGGTGCCTTACTTTTGGCAACCACCGAATTTACCAACTGCAGCATGCTGAAACCGAAAGTGCACCAAATGTGGTATGACTGCTTTCGGCCGAAACCAAATGTCCGTCGAAAGTGACCACTTGTCCACATTCGGAGCCGAAACCGAAGCCGAAATTCGGTCGACCTCTATTTCGAGACACATGTTAAAGGTTTTAGAAGTATTAAATTTATGTTATTCTTGTATGAAACAAAACCTCGTCATCCTACATACACTAAATTTACAGTGAATGAACATGAAGAACAACCATCGGCAGAGACGAGCGGACTTGTAAAACAGATCACAGTTCCGAGCGCTACAATGGCCGCCGACGGCTGAATAGACGGACCGACCTCAACGGCAACGTAGTCTGAAATTGACGGATTCAACTCGTCCCAAACCTAATAACACCGTAAAAATGCAAAATGCCAAAACCAAACTGGCTACTAAAGTCTGGTTAATGCCTGATAACATATACTCTGCTATACAGAAAATTGGGGACCATTTGTTTTCTGGCAGTTGTTTGATTTCTGGCAGTGAGAGATGGCCAATGAAAGGTTTACCACGTAAATGGCCTTTAAAATATTGTGCATTTGTATTACACAGTTCCTAGAAAAATTAACAATTTTAATGAAAATATCCGTAACTACAGCTAAGGAAATGCTGACTGTGGATAATTTTTTGGTCAAATTTTATTTGCTATCAAAACAATATCGAAGCATGGCTGCAAGAGTCGGATTAACAATTCACAACTCTTAGTAAGTAAATTAATTTTGAGGTAAAATGCTTGCTTTACAATGTTTTATGCTGTCATGGGCAAAATAGCTGACCAAGAAAATCAATCTTTTAACTGTATTGGTCTTTGCAGTCATGTGTGCTTGTCAGTGTGCATGGCTGACCACTACCTGAAAGTAATGCCAACAATGACAGTTGTCATAAATAATGTCTTTAGCTGACCAAAAGTCTTCACTAATGAAACATCATAAACTAGCATTCTGTTCCATACTTTATACCAAAACCAGTTTAAAAAAGTTATCAAATGCATTTTATTTTGAACTTCAGTCACCCTAAGGACTTAACTCCACTCTTTTATTAACACTTTCCTTTGATTTTGACACATTCCACAACACATGTGAGTAGCTATTTCCAAAACATGTTCTTTCAATGACTTGACAGTTTTCAAGCAAACGTACCTTGAGAACAGTCAATCCAGCATTGGTTGCCCTTGCAACAAAAGAATCATTGTGCTGTCCATGTGACAACTGAAGCTGGTCATATCTGGCACACACAGTTCCAATCTAATACAGCCTTCACTGTAAAAGGTCTGGGTTGTTATACTTGTTATTATGCTTACTGGAACTCGTTGGACTCTGAAACATTACACTGTAGCTCTATTAGTGGATTTAAACGCAGACTTAAAACACTACTTTTCCGTCAGGCATTCAGTAGGACGACTTGAACTGTCCGCCAGCGCCTCTGAAGTCATCCGACATGCTGGCGCTATACAAATATGATTATTATTATTATTATTAGCGCGCGACAGCATGCTGAGCGCGCTATATGCTATCGCCCGTCCGTCCGTCCGTCTGTCACACGGGTGGATCAGTCGAAAACGGTTGAACTTAGGGGCATGCAATTTTCACCATACAGTAGCCCCATCCCTATAGTTTTTGCAGGATAAGTTAAATCCAGAAATTCGAACGGGATCCCCCCCAGCGGGGGCGTCAAACAAGGGTGGGTAATCTGACTAGCGGCTTGCGTGTAATTCAATACGTGACGCAACTTCATTCGCTAGGCGGCGCTGTCATCGTGCGACATGGTGTTTGCACGTTTTTCTCCACTGATTCTGCTGAATTAACTTGATCTGAGAAACTGCTATATTATTTTGAAATAAATGATATTCACGCTGAAATTTATTCTGCGGTTGTGTACTTTTCGGATCCTGTTTTAAACTAGATTTTTTGCGGTTACATGGACACCGATTTAAAAATATGCAAATTTTATATATCACACTAAAATAACATAATTACGGCTGCATAAAAGATAGACAC
>Ga0209781_1000558_pt1 | contig 10013 bp, 3 predicted proteins | sample WorMetHERISLAND1_3_FD_187386 | JGI IMG/M metagenome (GOLD analysis project Ga0209781, IMG submission 187386) | Marine gutless worms symbiont microbial communities from Max Planck institute for Marine Microbiology, Germany - Olavius albidus HERON... | ecosystem: Host-associated > Annelida >...
CCCAGTGTTCTTATGCATCTAATCAACGAATACAGATCCGACGATGGGAATGTTCTTGTTCGAGGGAGTGGCAAAGTCTTAGAGTGAGAACGAATGGTGCAGAGGTCTTGGATGCTACTTCTTCAGAAGTACTAACCACAGAAGTGTGTAAACTAAAATGATCCTGCTAACGTCTTCATATCACCGAATTTTACAGCCGGGCATGTGAATCATTATAGACTAGTTCGTTCTCTTCCGCAACAAACTACAGATAACCGTTGAAGATCACACGTCAAGGCCACGACAAGCCATCTCACAGCAAGGCCTGTGCTTTGAGAATCAAGGCCAAAAAGTTTGGCCTTAAGGTCGAGGCCTAACATCACTGGCAACAAGCGGATAAATAAGATAAACAAAGAAGCCCAAGCTTCTTTCAGTTTGCGGTTCTTGTGAGAGAAACTGCACCGACAGAAAGTGAAACATCCTTCATTTGGTGGCGCAGAAACTGCACGGCAAGGCCATCGGCTTTAATTTCTGTATCTAATCTTTCTGCATCTGGCGCTGCAGAGACAGCCGTCGAGTGGAACGTAACGGTTCTTGTGGTTCGTGATTATCCGCGCTAAGCTAAGACGAAAGAAGTGGATGACCGAGTGGCAACCAATCTACAATGCAGAAGGAAAAATGCAAAGATATGGATAGGCCTACATGCTTTTTAACATTGTTTAGGCCTATTACGATCGTAGGCAAGCCGCTACAATGGACGTATACACAGCACAAAGAACCAGCATCGGCACGCTAGCCTGGCAGAACGATATGACATTTTATTAGCAGTAGGATATAGAATGTGTGCATGTTCTGTCTTATATTATTTCTATGTTAGTTTTATGGTATAGTACAGGCTCTATATTATTAATATTATTATTACTTTCTTCATATGGACATCACACTCACACTCACAGTTGTCTGAAAAACATACACCTCACCTCAAATCTGTTGCCGCACGACCTTGCGAAAATTGGATGTTCAACTGTGCAGGTTTACAGCACGTTGTTCAATGCAAATGTGATGCAAAGTCGTTTATTTTCAGTAGGCCTATCTGTTCACCAGAGATGTCAAGATCTGTTCCGTATGTCTACAGATTATTTAACAATACTACAGCATGTGTAAAAATGTCTGCTGTGGGGAAACATATGACATTGTATGCTTTAAGTTGTGCACGCGACTGGTCAATGTATGCGTCAGTGACGCGCTGTTAAATTCTGCAGTGCAAACTGTTTAGCAAGCACTCAGAAAATCAACTAGTAAGCTAAAAATAAGCCTGTCAAACAGAAATACCTCCTAATTTATCATCTCAACAAGACGTGTGTTATTATTCTGCTGCTGAAATCCTGAATTTTACGTCGGTTACATTTCACAGCGCTTTTAACGTACAACCAGTCAGAATGCCAACAGTTCTGGTAACAGGGCCTACTGTTACGCAGAACTCACCATTTCTTCCATATACAGCTGGAGCCGTGGAGCGTAACCATCGCCAGTAGCCTGCTCATTGCAGCTACCCATGTAGTGATGGCCAGGCTACTTTGGCCTCGATAGCATGATGGATTGACGGTATACTCGAAAACGGTCACCCATCTCAGTACTAACCGCTCTCGACGTTGAGCAACTTCGTTGATGCGACCAACGATGTTACCACTGAACCAAAGCTCAGCTCCAACATTATCAACTGAAGAATTTATGAAACAATTGGACATCATCAAATATTCGATTAAGCCAATGCTACGAATTTTCTACTGCAACAGCCAACGAATAGAAAACTGCAACAAGAATAGTACAGACAGTAAAAGGAATTCTCACATCGTATACGTCTAATTACTGCGAACATGCTGCAACAAATAATGCGATTCCACGAATATCGCGAATATCAGATAGCCTACTTTCAACTCTTAACAGATGGCGTTCGTTGACTAGGAGCTAATAGACTAAATTCGACTTGATATCGCATGTAGTGTGACTCGATCGCAAGTGTATGAGGTGTATAGCCTACTCTGGAGTATTTGCATCGCAAGAGATACTCGTGTTGCAGATTTCGTAGAAGCGTCCGGTGTACCGAAGTGTGGAAATCGACTTTCATCGAATTACAATACATTGTTAGACATTTGAAATATAAAGAGGACTAGTATTTTCTGATAAAACTATATAGATAACTGTTGAAGCAAATCATCAAGGCCATGGCTGGATACATATCAGACTAGACTGTGCTTTGAACATCAAGGCCAAATAAGCAAACGAATGTCTTTACAGAGACTATACAGTCAGGTATCGAGTATTATGTCAGAAATACCGCGAATGTCAGATACTTTCAAAGCTTGATTTCCAGCGTTAGCTATTCGTTGACTAGTAGACTACAACATAGTTGATATTACACACAAAGTTACTGATTAGAGGCAAGTGAATGACGTATAGTCTGGACTGTGAATCTTCTGCATCCGTGACTAGTGATGTGGTATAGCCTACTCGTGTTGCAGATTCGTAATGTAGGCCTATCGTATCGTGAAAATCAACCTGGGATGTAGAGAAGACAAACACGGACTGCACGGTTGATGTTTAATTGCTTCTCAGAATGATATCGAGCTTTGAAAGAAACGAGAGATCAACGTCAGTTTCTAAAACAGGATCTGTTGGATTGATCTATGCGCCGTATGGGCGTAAAGCACAACTGTTGAAACTAAGAGAGAATCGTCTTTTGGAACTAGCTTCCCAATGAATTCGTTGATGAATGTAGACATGTTTTGACGAACATACAGAGAGCCCTTCAGAGAGTAATTAACCAAGTATTAAATTTAAGTGTGTCGTGCCAAAAAAACGAGCACACACGTCAAATGTCCGCATAAGCAGTGCAACATTTTGAAAAGATGCCAGAGAAGTAGTGAAACGTGCCAAGGTGTTCGTCACTTAGGCAATTTAGGATACACTTTAGGCAAGAGCCAACGAAGAGTTTGTCAGCGATATTTTGTAAACTAGAAACTCGTTTTCTCGAACTGGAACTTGTCTCTGTACGTCAACAAAGTTGCTTTATATTATGCCTTCAGCTAATTAACCGACATTTCGGTGAATCAGCTAAGCAGGTGAAAACTGGCGTACTGACTACTGATCTTCCATTGTGGTTGTACTGATCCAGTGCTTCATCACCTGTTGCACGTGTAAACCGATATAATCTACAGTGTTGTTTGAAACAACAACACTCGTTTGTATCGTTATTGTTGTTGTACAGTGTCGTATAGTTCTAAATCTGTTGTTAGCAAAACTTAAAACTCGGTATTTTAACTGAAATTTTGTTTTATGTAAGCATGTAATGTCAGTCTACAGTGCTGCAGTAGGCTACTTCTAAGCTAGTGAATGTTGGACTCTGTACCCGGACCGCCGTTATATTATGATGATTATGGAAGCGTCTACGCAACATCATAAACGTACACTGGCATGAAGAGAAAACCCCAATCACAGAGATAACTTAATCAGCACTGTAGTTCTGCTAATGCGCAGACAGCTTCGCTGGGATGGACATGTCTGTCGCATGGACAGTTCTCAACAGTGTTGAAGCGACTGGCAAGTAGTGTTGGTATTTGGAGTGGATTGGTTAAGTTGTAGTTGGCATGTAAGTTATTTATTGTAAGTATATTAACAATATACTGCTTTCAGGTGTATTGAACATTGTTGTTTATTGAAAGTGTAAAATGTCGGTTGTCTTTGTCACTGTGTGTAGCCTAGGTCTACATAATAAATAACAACAGACGGTTTAATTAATGCTGAGTGAACGGATGCACAGAGTTTGCAGGGCCCAGTCTCTCGGCCAGCCGTTTGTATAATCTGGGAAGATACTCGATTTACATGGTTTATATAGACATGTACCACAGGCGCATATATGTTGTATAATGGTACACCTTGTACATACACCGTGCAAGTTTTACGTGTATAGCCGAATGCAGTGATGTGCTAGTTTGGTAGGTTATATTCGCACATTGTTCAATATAGTGCAACTTATTAATCTTAACATTAATTTGCGTTATTATCTTACACTGTTGTCAGAGCGAGCAATGGCTCACTCGAAATATTCCACGACCCATCATCCATGTGACCCACAGAGTATACTTGATCCACGTAAACCATGATCTTTGGTACACCTGTGCACTTATGTATAGCCGTGTAAAATAAAATGCAAACAAAATTGAGTTACTGTGTTAAAAGTAGGCTACATGCATATAATTATGCCAATTAACAAGAGTTGGGAACTTATCATTGCATTGCTGTAGCGCATGGTCTTGTTCAAAACTGATGACCATTGGCCCACTCTCCCATTGCCAGCTAGCTCTGCATGTTGTTGTTTTGTGTTATAAAATATCACCCAACGTGCACTTCCACTCAGTCTTAAGATCAACTGCGACAAAATCAAGATCCAAGGATCCGTCTTCAATACGGCTAATCCTGCATCGGTGTCTGTCCTGGGTAACCCCGTTGAGCTGGTGGAGTCCTTTATCTACCTGGGATGCCGAACTGATGCATGCGGAGGAAGTGAAGAGGAGATCGTGAGAAGTCCGGCAAGCGACTTGATGCATTCGATCGGTGGTGCCTTCGGCACATTCTGCAAGTTCCCTTCACTGCGCATGTCACCAACAAGGAAATTCGCATCCGTTCCGCTCAACCTCCTGTCACCCAGACGATTATGGCCAGGCGTCTGAGGTTCTTCGGCCACATTGTCCGTTTGGATTCAGATGAGGACCACACGCGGGCCCTCAATGCCGGCATCGACGATCCGCCGAAGGAGTGGAGACGACCTCGCGGTCGCCCTCATCAAACATGGCTTCGTACAATAGAGAACGACCTCAAACAACAGAACCTGGGGCTGTGGTCTGCCAGGCACAGAGCATATGACCGTGAACTACGGCGTGAAATCGTGGAAACGGCAACACTCCAGCAGGGGCAAGCTACATGGTGATGATGATGAACGTGTACGTTACACAAGGGCTGTTTATAAAGTGTCCACATCATAATGTGTTTCGTGCGTACACTTAAATATGCGGCTGTAGGTCAAGACTATATGTTAAACCACGGTCTAAAGTGGGATAAGTGAGTGTTAACGAACTTATCCCACCCTATAGACTGTGGTTTAACACACTTATTCCTCGGTCTCGCGAGTCACGCATGACTGCACACCAGTGGAGTTACGACACGCTTGCCTGCACTCAGGTTATACCACTGTAGACATAATATTAGAGATAGGGACTACCAGTGCGACCGTGGAATAGTTATTCCATTTAAAGGAAGAACAATCGAGACAGAACGCAGTCCGGTGTCAATCCCAAGTATCGTACTGGTTTCGTTCGAAAGTTTCATTATATTAATATCGTGCATGCGCACTGAATCCACTGAGATAATGATATTCGCATGCAGTCACGCAGTCGGTGGGTCGTGATCACATGAATAATAATGTCAATACCCATTACTCTCGTGACGTGACACTGACTATACATCCTCATCCTGTTGTACATGTGTGCTGCTGAACGAAGCAGGTGCATGTTACGCCTGCTGACGTTACGTCGTGACAATTACGATACATATGCCTGCTGCAGGCATGGGTAGGCATGGGTAAAAAAGGGGGCCTTGCTCCAGTGGGGCGTAGGCTGGGTGCTCATCTCCCTCACGTTGGCTGTTGAGCCCGTAGGTGCATTGGATAGACCACTGAGTCTCTGACGCGCAGCCAGACCAACGGTGTGGATGTTGGCATGGGGGTGTCCACGCTAAAATTAATATTTGCCGCCCCCAGCCTCCTTCCTCTCCTGCACTACGTTCAGTTTCACAACTCCACTCCATGCACAAGCAGTGTGCACTGAGTTAAGAAACAGTAAACAAACATTATGTCCCAGTGGCTTCCCTCGGAAAGTGACACCTGGGATAGTCCGGCCCCTTGTTACTCCTTTGCTATAGTTGCTATACGCCACTGGTTATTCTGACTGGGTCGAGTCAAATATGAGATTAGCATAATAGTTTCATAATCGATTGTAGTCCGCCAGACTATTTATTTTCGGAGAATGCATCATGCATGGCCCTGACCCTTAAGAGCCCGCAGAGGCAGATTGACCCATGAAACCGGTAGCTCATGGCCTAATAATAAACTTATGCTAAGTTATGCAGCTATAATAAATATTACAGTTGAGTAATTTTTCGGGCAGCGATTCACTGGCTGGTCCACCGGGCTTTGTCCAAATGCCCTATGACCAGTAGGCCCTATGCTCCTAGCTGAGCCTGACTTCGCGACGAGACCATGCAGGCTGCAGCGATGTTCTGAAATCATCACTGTATGATAGGCCTATACCATGGACATGCCTATCTTAATCTTTGCTTACAGCCCGGTAACAGTCACTTTGGTGGACTAATGTTTATTTAGCTATATAGTCTTATCAGCTTTCATCTTACTTGTGGCCTAATTATCATGTTATGATAGGCCTATATATACGTCATACACGTTGACATATCGAGGTTTAACTTACTGTAGCGAGGTTTGCCTACAGTGCAGAGATACGCTATTTTGAAAAGTTTGAATTGCTATTTTTACAGTTAGTATTTTTACTATAATTAATGCTAAAACGGCGACGGTGAGTAGTGAAGAATTTCACCCCCAAAATAGGCATAGGCCTATACGTCATAACTCTGCAGATCAGCACGTTTAGGCAGGCCTTTAGCCTATTTTTATTGTTGGCGTGTCTGGCGTTTGGCGTCTTTTGAAACTGACCGTTTAACGTCCGTGTATTCGTGCAGTATAGGGCCTATTAGCAAGGAATTCAACTACGCCAGCGGTGACTGAATTTGAGCACCTAGTGCTACATGGAGCGTGACACAAAACGCCCTATTTGAATCAGGATGTATGTACTGTACAATACACACGCCATATACACTAGGCCTGCCGGTATACATAGATTCGTTCGCCCATGGCAAACAACCATATAAAAATACTCGTGAGACGATAAGGCGTTCCCACAGTCACGGCTCAACACTTACACCAGGGTACTTTTTGTTGGTTTCACGGCTTGACAGTGACACTTACCCAAGTGAGATCAGCTTATGAACTCAAAACTGTCGTTATATTGCTGTGGGCGTGAGGTCGTGTGACTCGTACCATTATTGACATGTATAGTCTTATTCAGGGTTGCATGCGTCATAGTGGACAACGGGCAGGGACGTCTTTAGAAATGTGAACAGGGGGGCGGGTGTACATTTCAGATGTAGGCAGGCTACATTTGTGTTCAAATATTAGCATGATTTTTTCGCATTCAATATTAGTAACTGTATCTTTTTCACTTCAAAGGAGGGCACTAGGGCAGGCGTAATTAAGGGCCCCGGAGCGCCTGCTAATGGGGTCAATGCCACAATGGTTAGAAACATCTCAGTTCTCTCACGCAAAAGTAAGTTGTTAGAATCATAAAACACGGTGTATACAAATCCGTCAAATGTAACTGACAACGAACAAATTAGGCTACTGTTCATGAGGGGGTCGGCTGTTTTGAACAAAAAGAGTCAAACCCGCCCCGACCTCTCTTGACAACAATACAGCTTTAGGCAAGATGGCGGACCTAACGGTGTGTATAGGTCTAAGTAAATGCATTTATTACAATAAGGCAGACATTTGCGGCAGGCTTGGCATTTTACGTAGTACCGTACAACAGACTGTAGGGCCTATAAGCCTATTTAATTTATGCCTTCCACGAAAATGAAAGTGACATGCCAGATTTCCCAGACGATAATAGAGGATATCGATTTTCTGGCGTCAGCAATATACCCACACGTTGGGAAAGTTACCGACTGCTGGATGCCAATTTTACGCAAAGGATGTCAGCGCGCTGGCCAGGAGATACATGTAGTACATAGTCAGCCGCTATCAACTTTCCAGGTTCTTAACTCTTAAGTATACGTACACTGCAGCAAAATAATGTAGGCCTACGGTATATTCACAGGTTCTTCAAGGGCAAAGACAGATGGATATAAAGGGCTAACTTGGCTAAGCTCACCCAAGTGTCGAAACCAGAACATCAGAGACGTTAAATGACCGCCCGCGCACCCGTACATAGCCATTTTCGAACTTGTCCGCCTTTTCGGCGTAGGATAATGCCCTGAAAATTTGGTGATGATCTCTATAGCGATTCAGATCAGAAGTTATCGTGTTGACAGACATCCAAACACGCAAACGGACATTACTGAAAGCAATACTACCCTGGCTGCGCTGGTGGCAAATATCTCCAAATACGAATGACCCAGCCTGCAAAAATACACGTATGAGATACTCCAACAAAAATCATGCCTGCCTTGCTTAACATGGCGTTTTCGACAAATTTGGGGCAATAAAAGCCATAATTTCCAGAATTCTAAAAGAGCCAAAAGGTCAATCCAGAACGCAAAAATGCGTACTTAAACGAATATACAAAAATTGGCTGCAACTAGAAAGCATGCACTCAAAAACTCAAAGATCGCAAACCTCCGCCAGGCAGCCATCTTGGATTTAGCAAGCCATTCGCCGAGACCACGGTGTAAAATAAACATTACACCGTGCCGAGACATTGCGAAACAAGAACAACCAAGCGTAACTGTCGTGACCCGGAGACGGCCGTGAGTAATTTCTGCTGCTTCCGCCGCCGCTGCTGCTGCCGCCGCCGTTGCTGCTGCTGCTAGGCTACTGTGTGTAGGCAAGATGATAGTTTCTAATTAATTACTACTAATTAATTAGGGCCTATATTAGCCTGATGCAGAATTTTGTCTTTAATATATGTGTGTAAAGTTTCATAACGACAGATCCTTGGAGAATGGAAATTCTGATAACATCAACCCCAAGAACAAGCACAACAACAACGTTGGTAGCGCTTGGAGACCCGCCTGATGGTCAAAACAGTATTTAAATGTGCATGATCGTCCATCGCTGTCTACACGCTGAACGTTCCATCCTACCTGGCCAACCTCTGCTGTTACAAATTCCAGAGCCGGACTCGGGTCGGCGGAGCTGAGAGCCGTTTTAACACTTGAACATCGAGAGATAAGCATTCGGAGTTGTATGCACCTCCTATTCATTGCATGGAACAACCTGCAGCTCGACCTTCGCCCGACTGAAGGAAATTGAACCATTTCACATTCACATTATAGGCCTATCATTGTATCCGCATTTGTAGCATTGTAGTTTTTTTGTTGTTAGGCGCCCTTGTGTTATGCGCACTTACGTCGCTTTAATGTCGAGTTTTTAAACGGATAGACATAAAGAAATATAACAACGTAGATGACGCTCATCAGAAGCAACGAACAGAAGACGTAGAATAAAGAGTGGATCTGCAATAGGCCTAGGCCTGGACATAAGAACACCCACGAAGAAGTCTACCCATCATGATGGAATGATTATGACGAATCATGTCGTGGGCCACGTGTACAGGTAAGTTTCAGCCTGTGCGAGATCGTTAAACATGCAACTGATCTCGTCCGCTGTTGCTCAGTTGCTCTATAGTCTATCAAAATTATTAGGCCAGGTTTACTTTTCGGAAGTACACCGTAGGCCCATTTCAATTTCGAAATACACATTACTTTCAAAACTTCATATTTTAATCGCCTTTCCTTCAGTTTCTCTCTGCTACCACGTTACGTAATTATCCCAGACCTGTCCATGCTGACGACGTAAGTAAGTAATCAAGTAATTAAAACGTAGCTTTATATAGCGCATTATATATATCGTTAAAAAGAAACCACCTCTAATGCGCTGGTCACACTATCAGCGACTGAACAGAATCGTTTTCAGAAACCGCTTAAACTATCAACGCTGTCCAAATTCCTAAGTTCATCTGGCAGTGAGTTCCAGATTGTCGGGCCAGCATAATAAAACAAGAAAGCTGTGCTATCGCAAAGATGACCGCGCACTGCGCCCTATACATGGTGCCCTGAAAATTTTCGGGACTCCTTGACTACGCCCACGGCTACTATTCCCCACATTTTTCATGGGCTTTTGTTCTGATCCA
>Ga0209781_1000559_pt1 | contig 10012 bp, 8 predicted proteins | sample WorMetHERISLAND1_3_FD_187386 | JGI IMG/M metagenome (GOLD analysis project Ga0209781, IMG submission 187386) | Marine gutless worms symbiont microbial communities from Max Planck institute for Marine Microbiology, Germany - Olavius albidus HERON... | ecosystem: Host-associated > Annelida >...
TTCTGCTGTATGTTGACGGAAATAACGATTAGTAATTAGAATTAAATTTAAACTGGAATTGAAATAGAAATTAGAAATTATATTCAGAATTAAAACTAAATTAGAATTAGAAATTATTTATGCAGTAGAATTAGAATTAGAAGTAAAATTGAACAGTATTAAGTAAAATAGTAATTAAATTAGTTATTATTTTAAGAAGTAAAATAACACTGCTGGGCACTGTTATGTATGCACTCTGGGCTGACCAACGCGTACGTACTCGTACTTTCGTGAGCTCTTACAAATGCTGCGCGCACTCCCTTCCTGGTCCACTCGTAGTTGTTATGTAAAGTTACAGAGCTTTTTAGTGAAAATGGGCTTCGCCTAATTGGCAATAACCAATCACCGACGCCGTTCATATGGAGTGGCGGCTTCTGAGTTGAAAGACCACCCGCTGCGACGAAGAAAATCGCGTCCAATGACCGGTTCATGAATATTCAATACGGGAACTAACGACCGTGACTCGCAGATGTTTTCTGTTCGTTCCGCACAGCTGTTGTAATCAGCGATATCAATCTGAATTATCGCCGATATGACAGCAGTTATGGACACGACTTTAATGTGCAAACAGGACACAACGCTCGCTTATATATCATGTGTAGCAGATTGATATTATTATTATTATTATTTTTAAGACCCTCAGTACTAAATTCCCGAAGGTATGAAATATTGATAAGCAAGGTGTAAATGACTGCATCGGCGGACTTATCATGCGGGAAAGTGCCTAAGAATGAGACAGCATTTCCCCTCTGCAGCAGTTCTACGGCCTGCTGACTGCATGAACCTGCTGTTTCGATGGCAACTGGGAAGAAGATGTGTGTGCTGGCCCAGTGTATCAGAGTTGCTCCATCTGGGCGTTTGCCATCGCTTCTGGGAAGGCCGGCCGGTTCTTTGATCGCTGGAATTTTCTCTCCACAGGTCAGGATGTCGTTCATCTGACTGTGACGCTGCTGTCTGTGGGCGACAAGCCAGACCATGCAAACCTCGTGTGTCAACTAACTTTCCACAGACACAGACGTGTCCAAATTTTACATGCCTATTAGGCTTTCGTATCTACGCTCGACTACAAATTTTCATTCAATTATCTCTAACTGTGACGAAGTTATGTCATATTACGTGCGACCACCCAGCGTGCGTTTCGGTCGATGGTGGACATTTTGAGCATTGATGGTGGTCGCGCTTAATATGGCATAACTTCATCAAAGTTGTAGGTAATTCGAAAACAATTTGTAGTCCAGCATAGATGGGAACGTATAATAAGCTTGAAAAATTTAGACTAAAAATTCCCAACCGTTCGGGGAAATGTCAGAAAACCTCAGGGTGATTTTTTGACTCACACTGTATATAGTTGTGTGATGTGGTGCTCACAGTGCGATAGTATCACACCCACTATCTGTGACAATCTTCACTTGCTTCTGGTGCGACAACGTGTACATTTTAAGATCTGTCTACTGGTCAGTCAATCAATCAATCAATTTATTTGCAAAGTATGACATAACAGCAATTATAATAAACAGTGGTGGCAGGACAACAAGGCAGTTAACTGCACTAACAGTTGCCCTTGGGAAAAAACAAACACATGCAGAGTAAACTAATCTATAGACCGCTGACCGCATACCCTATGGGACTTTTAATCAACCATGAGAAAAGAGGTAAAATCGATGCGGTGTAATGAGTCACGGAAGCGACAAAGAGAACCAAAGTCAGTGGTATCAGTGGGCAAGCTGTTCCACGATTTTACTACACGACCAGCAAAAAAGTTTCGTCTTACATTGGCAGGGGCATGATTAACTTGCAATTTATATGGATGACCACGAGTAGACAAAGGACTAAATACAAAAAAGTCATTGAACCGCAACCGCAAGAGTATTTTATAACACATACGTGAACTAATAGGCCTAAGGGTAAACGGACATTCATACCCCCGGACAAAAGCCCCCCCCCACCCCATCTGATATCACACATTGAATGCAGTGGCGTATTTAGGGGCGTATTTAGGGGGCCCTGCACCTGCCCCCTTCTCCCCCCTTGGATGTTACATATGTTGTACTAATTTTTAATGTCAAAGACATTGATCGTTCTAGTGTCAGCAGTCTCTACACGTCGCCATTTGCGCTCGGCAGGTCAAGGTGACCTGATCGTGCTGCAGATCTGAACTGGTGAAGACACTTCAGCTGCTCGTTCCGCCATACCGTCTGACAACCATCGGCCGTCGCTCGTTTCCTGTTGCAGCATCCATCGTCTGGAACTCATTGTCTGTCTACCTCCAGTCTTCACAATCTCTCTTCACGTTTCGACAACGGCTAAAGACACATCTCTTTCAGTAATCATTCCCCGACAACGTCATTTGACATCGCTGCACTACGCTCCTGTGGACTTCGTAGTGGCTATATGTCATTTTAGTCACGTTAAAAAACACTGATTGATTGATTGATTGTTGGCTTCGGTCCACGGAGCTTACCAGTCGCTGGTCCGTTAGCATGGAACAGTCTGCAGCCGGAGATGGCAGCACTGACGCCCGGACAGTTCTCAAGCCGGCTGAAAACTGAGATGTAGCCTATCTACGCAGCTTCTCCCAATCTACAGTGTGAGTCCAAAAAAATCCCCCTGAGGACTTGTGGTAATTTTTCCAAAACGGTTGGGAATTTTTCAACCAAATTTTACATGCCTATTACGCGTTCCCATCTACGCTATACTGCAAATTTTTATTCAAACATCTGCAACTTTGACGAAGTTATGACATATTTAGCGTGACCACCCAGTTCACATCATGTGCGCAAGATGTCCACCATCGGCTGAAAGGCACGCTGGCATTTTCTGAAATTTTCCCCAAACAATTAGGAATTTTTAGTCCAAATTTTACACGCCTATTAAACGTTCATACATACGCTAGAATGCACATTTTTCTTCATTTATCTCCAACTGTGACAAAGTTATGCCATATTAAGTGCGACCACACAGCGTGCGTTTCGGTCGATGGTGCACATTTTGAGCACATTATGGTGGTCGCGCTTAATATAGTATAACTTCGTCAAAGTTGCAGATAATTGAATAAACATTTGTAGTCTAGCGTAGATAGGAAAGTATAATAGGCGTGTGAAATTTGGACTAAAAATTCCCAACCGTCTGGGAAAAAATGTCAGAAAATTTTAGGAGGATTTTTTTAATTCACATTGTACACGTCAGCGCAGCCGTCATAATTAGTATTATAAGACTTGCGCGAAACATAAATGTTGTAATTGAACTAGACTGAACTGTTTAAAACCCGAATATCACATTATTTGTACCTAAGATGTAAAATGTTAAGTTTCCATCACTATGTGTTCTGTTTTGTCAGCTAGTTTTCGCGTTGCTTTTTTCGGCGTCTTCAAGGTTACATGAAGTCAGAGGTCACGACGACTACAAAGCTCGAGCGCAAAATGCGCTATAACTGATGAACAAGTGATCGTAAAGCAAAATCATTATACTTTATAATAGTGAGATGCGACATGTTTAGAGGCGTCGACAGGTTGACAATATTGGGGGTCAAACAATTTTCCTCCCCACCTTCTCTCTCTTCCCTTTCTCCCCCTTCCCCTGTCCCGTTGCCTTCGGCAAAGCGGTCCCGTCAAATCCAGCTGTTGTCTGGGAGTGGAAGCACTGTAAGCTCCCCCACCTGGGTTCGAGGTAGAACCTCGGCCGAAAAGGGCATTGTAGGTACCTGGTACATTCAGAGCTCGCAAAACGCGTCTGGTATCTGTCGTTCATTTTCGGCCAAACAAAATAAAAGTAATTAGTGAATGCCACTAAAGTAAAGGCTACCGTTATGAATACTGGATGACCCTTCCCTCGCCGAAATATTAAAGGCAGACGTGCCCCCCCCCCCACCAACCCCCGAATTGACATCCCATGGGCGGTCGGTGGTGTTGTGGTTAGGGTGTCGGACTTATGGTCTAGAGATCGCGAGTTCGACTCCCGGCCGGTTCATTGCCGGGTAGCCTAGGTCAACTCAGTCTTCCATCCCTCCGGGGTAGGTAAATCGGTACCGGCTTACTGGCTGGGGTGAAGACTGGCGTGTTCACGTGTGTCGGGTGGCAGCTAACACTGTGTGATCCCACATGGCAGGTGACGCCCCGTGGCTCTGTGATGGGTTTCCCACAAAGAGCTGCACGTTTCTTTAACCGTTAATCCGTACCTGTTCATGCACTACAGCGGGCAGATATCGTCGTGGCAATCTTGAAGGCCGATATGTCTACTTTTGTTAAAGTTGAAAGCGTCTTTGCGCGAAGCAGCTTTACAGTAAGCAATTACCCATATCTCGTTGACTGGCGTCATGAGACGAAAACGACCCCAATCATCGGATCCCGTGACAACTTAACAAGCAACGTTTCGTAGGCACCACAACCTGATAGTGCTGATTTAACGCGTTTGTCACTGTTCACGAGAAACATAAGTTGCCAGCTTTGTATGACCGTTGCAAAAACATTTCAAACAAGAAAGTCCAGCTGACGCAAGGGTTACGCGCGACAGCAGTGCATGTATGAAGGCCCCTACAATAGAAATCTAAGCTCAGCCGGAAACCTCATCCTAGAAGTACCAAACGTCACGTCGATCGGCAAACCGGTTGCGAAGTTATGGCCATTTTTGTATATCCAAGATGGCCGTCAGCTGCCATCTTGGATTTTATCGAACCGCAAATAGCACCATTCGATCCGCCGACACCGAAATCCCTAGCCTAGAACCAAACATGGAGTGGATCGGATGCACCGTTTGCGAGATATTCACCTTTAAGCTATGCTGTGACCTTGAAACTGGGTTTCGGGGTCACTCAATGTCATCGAAAGCGGCACTATTCGATAGAGCACATACGACTTTGTACTTGTCTTCTATAGTAGCTTAAATATGCCTCTATCTATTACCATTTTCGAGATATAGCCGCATATTGGTCTAAAATCGCCTCCCCCTTGTATTCGGTGCCCCTGGTACAACGGTTAAGCTCTATCAATGGATTAAGTTTTATTCTACGGACCTTGACAATGACGATGTACGAACTGTGACCAACGCAACGCTAGCGCATTGTCCTAGTCCTATTTTTGTCCTTTGTAGACCACACACATGCACAGGAGAGATTGCAGTTTGCAACGCCGTTTTCCGTTGGACGATCTTCTTTCGTTCCACAGATATTTGCCACAAGTTGCGAAGTCGTGCGAAATCTGGCCCACATTTTGATGTTTTTGGGCCTCCAATTTTTACTTACTATACAGAATTTTGTCAGAAAGGGTCAGTCAAACCTACTAAAATGAGTTGACTGTGTCAATTATACTACTTATTTCTTAAGTATGCAGGTTCAACATCTGATTGGATCACCACATAAAACACAGTCATCACTTGTATTGCTATTGATATCTGTGTGACAACAGACAAAGAAAGAACAAATAGCCATTTACATATCAGAACAGACAATAAGTGGCATGAACGCAGACCACCTACACTGCTGCCAATAACCAAACTCACAACAACCAAGATAAACTCACAGTAGAACTTCAGTAACACGAGATACGAAAAATGTATACCAAGCACCGACTGAACGAATACTACTGAAAATACTATAGTTGTAAAAGCACCACAACATTAACAGTCAATACAAACACTAACTCGTGCAAGAAATCACGAGTGACTAGATGAGCAGTTTCGTAATGGCACATCACCACAAAAATGGCCATTTCATTCCATCAGAGAGTAATACACAACTTGGTACGTGAAAATAGTGGAATAACAGAACAGATAAACAAGAAACGAGAAAATCAATGGTACATCGCTACGATAACACATGACTGCAATACTGTAAAGAAAAATGAGTGTAGTTAATTAAAACGAGCTTGTGATTGTCAACTTTGTGGGAGAGGTCTCCGAAAGTATAAGTTGTTGAAAGTGCACGACATGTGAGAGTTTAAAAACCGGAACGACATAAAAAAGGGTAAAAGGGTAAAGCAGTGTATAGCTGTTAATGGGACTCCCATGTCACAGCTACGGGACGTCACTTGCCATATGGGATCACACAGTGTTACCTGCCACCCGACACAAGTGAACGCGCTCCGCCTTAACCCCAGCCAGTAAGCCGGTACTCGATTTACCTACCCCGGAGGGATGGAAGGCTGAGTTGACCTAGGCTACCCGGCAATGCACCGACCGGGAGTCGAACTCGCAAACTTCCCATCACGAGTCCGACGCCCTAACCACTACACTACCGAGGCACCCAAATAGCCTCAACAAAAGGATACCAAACCAAACGAAATCACAAACAGTACAGCCAAACTTCACACAGAACATACAGAAACATAGCCTATAAGCTACTAGAGCATACTCATTTCCCATCGTGCTCAGGACAAGAGGCTGAGTGGTCTAGCAGATCACTCAGGGTTGCTTGCAAATGACCCAGGTGAGATTGGAACCCGGGGCACGATACGACTCCAATACTTTACCACCAGATTACTTGCACCCAATTAAAACACATCACCGACACTGCACAAAAACGTAAGCAACAAGCACGAACTGAATCAATACTACCGAAAAGACTAGACTTGTAAAAGTACCACAACATTAACAGTCAATAGAAAAACAGCAGTGTCCACAGCAGCAAACTATCGACATATTTTAACTCCAGTAAGATATCACCAATGCTGGAGCCACTGCCATATACTGCACCGAAAATACACAAACATGAACATTAAGCACCAGTGCATAAAAATCCCTAATGCCAGAAGCTGGGCTGCAATGTTTGTGACTTTTTGCGTGAGTTAAAGAAATGCTGATAGAAAGTAGAGCAATTACAAATGGTGAAGCCAGGCTCCACAAAAGATACAAAAATATAAACCAAGCACTGACTAAATGAATACTACTGAAGGTACGAAAGTTGATGATGGTGAGTGTTGTGTAGCAGCAAACCATCAGTATTTCTTCAACTCACGCAAAAAGTCACGAACGGTGCAGCCGAGCTTCTGGCCGACATTCACGAGAAAACCAATGAAGGTGTAAAACACCCTAAGGTTATTTGGAAACTGTACATTGAAGACGAAGAAAGCCATGAAGACTTGTTCAATGGCTTCAGCAAAACAGCTTGCTCGTGGCAGGGCAATGGCCAAGTTGTCAACCTTCAGAAAGTACTGCTGCTGGCAGGCGAACAGACACGGCTGCAACAGACCACGCTCACGTAGACGGACAAGTGCTTCATCGACTGTTTCATCCTGCACAATAAATGTCAGCTTCATGCCATGATAGTGCTAGATAACAGAAGAGCAGAGAGACAACAGAAGACAACACATCAACTTACATTACATTTGAACTGAAATAGTCACAAGGTATGTTAATGAACTTTACCCTCAAGTTTTCACGTCATTGAATGTCACAAAGAGGGCATCAGCATAAAACACAGCAATCCATACTTAATGTACAGCAACAAATATTTACTCCAGAAAAGGGTAACAGATACCGAAAGACGGCCTAAGCCGAGTCAGCTAAGCTAAAAACTCAATTTCGACTTTTTTGTTGGAAGTATAATGCAATGACTTACTTCAAACAACACAAAGAACTTTTCAATGTTCGCTTCTGGCGACAAACGGGGATTCTTCACCCCGCGCTTCGGTGGCGTTGGCAACATTGTAACCAAACACTTGAAAGCAAGTTCACTCATCTTGTCTAACAACACAAATGCAACACAGAAGACCTGTACTATTATAGAATAAAAACAAAAAACTACATTTAACTCAATCCACTGACAGTTAACATCTTTAGGCCTACCACGCTATCTGGAGCAAAGAGCATGGTACTGCCCCTAGGATGATGCCAGATATCTGTAACAGTTCATGAGTTATCGTATTGACAAACAGACAAACAAAGTCACAAACAGACACTGCTGAAAACAATAGCACCCTCGCCATGCTACACAGTACTCACCATCATCATCGTCGTCGGTAGCTTCTCTCAGCACGGAATTGTTGGCAGCTCTAGCCATGTTCAGCACCTTGACTTTGTAGTCTGGCCATACTGTCATTAACGGCTTGCTGGCAGGAAATAAAGAACGAAATTCTTCTGTCAGCTAAACAAACACATAAATCCAAGCAAATAATTTCTAATATGAAAAGCCGTAATATTTTCACATGGAAGTAAACAAGAAAGCACTCGAAGTCACCCTTATGAGATTTTCAAATACTTTTGCTGTCGCTTTTAAATTACTTTCCGGCTTCAGACGCTCAATAAGACTCATACATACATCTCCCTTCTCTTATCCACTAATTCCTCCCTACCGCTTTATTTTTACTCCTCGCACGCTACGTTCCTAGCGTAGCGAAGAGGAGTATATGAGATCAGTGTAAGAAGAAGTATATATTGAGGACCGACCGTCGCTGCTGCTGCTGCCAATATGCAGATATAAAAGTAAATATTATTGTCTTAATTAATTAGGAATTACATTGAAAATCCGTCACAGTGCGATTGTGTATAATATTGTCAATATAATATACAATATTGTAATATAGTAATATGTGAACTTTGACAACGATCGGTTGTAAAATGAAAAAGCCTTAGGAGGTCGCAAACCTGATAACAACAAGAACACCAACAACCACAAGCACAACAACAACATTCACGGCCTGTGAGAACCCGTTTCCGGGTCAAAAAATTAGTACAGCTTAGTAAACATCATTATGTCAAGGTAATCCAAGATCGTTATACATGTATTTATATTAGACTAGTACTCACAGCTTCTTCAATATCCTGAAAACGAGGATATTTGCGCAGTATTTCAGTGATGGTTGGATGCTTTTCATCGATCCATGTCCGCCTTTCCATTCTAGTGTTAGCCATGCACTGTAGTAGTTCGGATTTGTTGCTGAAATTGGGCCGTCGTTCACGCATCAATCGCACTTCATCACTTTCAGTAGATGTCACAGTCCTTCAACACAATTGTATACAGAACATTTTAAGCTGAATATTACAATTTCATTGTTTCCATTAGCACTGCACTTCAAACTACCATTCAGCCTGTGATGAGATGGGTAATTCTAACAAGCCATGAAATGAAATAATACATTGACTATGATTCATCATGTAAGTACTGTTCAACTACAAAACACAGATAGTTATCATCATTAGCTCAGCTCATGGAAGTAATGTAGTCAATGCAGTTTTTATGAGGCTGAGGCTGTGACAGCATTTCCGAGACAGAGGCAAGGCCAAGGAACTGCATGGTCACTGGTCACTCTCTGTTGCTGGTGGCTTATCTGCACCATAATGGACGACAGGACTCCGCCTGTCCGCCACCTGTCCACACTGTAATGGAGCTGATGAAACAGTTAAAGTTAAAGCTGAATAAAGCCCTCGACGAGAACTCATCCTTGAGCTATGGGACGTCACCTGCCATATGGGATCACACAGTGTTACCTGCCACCCGACACAAGTGAAAGCGCCCCGCCTTAACCCCAGCCAGTAAGCTGGTACTCGATTTACCTACCCCGGAGGAATGGAAGGCTGAGTTGACCTAGGTTACCCGGCAATGCACCGGCCGGGAGTCGAACTCGCGATCTCTCGATCACAAGTCCAGCACCCTTACCACTACACCACATCTTGTTGTACACTGTCCGGCGCATGACCAAGAGTTCAATACACCGCGTTTGGGCACTACAGACAAATCATCAGAAAGTGTTGCACAGAAGTTTGTAGACATCAAACAACTTAGGACATAGGCTACCTGCTCATATAGCTGCTACAATGCAGGCCTAGTAGTATGACCTGCCTCATCAATAATGGCCTCACTCACCATTCATTCATTCTGGATCAATCCCATAATATACCGTCGTGTATATACACCCCTAACGCACTTTTGTCACTGAAACAAATTCACGAACATATGAAGGTGATCAGCAATCACACAACGAAAGTAGCTAATAATGCCTGGTGTAAATTTTGGTGAAAAAATCAAGTCAACCAAATGTGACAA
>Ga0209781_1000560_pt1 | contig 10009 bp, 6 predicted proteins | sample WorMetHERISLAND1_3_FD_187386 | JGI IMG/M metagenome (GOLD analysis project Ga0209781, IMG submission 187386) | Marine gutless worms symbiont microbial communities from Max Planck institute for Marine Microbiology, Germany - Olavius albidus HERON... | ecosystem: Host-associated > Annelida >...
CGGGCCGCAGGGCGTGGAAGTAGCGGCGACTAGCTGGCTAACTGGCAATAGCGTTTATGAGTGAACGTGGTGACGATCGCAACGGCACTTCGAGAATGCAGCAGACCGGTACAATGCACTCACCCCCGCTTGCTAGCCGGCGATGAGATCGACGGTGAATCTGACCATAATGTCGCGCTTGAATGAGAGTATACGCGCCGACGCTACGGGCTTTCGTGCAGCTCGTCTCCGTATGTATATTGCGGCCGGCCTTGAATTGGTAAATAACGTCGTGACGCATAACGTTTTCGTCAACGTCACGCAGCGGCCAGCGCTGGCAAAAGGCTGACTGACGCCTAATGTAAGTGTATAGTATCGAGACACCGTCAATTAAACAGTCAGTCATGACGACGACTATACGGCACCTAGAGGCAATGACTCGATCGAAGTGACGGCTTCTGTGGCGACATGGATAACGCGTCTCATGGCACCAGTCGTTATAAGGTGGAGTACGATGCGTATGGTCAGGTGATAGTCGACGAAGGTAGCGGTAAGCACTCGCTTCGGTCTCGGAGTAGCGCTGGCGGCTACAGTAAATCCGTCCACGAGCCTGATAAGCGGTCGGCGGGTAGCGCAGACCGCCCAGAACAAACGAACGATGCCGGCTTATTACAAACCTATCCCGGGGCTGGTCAGCGTGACCCCCCAGAGACTCCGCAGTCCAACGGCAGCCCGCGGTACCGGCGTCGCAGTAACACGGTCGGCGACGAGACGACGGAGACGGTCGTGTCAGCCGGCGGCACGGTCAGCACGGCGTCATCTAGTCTTCTACGTCGAATCATCCGTCGGAATCAGCGACGAAGAGATTCCGACAGCGACAGCGACGCGGCTCGGCACAGCGACTACGGCATCGACCGGAGAAAAGCGAAGCGCAGTGGAGGTCGTCACAAGAAACGTCGAGGGAAGAAGAAACACAAGGGTCGATCGATCGATAAGCACAGCGACCCGTCGGCGTCACGGAGATACAGCGCCTCTGACATCTACGACGTTGGTGGTCCAGATAACGACTACTGGCGCGGGATGGTCGCCGAACAGCGTCGACTGTCGTCGCTGGATAAGTCGGCACGACGCAGTAGCCGAGAATCGAACAGTTCTTCGCAGCAGCGGCGGCGCGGTAGCGAAGGCAACAAATTCAGCGTGCGACCGCCACGAATCAACGGTACCTCGCCGGCGACAAGCGTGGGGACCGGGAGCACGAGCCAGTACGGCGGCAGTGGTGGCGCCTCACTGGTACGTCGTTCTGGACGCCGGCAGTCCAGCAGTGCGTCGAAGGTCGACGGCGACCGCTGCGGAACCTTCCCTATGTTTATGTTCATCGTTGTCGGATGCCTGCTCGTTATCGTAGGAACTATACGCATTTTCGTCAGTTTCTGGCACGAGTTCGGCAGCAGCGTCTGGAGCGGAGCTCTGGTGAGTAAACTACTCACTACTGAAGGGTGGCTTGGTGGTGTAATGGTTAGGGTGTCGGACTTGTGATCGAGAGATCGCGAGTTCGACTCCCGGCCGGTGCATTGCCGGGTAGCCAAGATCAACTCAGCCTTCTTTCCCTCCGTGGTAGGTAAATCGCGTACCAGCTTACTGGCTGGGGTTAAGTCGGGGCGCGTTCACTCGTGTCGGGTGGCAGGTAACACTGTGTTTCTTGCGGCAGGTGACGCCCCGTAGCTCAAGGACGGGTGTCGCGTCGAGGGCTATCCGGCTTTAACCTTTAACGTTTTATTTACCGGATCGATAGGCTACTGTTCGAACTCGCCGCAGCCCTGCGATAAATCACTGCCATGTCACGAAACTGGCTGTCCTCCTGGTCGCAACGTAAACGTCTCAAGACCGTCTCTATAGACCGAGACTACAACCCTGCAGAATCAAGTCCTTCAAGGAATGCGTACTTTCTAGTGACATTTCATTTTGTCTTTGAAGCAAGACAAGTATGTGTTCGTTTTCGCTATATTGACGCTGATGTGTTGCAGCTGCTGCTGTTTGGTTGCATGCACGCCGTGTTCGCAAGAAAATACGATCAGCACATCAAGGTAAAGCCGTCCATAGCTTGAGCAACTCAGCAATCTAACTAGGCCTATAGGTTCATTCATTAGCCCTGCCACAATCTTGATTATTCTGTCTCGTACGATAATGTCGCTTTTTTACCAGACTTGTTATAAAAGACGAATGAATTAATCGTCACGTCGGTCAGAAAATAATGAAGATTCTCATCTCTCAGATGACCTCCTGGTGATTTTACTCAGCACAAAACGTACGTAATAATGAAGATTCTCATCTCTCAGATGACCTCCTGGTGATTTTACTCAGCACAAAACGTACGTAAAGATGTGCATTCGTGATGACGTTAGGCGAACCTAAGTTCCGTTATACCGGTTCTCTTATGCCAAATGCACAACGCCGACGCGGCGGTGTGTATTGAATTCGCAATTAGTTCACGACGGATTTAGTCAAGAAATTGAGAACTGAACATGTTGAGAATTTTTCCAGTCGAGTTGGCTGCAGAATTGGAAACTGGGTCACGACTGCCGACGAGTGAGTACATACCGCCCAACGCAACACAGCTCGACTCAACGTGTTCAGTTTTTATTTTTTTTACCAAAACCATCGACAGTCGTCGCGAACTAGATGCGAATTCAATACACACCGCGCGACGCCGACGCGACTCAACTCGACAGTTCAGTCGCGTTGGCGTCGGCGGTATGTATTGGCTTTACCAGGTCCTTGTTTTCTGTTCATCGTCATCATTTTCTTTATTATGAATCAATTAATCAGTCATTTATATGACGTTATCTTGTTTTAAAATTTACTGCAGGCTCGGTTGTACATAGCAGTTGGAGTGGCGACGTCTGCGTCTGTCCTGGTCGCGACCGCGTTCAGTCTCATTGTTCTAGTCCCAGTGCTCAGTCGGGTTACCGCGGGTATCGACGACAGTCTCGATGACAGGGTACTCAGCGCCGTCAACTTTAGCAAGTTCGCCACCAACAAAACGTACGTATCGGCATTTCATACAATTGACAGTTTCAGTTTCGTTTTTCAGCTGCTGTATACGGAGTATCCAACATTCCGCCACGTTAGTTACAAACTGGCGCCTGCTGACGTTCAACAGTTTTCATAATTGTTATCCTTGGTAACTTGTTGGAAATGGTCATCATCATCATCGTCATCATCATTTAATTTCCAAGCACGTGACAATTCATTCATTCATTAATACGCAGAAGCAGCAGTACAATACACATAATCAATAAAATCTACATAAAATACACAAATAAGTAAGCCAATACAAATAACGACAGACAATAATAATAATTATTATTAGTACTTTATTAAATTCTATTTTATTATACTGTTTTTTTAAACTTGTGTAAATCGTGTACAATACTTATAATAAATAAATTACGGTATAGCTGAGTGTGCAGTGTGTAAGTACATTTGCTGGTTGTTGTATGCTGTTAGAGTGACGGGAGTAGAGAGTGTCACGTGGCCGAGCGTCGTCCTTGACTCTCTGAGTCTTCTCCTGCTCACCGTCGCCCTATACAGTCAGACGGCTACTGTCATCGCCATTGACCGCTACTGGAATGATAACTACAAACTCACCGGTGATGTATGTATAGACTGCCCCAGCCAGCGGCGTAGCGAAGGGGGTATATGGGTATATATACCCACAAAATCAGTCCAAGTAAACTTTTGTGGGGTAGAAATGACGTCAGAACGGCTATTGAACATGCGTATTGAAGGTTTATGCCTCCCCCAAAATTTTATACCCCCCAAAAACAAATTTCTGGCTACGCCCCTGGCCCCGGCTGCTGCTGCTGACCGCAAAATATTTGCAATCAGTTTACAGCTTTCGACAACGACAACCGACGAAGCATAATGATAAACGATCTCAATAAAAGTCAAAACGTTAAAGAAGTGTATAGCTCTCGTCACAGGACTACAGGGCGTCACCTGCCATATGGGATCACACAGTGTTACCTGCCACCCGACACAGAGGTGAACGCGTCCCGCCTTAACCCCAGCCAGTAAGCTGGTTCTCGATTTACCTACCCTGGAGGGATGGAAGGCTGAGTTGACCCGGCAATGCATCGGCCGGGAGTCGAACTCGGGATCTCTCGATCACAAGTCCGACGCCCTAACCACTACACCATCGAGCCGAGCATCCGAAATATATTTAGCATTGCATCAATGCAAGGACCTTGTTAAAATGGTTTAATTTTCAGACGGCGGCCATAGTAATAATTTGGTCAACGAATGACCGTGTTATCTTCAAACTGCAGAGAAGACCGCATACCGTGTTGGCCATCGGGACCTCACAGTAGTGAATATGGCCTATTACAGTACAGACGCAGGTAAAAGTCCGGGTACTTGCTATAGCGCGGCTTACAACAACTAGTGCACGACCAGCAGCGCTTTGCAATCTCGGAAGTGGCAGCTGATTGGCATGAGCTGTTGCTGCCATCCATTTCCCTCGCCAACCAAGCCTCAACGAACGCCTCAATCAGCCGTACTACGCCTTCACACCGTAGCCCGTAAGCTAGTACTCATTTTCCGTCCGGTGAGGGTAGGAGGCTGAGTTGGCCTGATCACAGTAGGTTAGCAACTTGTTTAAAGTGTGTGTGTGCGTGTGTGTTAGTGTCGATACTGTGGGCCACCACGACTGTGCAACCCAATCGATCAGATGTCACTGGGTCAAGCCACCATCTTCGTTGGACTTGTCCATATCACGATGCTGGAATACGTTCCAGATCACGATTCCAGTTCACCACACGCGTGGAGTACCGTCTGGTCCGGCGCGCTGGTATGTAAGACTCCTGCACCGGCGTCTGTTTAACCAGACAGTAGATGGACTTGTCGTTGGACTTTTCGGATGCAGTTGCCCTGGCATAAGAAATAGGCCTATATGCTTCAAAATGTCTTGAAGGATAGCCTAGGCCTATACCTGAAAAGTTGCAAAAACCAGACCAAAAACTGTTAAAACCGATGAGCGTGAACCTCCCCCCCCAAAAAAAAAAATAAATAGAAATGTCATAAAGCCGATACAGACAGTTCGAGAGGTGAAGAAATAAAGTTTGAAGGGAGATACAGTATAAGCAATAGCGTTATTGAGGAACATGAGCATTGACACTAAATTATGGAAGGCACTATCTAATGAATTAAAACAATTCCACTCAATTTTCTGCTTCAGAAAAAAATTAAAAATATTACCTTGAAAATTATTAGGCACTCCATTTATCTTCTTTTCTTTGCTCTTTTCTTCTTTATTCCTTTCTCCTTTTATCTTAGTTAAGTAGGCCTACGTAGTTAAGCTCTTTTAAAGTATATTGTGTAAATTTTGTCTTATTTTAAGTTGGCCAGGTTGAAATTGTACAGAGCATGTCTCTCTTCTATCACCTGGTCAGTTAGCACCTCATGGTTATTTCATGTACGTTTCTTTTGTTATTTTATGCATTTGTTTGTGGTGCTAATAAAATATTGATTGATTGATTGATTGACAAATGCTACTATAAGTTGCAATATAATAATAATGACTGATGAAATGGTCCAAATGGATATAGCTGTCAGTCCAAAGCATTAGTTCACAGAATATATCAGAAATCATCTCCAACGAGAAGAACACGCTCGTTATAGGGCGCCAACCTTCTCTAGGCGCACGCGACGCCAGTGCGAGTTGATCGCCCGCCCGCCTGTATACAGCTGGTGGCCGGATGCGAACGAACAAACCAACCAACGAACAAACCAGCTAACCAACAAACACGACGGACCGCATTACCTCCTGGCAGAACTGATAAAATTGGTGTCCGATATTTATTTTATAGCCGCCTAAGCTAACAATGCTTCATGTGAAGTGTGATAGCTTGCACTGAATTGGAAGAACGTATAGGCCCACAGTTATAAAGCGTCATAACATACGCGACATTTCGGCGCCACCGTTTCGGCGCTGTGACTAATCGGCGCCGGACGTTATTACGGCGCTGTATAGGACGCAGCGGCAACGCAACAGCGCTACGTGTAGCCTAAGCTTACGACAATCCTAACGTCTGCTGCATTGAGCGCTTCCATAGACCTAAAACAGCATCACAGACAAATTTCGTTGTCATATTTGTACTCAGCGAGTAAGTTGGCCATAGAAAATGCTCGATTTCCTCGAATTTGGCAAAAAAGCATTATTTGCCCAAGCCTAATAGCATGCATAGGTCAGAGGTCTCAAACCGCGTCGCATGCGGCCCCCATAGACCGATCATGTGCACCGTGCGGCCCGCACCGTCTGATAGCCGAAAAGCCCCGGCGCCGAAATGGTGGCGCCGAAATGTCCTACTCCGTCATGACGTGCAAACTGACTAAATAAAATACAGCCGGCCAGGCACGGCCGTCGCCCGTGATATTTAGGCCTACTTCTAACTTCCATCGCATGAAGCAGCTCCTGTAGTTTGATGGGCAGTTGACGCCCTCTTTAGTGGCTGATCATGGGCGATTTAATACTGCAGTAGATCGGCGCAAGTGTTCCAGGTAGGCCCTACACGTGTTTCACGGCAGTTTGCACGATTCCCCCACGTGTGTCACGCCAGTGAGTGCAGGGCAGTTGAGAACTTGAGATTGTGGCACTATAGGCTAATCGACAGTCGTCGACTGTCGAAATCAGTCAGGCCTAGTGTCACTGTGTTGAGGTAGGCCTATCGAGAAATAGGCGACCGTGCACGTTACAGATAGTACGCGATAACACACTATAGTAATTAACATTATTTTGCACTGTGTGTATTTGTGTTACTGTTATTCAGGTACTTGTGGCTGGATTTTCGGGTTTGTGCTACGGCAAGCGACCCGACTCAAATGTCGCCGTGAGTATAGATCAATGTTAAGTATAGTCCTAATTCTTAAAGGCTAATTTATCTGTTCCTACTGCCTCCACAGTTTAAGTTCTTTTAAACATAGGGCCTTTTTGCTCCATTCAGTCAACAAATAGGCCCTAGGCTATAGCTAGCCTAGCTATAGCTAGCCTAGCTATAGCCTAGGGCCTATACTGAATGGAGCAGAAACTGCATACAAATTCACATGCGTATACACTGCAGTTGAATTACAAAATTACAGTGTGGTTAACAAGTAAGTTATGCACGTTACCTTATTTTTGTTATAAAAAGTAATTTAACGTATGTGAGTTTAATCATTACTAACTTTTCGTTGTCAACTTAAGACCTTTTTGTCTAACATTTCTTTTCCAGGCAACTGAACTCCGTTTGGCATTGTAAAGTGGCCCTGTAGTTATCTGATAGTGACACTATAATCATAGCAACTTATTATTATTATTAAATAGGCTGTGAGTCTGAGGGCTCACGAGTAGGCTACTCGGTGAAATACTAAAACTAAATAATTTCGTCATGACGTGAATTTCCACTGCTGTGAAATTGCATGTAGGGTATGGTATCGGTGGCGCTGATGTCGTGCTCACTGCTTGGCTGCGCCGTCACGATCGTTCTTACCACCTTGTCTATAGTCAAAGACGCTGACCGGCTGCGAGTCACCGTCGAAAACACCCGTACGTCCGCCTGCTGTCGCTAGCCTATCACTGTCGAATAAACAACTCAATCATTGCACTCGGTAACACTAACAAAAATAATACTGGTAATAAATAAATAAACAAATAACATGTAAATACGATTGGTAAGCGATGGGAGAACCAGCGCAGGCAACTTTATAAGGGCCGCTTGATCGCCATCCCTGTAAAAGTGACTTCAGTCGTCTGGAACGCTTTTGCGCGTATGCCCTAGGCCTACTTATACGTTCTGCACTAATCTGCCAAAGCCAGTCGAGGCCTATAGTTGAAGAGAATAGGCCTTATAAAACTGAACTTCAGTGGATGGGGTGCATGGTATTAGGCATATGGTCTGCAACTTGCAAGTGCAAAACACGGCAACATATAATTGCATCCCGTTTGTGTAGTTTTGTAAGCCGAACTGCAGTGGTTTGCCGTATAGCAGGTGGTTATTTAGCGCCGTTAAGTCAGTGATTCGACGAAGCGCCATTGACAGATAAGCCTAATGAAGAAGTAACGCGAACTATAGAGTGGTGGGTGTGCATAGGCCTATCGTTTGTGTCATTGGGGCGACACTTCATTAGACCTTACTGCACGAAATTTGTTCGTACTGGAGATGGAGATGGTCTCTCAAGCCTCCGCATGACAACTAGGCTACTGTAGGCCTACGAAACGTGGCATCTAATCATCTGCGCTGACTTGAATTTGTGCAGAGTCGTCACAGCCGTACAGTCCGGTGAACCTGATAGCACTTGTTGTCATCCAAGGTGTGGCTGACTTGATCTCGGCCGTCGGGGTGCTGTTCGTTGCCAGCAATCTGTTCCGCCAGTTGAAAAGACTCTGTAACATCTGCGCCGCCACAATCATTGATACGCAGCAGATGTCCATCAGCTCATCCAGCCATCGTCGGCCGCATGTCGTTGCTGCCACCAGTCTTTGACATAATTATGATACCTGTCTCGTCACGACTGTCTTTGCACATCTATCATGTCAGAGGATCGTTGTTTCATTTTGTTCTAATGATATTGTAAATATGTGTTGTAAGTTGTCTATTTTTCCTGATTTGTCATGTTGTTCCTCTGTATCTTTGTTGTTTTTATCTGTCTGTTGTCTGTCCATTGTCTTTTTGTTTTATATGGGCCTTGCTGCCTGAATTTAAACAGATTGAATTAAATTAGTTCCATTGTTTAGGAGCGCCAGTCTTAAGACACGAGTTTGATTTGTTCCGTTAATCAAAACGTCTGAAAGTAATTCTGGTTAACTCCCAAAATATTTGTTCAAGTACAACCCGGACGACAGCTTGAAATAGGCCTAGGCCTATAGGCCTATATAGGCCTATAGGCCTAAGCTTACTTAAACAAATTTATTATTTACACTGGTGTCGGTTAACACTTCTTTGAAACAGGACTGGTGGCTGTTCAAGCTTTAGAGGTACATGCTACTTGAACCAGTATGAGCTTCAACTGGCTGCACATTCAATCATAGGCTTAACGACAGCGACGTTGAGTGATCACAGGGGTGTAATCCTTAAAAGAAGTGGGGGGGGGCGCCTGGAACTCAGTAGTGTTAGTGTACGGCAAAACTTGCTCGAATTGCATGTTCTGTGGTTTTTAAAAACTGAAATATGTACAAAAATACAATAAAATGATTACAACACATTGAATAGGGGGCCTAAATAGGCCTAATGTAAAACGCAAATTTGTAATGTTCTCAGCTGCAGAAACCAGGGGTTGTTTCCTAAAAAATAACTCTGGGAACGGTAAGTGCGAGCGCCGAAGGCGCGGGGATCGAGGCGCCGAAGGCGCCGAGGGGATGGGGTGTGGGGAGGGGGTCCCCCTCCCCACCGGGGGAGAGGTCTGGGGAGTGCCCCCTCCCAGAAAAAAATTTTCGATTTTGGATCTTAAATAGACGAATTTTGGTGCACACTGAGTCCTTTTTGTACAGTTCACCTAAAGCTGGTTTTAGGTATAGGCGAAGGTCAAAATGCCAATTAGCAATTTCTATGCCCATGATCGTTTGCTTCCGTTATAGGCCTACACAGCTGTTGTTATTTATTGATCAGACATGCCGGCCTTTCTGATAGAATGCTTATTTTGTTTATTTACTGTGCGCTACTGATCGACATTGTTGTCTCTCGGTGTCACCTGTACTTTTGGGGGGATAGTAATAAATCTAACAAGAAAGTTTAGCTAACGCCAACGTAAGCGCGCGACAGCAGTGCATGTATGAAGGCCGCTATCGAAGAAATCTAAGCTCAGTAGAAGCAAACATCATGTCTCTATCTTGTAAGCAGCCGATGCTATTTTACCCAGTAACCACGCCCGGTTACTTGGTAGGCCTGTATGAAATTTTCCTAGTTTTAAATTGGTGTCCATGTAATCGCAAAAAAATCTGGTTTAAAACAGAATCTGAAAAGTACACAACCGCAGAATAAATTTCGGCGTGTATATC
>Ga0209781_1000561_pt1 | contig 10004 bp, 6 predicted proteins | sample WorMetHERISLAND1_3_FD_187386 | JGI IMG/M metagenome (GOLD analysis project Ga0209781, IMG submission 187386) | Marine gutless worms symbiont microbial communities from Max Planck institute for Marine Microbiology, Germany - Olavius albidus HERON... | ecosystem: Host-associated > Annelida >...
GGGATGGGAGGGTAGGAGGGCAGGGGAGGGACGAGAGTAGGAATAAGTTGGGGCGTTCTCCGAGGTCCCTCGACCGATCGCCCTGAAACTTTGCCACATGGTTGGAATCTAACTGAATTTCATAATCCCACTACAAAAATTCGGGGGCGCTCCCCCCAAAAAATTGGGGCCAAAACATGCAAAATTTCGGTCAATTTTGGACCACTTCAGATTTTGATCGCGAATATCTCCGGAATGCGGCAACATATCCAAAATCGGGTAAGGTTCCAAAGTAGGGCAATTCCTCCTGGGTTTAACGAGAAACGTCTGGTGAACTTTGGTCCACTAACAGCCTGGAATTACATGTGAGTTTGGACCCACTAAAATGCACTTTTAGGAATACTATATCTCGGCCCTTAGGAGATGCTGCACCCTGAAATTTTTACACGCGCTAGATATCGACAAGGCTATCTAGCGCACACTCCAACTGGGACGGGGGTCCCCCCAAAAAATATAAATCGTGAACATTAAAAATTTGGTCTAAAATTCAGCGTGTGCGCGTCAATAACTTCAGGTCTAGTGGGAGTATCCTCACAATCTTTTTTTTCCATACGACGTGCTGCGAGCCAGGGGTTATAACGTGGGTACAATTTTTGGAAGGCCTGCCCCCTAAAATTTGGGAGGGCGAAAAAACCGTCCAAAATTTGTCGCAATTTCTGACAACTTTCGACTTTGATCGCGAATATCTCCGAAACGGATCGACAAATCGAAAATCGGAAAAGTTGATCAACTACAACCCCTCCCACGTCGGACGAAAAAAGACCGTGAACTTTGGTTCACAAATGACAAAGTTATTGACGTGCAAATTGACCGACCGAAGTGCACATTTTTCGGGAGACTGTATTTCCGACGGGGACAGGGTCCCCCCCCCAAAAAAAAAAATAATAATCGTGAAAATTTAAAATTTGGCTTAAAATTCAGCAAGTGCGCGTCAATAACTTCGGAATTAATGGGAGTATCATGACATGTTTATCCAGACGAAGTGTCGCGAGCAAGGGGTGATAACGTGGGTACAATTTTTGGATGGCCTGCCCCCTAAAATTTGGGATAGCGAAAAAACGTTTAAAATCCGGCGCAATTTCTGACAACTTCCGACTTTGATCGCCAATATCTCCGGAACGGATCTACATATCGAAAATCGAAAAAGTAGTTCATCAACTACAGCCTCTCCTACGTTGGGCGATAAAAAGTTGGTGAACTTTGGTCCACAAACAAAATAGTTATTGACGTGCATATTGACCCACCCAAGTGGACATTGTTCGGGAGACTATATTTCGGCCCTTACGGGGTCGGGTGATGTGCCCTCAAATTTTTATACGCGCTAGAGATTTCACAAAACTTGCTAACGCACACCCGAACTGGGACGGGGTACCCCCAAAATGATGAAAATTTAAAATTTGGCTTAAAATTTTGCGTGTGCGCCCCTATAACTTCGGGGCTGGTGGGAATATTCTCACTAAACTTTGCCAGGCCACATTATGAACTTTGGTCCACAAACGAAAAAGTTATAGCGCGCATATTGGTCCACCCGAACTGCTCGTATACTGTAAGCTGACGCAAGTCCATACGCCACGTGGTTCTTTTCTGAGTCGTTCACCAGCTGCCATTGCTGCGATAGGAATTTCGACCACCTAAATTGACTTTCCACTCGGACTTGGGGCGCCGGGCGGCCTCACGTCGGGCTCTAGCTGCCACGCACTTCTAGTTGTAATTGTAATTGGCTGCAATGTAATTGGCCAATGCCTGATTTGAACGTCACCTTCAACCTACGAGCGTATGTTGTCATTTCCACGTCAATGTCTCGGAAATTATATACGATACGTCCACAGAAACTGAAATTGCTAATAAAAATCACACGACAGCTTTTAGCTATTACGACTGTCGATGACTTTGGCTTGGCGTTATTTCAAGGTGTCATTACTCATTAGACTGCTTCACACCAAATCTCTCGTAAACGGTGCATTATTCGGCAAACGTTACTACAGAGTTCTAATAGGAAATCATCGATTGGTGGCACTTTTGAGTTTTGATGACCTCGAAGGACACGTGAAGGTCATTTCAGTCTGTCATTTCCACGTCCAGTATCTCAGACTGGCAGGCTTTCGCGACGCGCGGTCTCTAAATAAGCTAATAGCTGAGCTTCTGGTTACCAAGTTCTAACCGTGCAAGGGATGAACGCAGTAGTTCTGATTGTGCACACGTATAGGTCTTCTACCTCTCTCCAACAAATCCGGTGATGTTAAACCTATTCGTCGTATTTGGCGTGATTTTTTGTAGCGAGTGCACAAAATAGTTAAAATCTCTTTCGTTTTCCTAGAATTCACACGACGGTACATTCACGTGTTCTGTGCGATGCCTAGAAGCACATACTAGTGTTAATGGTCCGTTACTCTGCGAGCAGGTGTGAAACTTGTATGACCACCGTAAAACACTGTTGGACAACCCTGATTTAGAGCCTAAACAAAAGTGACATGGAGGTCTGATTTAGCGTATTCTGGTTGGTTGCTAAGCCAGAACAGCATGAATCACATCCGCAGGTTGCTGGTCAGGAATGGCAAGAAGGTGTTTTCAATTACCGAGTCTCACCTGCAGGCCTGATGCACGTGCCCAGCGCCAGGCACGGCGGTGCAATATAGTGGCAAAGTAGTCAGACAGACTCGCTCGAGCGTTAACTGACCGAAAGACGCGTCAATGCGTCGAGATTCACGCATCACAGTTACAGATGTTCCTCTCATTATGAGTCACTCTCAACGTACTGGTATCGTCTTTGTAACGATGGTCGCTGTGTATAGTTTAACATCCAGAGACTTTAATTACAGAATGTCATGCATCTGCTTTGTCACGCTGTCAGTGTCACTGTCAGACGTTCAACAGTCGGTGACCGGGCGTTCACGGTTGCTGGACCCCTTGTCTGGACACTCTACCGGAGGAGATAACGACATCGCAGTCACTCTCTACCTTCCGTCAACAACTTAAAACCTGCCTCTTCAGAAAATCATATTCAGACATCATCTGAACCAGCATTTTTTCTCTCTTTTTTCTTTTTTTTAAACTTTACAAATTATAATTAACCTTGAAGTATAGCTCTGCTACTCCTGCATTGATTGATTGATTGATATGTCTTGCGTGTATTAGTTTTGCCACTTTGCACTGTCTTGTGTTATAGATTAAGACAGTTTAAGCCAGTTCATTAACGTCTTATTCGAGTAGCATTTTGTGAGCATAATATCGTATACTAGCCGATCTGTGTGCATATGGCATGCGACTAAATTGAGATTAGTGCGTACTATATGCCCGCCTTTATAACTACGGTCTCGTGCATATCGACGGCTTTCTATCAGTCGATTACCGTTCGCACTGGACAGAATTATTACTACCGTGGTCAAATTAATAAAAGACATCCGGCGATGTCTGTCGTTGAGTGCTGATCGCATGCAGACGAGGCGCCGACGTTAGGCCTTGCAAGTTGGAAGGTGCGCCTGAGCTCAATTAGTTGCTGAGACTGCAACTATGCAAGCTGGACTGGACACTGTCAGTTGTCATGGCAACGAGTTCACATACTGCAATGCTTAGGCCTATAAACCAGACAAACTCAGCAACCTGTTGCACGGCAATTACGCCCTGGCTAGACTTCCATGCAATGTCAACAGTTATTTAGAACAATGTTTATCGGTCAAATCTGTAAAAAATATTGTTTGTGTTAGTGTTGTTGTCACTACAGGCCAAATACCAGAAATAAACCAAAAAAGTTTCAAAAAATTGCATCAGGGTGTACACAAGTCTCTGCAGAGTTGACCTTCAGTTTTCACCCCTAAATAAATCGCACCCAGTCTGTGCGTCGCTTAAGACTCGATGCATAGACGGAAAAAAAAACTTTAGGAAAACCGTTAAACCGCGTTTTTACGGAAAAAAAATGAAAACAACGTTTGTAAACGTGAATAAAAAACATTAAGGCCTAGCTTCTTTTTATTTGTTTTTGACGTATTGTCGGTATTGACCGAATCACTGACATAATGGCGAGTAAATAACGAATGCTGCTCAGAAGGGTTAAGCCTATATACCATAGATGTTAAAGACATTAATTTGCAACTAAAAAACATAAAAAAACATGTTCTTTTCACTTTTCAAAAAAACACTAAAACCTGCATAAAAACACTAAACTACAGTATCCATTCAAGTAAGAAGCACCGTCAATACGAAACAAATAAAGTCAATAATACTGCTACAAAACACTCGCTCTATCCAGGAAATGGATTCTTTGGTACACTTTAATTGGCCATGAGAAATGCATCATATTTGTAATTTTGTACGTTTTTGTTTTAACAACAACAAAAACACGACATTAAACAAAACACAAAAAGCATTGAAAACCATTAAAAACATGTTTTTTAAACTTTAATAAAAAACTAAACGTTTTTAAGTCTAGGCTATAAACAGAATAGGAGTTTCTATTGATGTCATTTTTACGCACCCGCGCTCCCCGCTAGGGGGCGCGAATACGTATATGTTTTACAGTCTGTTTTTTGTTTTTGCTTTTTTTCGTCGTTCGCCACAACGATAGTGCATAAATATGAGACAACCGTTCTCGGGAACGGCTGAACGGATTTTCATGAAACTTTTACCAAACGATAGGGGGAAAATGTATTTTTCAACGTCTTACCCAAATGGGGTAGTTTATGCTGGTTCGCTATTGTACAGCGCGCGGATGTTAAAAAATCATGAGCGCGCGAATGGATTTAATCTAGTTTTTATCAAATTTCGATAACGAGTTAGTGGCAGATAAATTATTTTGTAATAAAAATGGATTGGCCTCGGTGACAAAAATTTTTTAAGAATTCCCGCAAAAGGGTTACAACAAAAAGTCTACCGAAAGCGAGTCAGCAATCTGGATGGTCTTAACGAAAAGATTCGATGTGGCTGAATGTGACCTAGACAAGATAATAGAGCCACTGAACACTTGAACACTGGCGTCCAAGACACTTCTGTATTGAACTGTGATACCACCATCACATTTAAACGCAAAACAGTTTTTCGACTGGCCTCATTAGTTTATGTATCAATGTCAGGAATTTCAAACTGTCCATGTGTAAGAAGTCATTATATCATATAATGACTTTTCTTACCCATTACTCATCTCGCGCCAACGAACAGAGATACAGCAGGTGAAGGACGGTGACGTCAAAGGACGACAGGTGCGATTGCTCACTACAGAAACATTGCAAGACTCGACTGTATGAGTAATAGCCTATCATCACACAACAGACTGTTACCTACACGTACAGGCCACCTTACCGATGCCAATCTTATAACTAGATTATTGCATAAGGACAGGACTCTTATTAATCAATCAATCAATCTTTATTTGAATCACGCAAAAACTACACACACACAGGCATGCACAAAACACAACCACAATATATACAGTAAGAAGAAACGCTGAAACGCTGTGCTAACTAACACAAGACTTTGACTATTATGTCTGTATTACACATGTATTATTTTGTTGTCTTACTAATATGTCTTACTAATATTGATCAATAAGTTGATTGATTGATTAATAAGTTGTCTTACTAATATGAATGCGTTTTGTCACTTGCTGCAAGTTGCTGATATTAAAGAAATGAATGAATGAATCGACGTCGACTGGACGTGAAGTGCCACCAAGACAGAATTCTTAAATATTGGATGTCATGGTTCACGAGAAGTTAAGCACCGCTGGGACCAGAGCAAAAAGCATCTTCTATAGCCGGCGATGATCGCTGATGGCTGATTGACAGCTGCAGCAGCTGCAGCGCTATAAAGCTACCGCGCCACCTTGTGGCCATTATGACCTGCTCGCCTGCAATAACCGTAGAACTTACATGGGCGCTGCTGAGAGCCGCGAGCCGCGCCTGCACTGCTGGATTGCATTCTCTCATGTCGCCATGTACAAGATACTTACTACTGGACAGATTAATCCCACGAGGCATGCGGCATGACCGTCAGTGCCCGCACCACTCGACGTCGACTAAACTGACCAACACAGGAATACGACGCTGACAGTGACAAATAAAAGGTACGAGGTTACGTTATTATAACATTTTTATTCGCGTAAATTTAACTATTGCGGAAACCCATTGACATTATACATTACAATAGGCCTAGGTTACAATAAAATATTAAACATTTGTAGTGCGCTATATAACGCCATTGTGCATTTCGACGAAGAGACCGATGGGACATTAAATCTTCAGTGAGAAAGTTAGTTAGACGCGAGTCGAAACAAGTTTGCCTTTAGATGCATCGGCGAAACAGAAGATGAGAGTCGAGTCGATTGATGAGTCTGAGTTCAGATGGCAGATTGTTCCAAACACTTGGTCTATACAGGCAAGAAATACGGGGAGAACCCGGGAGATGGACAGTATGGTGGACAGTGTTGGTTTGAAAAGTGATGCTTAAAGCTAACTATTTTAACATACTTCTGTAGCGAACGGGACCGGTCTTAGCCAATCAGTGGTCCCTACTCCCCCTCCGTGCCCCTGTCTTCCCTTTCCCTTATGTCCAATATACACCGCCGACGCGACGAAACTGTTTTGTCGGCGTCGGCGGTGTGAACACAATATTCGCAACTAACTCACGACGACTGCCGACGGATTCGGTCGACAATTTGGAAACTGGCCAAACAGACTCCATAGCTGTTTGACTACGTGAATTTTGATAGATATTGATAACTTTTTCAACAATGCCGACATAATGAAGTCATTGTTGAAAAAGTTATCAATATCTAAGAAAATTGGTTTAATCAAACAGCTATGGAGTCTGTTTGGTCAGTTTCCAAATTGTCGACCGAATCCGTCGGCAGTCGTCGTGAGCTAGATGCGAATTGTGTTCACACCGCCGACGCCGACGCGACAAAACAGTTTCGTCGCGTCGGCGTCGGCGGTGTGTATTGGGCATGGGCATTACCCTTCCCCCCTTTCCCCTCACTGCCGCGAAGAGGTTCCCTTAAAACCAGCTGGGAGTCTGGGGAGCACTGTAAGCTCTCCCTAGCGGAGTCCGGACTTTAATATTTCGAGAAATCACAACGAACAAACAAACAAACAAACACGCCCGATCACAATACGTCCTGGTGGAGGTAATAAAGTTTATAAAGACAATGTGTAGACTGTAGAGTGGAAATACGCGTAAGTTCAGCGTTCCACTCACATTATGACGTCGACAGGTCATTAAGAGACAATGACAGTTTGGCAACTCATGTGGCATTTTATGCGAAGCAACATTTCTAAACACGGACAACAACGTTCGTAGCTGTCGTGACCCGGGAACGCGCAGATGTTGCTACTCGTAGATTTTCAGTATTTTGCTACTTACTACTTAATTAGGATTTAACTTAAAAATCCGACACGGTAGCGAAATCGGGAATATTGTCACCAATCAGTAGACGGAATTTAATTAAGATCGGTTGAGGAAAGGAAAAGTTTTAGTACTTTGAAAATCTGATGACAACAGCTGGAAGCCCAACAAGAACAACAACAACGTCGGTGGCCGTTGGAGACCCGTCCCCGGGTCTAACAATAAAGAGTTTCTGTTTGACAGCTGAGACAGTTATTTCTGTACTTGCAGGCGCTCGTATCAGTCTGCAGTATGAGTTGGTTATGAGTGAACATCACAGAATGCAGTCGCATCACGTCGTCGCAGTTGCATCACTCGTTCTCTGCTTCGTCCACTCATCCGTCCAACGAGTCAGTTGACGCAATCATCTGTTTTCTGATCTATTATCAGAGCCGCGCTGTGACCATATGCGTATAGGAGACGGGGGAGGTGAGGGGGCATTTGCTCCCCCAAAACTTGTGAAAATATTTTTTTCTGGCAAATATCGTGCAAAATTCGATTCGGGCATTTGTTATTTTTACTCCTGCGCGCTACGTTCCTAACGTAGCGAAGAGGAGTATATGAGAACAGTGTAAGAAGAAGTGTATATTGAGGACCGACCGACCGACGACCGACCGACCTAGCATTTGGCCCATATTGGGGAAATTTCAAATAGCCATATCTCCGCGAGGGGTGGTCCGATCCACTTCATGTTTGGTTCTACGGTGGGGTTTTCGGGGTCGGCGGATCGAATGGCGCTAATTCCTTTTTGACGAAATTCAACAGGTATGTGGGAGAAAACAATGCGCGAGGAGTAATTAGATTGGTCACAATCTAAAGTATTTCTTGTTCATGCATATATTTTCGGGCAAAAATGTCTTCCACCAAAGTTGACTGAGCTGCTACGCCTACTATACGTCTGTGACAGAATTATTTGGATTTAGTGTGAAGGTAGATCATGCTTCAAAACATCGTGGCCGGGCCACCCAGACAAATTTTCGCAGGGAACGTGCATTCTTGCTCTGACGGTTTGCCTTCCACTGGAAAATGTCACAAAGCTCTTCGGCGCTTGGCATCGACGTTGGACAATCAAAGTTCACGTCGTGATCAAGTTTACGCGGCTGACGCACGCACTGTTCACATCCGCTACAACAAACTAGCCATCCGCTCTCGCAGCTTCTGACGCGGCAGCCACCACCATATGGGACTCCTTCTCCCCAGGCTCCTCGGGTCACGGGAAAAACAAGGTTGCAAAGTCTTGGCTTAGGACCAGCAGCATCGCCGATTGACGTCGTCAATGAGCGACTCAAGGCTCCTGATCGGTTCACGTACCCTGGGAGTGATCTTGGGAGCGTCTATACAGGGTGGGCCAAAAAAAGTGAACCCCAAATGCTCTACACATAACTTCGTCAAATATTGGCCGATTTTAAAAATTCTTTCACTGTTATAATCTCCAGAAAATTTGCAATGCAGCATTCATTAAATATCCCACCACACCTCAAACGCGTCGCTACACTACCTTGTGAAATGTTTATTAGAAAATAACTTGTTAATCAGTCAAATCCATCTCATCATTTCGTTACACTTTTCATTTGTAAAAAAACAACGCACAAAGACCTCAAAATGATAGTACGCTATGTCAGAGGCATTCATTTTCTTTTGTTTTAACATTAAATATTCTATGGTTTTCATTGAGTACATGTTACGATGAATCAGTCATTTACTATGCGCTACATCACACAGAACACACTAGTTTTTCTGACAAACATGTCACAAGGTAGTGTAGCGACGCGTTTGAGGTGTGGTGGAATAGTTAATGACCACTGTATTGCAAATTTTCTGGAGATTGTAACAGTGCAAGAATTTTTAAAATCGGCCAATATTTGACGAAGTTATGCGTAGAGCATTTGGGGTTCACTTTTTTTGGCCCACCCTGTAAAGTTGTCGATATACACATACTGGAGCTAACGCGTAAATGATTGCAAGCATTTCTCATGCAGTGTCAGCGCCGTAACCTCGGTATTCTGTGGCCAGGCAGCTACCGAAACGACAGGTCTGCCAGCAGCCATGCAGACTTGGTTGTATAGTAGTAAGTATTAGTTAGTTTAATTATTATTAAAATGAGTGGCCAACATTGATAAGCGTCTGCTCAACCATTCAACTTTCTTCATTCATGTCAGATGCATGCCAGAAAGCATAACAGCCTAAGATGCCGTGATGTAATTATTGAAACGGTCGTCGGCACCACACCAGACCGCGACTGGAGGAGAAAGCCAAGAAAGCCAGGAAGACCACAAAGTAGCTAGCTATACGCGGTGTGTTCAAGGATATGCTGCTTGCCGCCCACGATGCCTGGATAGCAGCTGACGATGTAAAGCGTAACTACCTACTGCCGACTAGACCTACATGTTATGATGATGATGATGATGTTCCCCTGATCTCTGTGGCCACACGAAATAGAGTATTTTTATACACTGTGGATAGTTGAAAAACAAAACACCTTGTCCTTGTCTTCCCAAATATCAAGAGTAACCATTTTCAGGATTCTTTCACCTCCATCATCTGCAGGGCCTTCCATCCCCCCTTGAAGGATGGAGACAACCCCCCCCCCCCCC
>Ga0209781_1000562_pt1 | contig 9997 bp, 12 predicted proteins | sample WorMetHERISLAND1_3_FD_187386 | JGI IMG/M metagenome (GOLD analysis project Ga0209781, IMG submission 187386) | Marine gutless worms symbiont microbial communities from Max Planck institute for Marine Microbiology, Germany - Olavius albidus HERON... | ecosystem: Host-associated > Annelida >...
ACTTTTGATGACCTTGAAGTACATTTGAAGGTCATTTCAGCCTAGGTTGTCATTTCCACGTCCATTTCAGCTATCCTTGGCATGCTTTCGCGTCGCACGGTCTCCCAGCAATAGCTGAGCTTGTTAATATTTCGAACATACAAATGTCACACGCGAGCATGCGACCAACTTTGCTTACACGTTTGTTGTTTTCGCTGTGTGTTGAAAGGGTTTCGGAGCCGGAAATTTCAAAGCTTTGTTTGAATCGATTGAACGAGATCAAGACGAACGTGGAAATCTCTGATGCATACACCTCGCCAGTCGAGCCGACTATTTTCATTACACATGTCGTAATTCGTATATACTCGTACTACGACGAATATGCGTGTTGCACAATGAGTAGGCCTAATTACATCGAACGTTTCTTCGTTTACATAACTACAGAATCGAGTTGCATACGTCAGGCCTATACGTCTGCTCTCCTTATGCTTGACGATCTGATGCATTTCATTACTAAACTGGAACACGTTACTAGGCTACACCATAATATTCTGGTGTAACAATCTATGACGATGAAGTGTGAACATGTAAAATGTTTAAAAGGTTAGAGGTGTGTATAGCTGGTTCACAGAGAAATCCAGTCTCGCAGCTATACGGGACGTCACCTGCCATATGGGATCACACAAGAGTTAACTGCCACCCGACACAAGTGAACACGCCCCGCCTTAACACCAGCTAGTAAGCCGGTACTAGATTTACCTACCCCCGGTGGTGGAAGGCTGAGTTGACCTAGGCTACCCGGCAATGCACCGGCCGGGAGTCGAGCTCGCGATTTCTCGATCACAAGTCCGACGCCCATACACCACCGAGCCGCCCGTGAGGTTCTTTACCATTTTCCAGTCCAGACCACCACTATGTCCCTGTATACCCATTTCGCTTCCGCACTCTACAAAATCAACACACCCAGTGGACGGGGCGGACAGAAAATACAGGATCTGAAAATAACGGAACTATGGGAACGCTGCTGAAACAAATCCACTTTATTTAGGTACTTTTCTTCTTTCTTTCTTTCTTTCCTTCTTTCTTTCTATTTTTAGTTTAAGGCCTAGTTAAGTTTTAAGTTCTTTCAAGTATATTGTATAATTTTTTTATTTTAAGTAGGTCAGGCTGAAATTGTACAGAGAGCATGTCTGTCTCCTACCACCTGGCCAATTAGCACCTCGAGTGTCTGTCGTTTTGCATGTATACTTTTTACCGCGCAATGCACTTTAGTGCAAAGCGCGGTCTTGCGATCGCATGTCGTTCGTCTGTCTGTCCGTCTGTAACGTTGGTGGATTGTAATCACAGGCTACGTTGGAAATCTTGGAAACTAATTGCACGGACAATTAGCCCAATACCTTCGCTCTTTGTAGCCAAAAGGCGATCGACCTACTCTCAGGGGAACATGGGGGAATTTTTGGGAGACTAGAGGTGGGTTAAGGAAAAAGTGGCATGCTGGAGAACAAAATCGGCAATATCTCTGAAACGCGTAAAGATAGAGAAAAAGTTACTTTGGACGGCCTATAGAAACTCACCAACGCTCTTTCGAACGGTACCATCCCGACCCCCTGCGGCCTCCCCCTTCTCGAGATTGGGGATTTGCAACTTAGCTACCCCTCTTATCTCAGGAACAGGTAAAGCTACGGACTTCAAATTTTGTAGGAACATTCATAGGGTCGATCGGAACAAAAGCCCATGAAAAATGTCGGGAATAGTAGCCATGGGCGTATAGTCAGGGAGTCTCGAAAATTTCAGGGCACCCATGTATACGCCGCATTGCGCGGTAATCTTTGCGATAGCACAGCTTTCTTGTTTGTTATTGTATTATGTTGGTGCTAATAAATATTGATTGATTGATTGATAGATAAACTAAATAGCGTGGCAGAGCCTTGCCTAATGGCTGCGCGTTAAGTTGTGTGAGTGGAAGCTACTGTGCAACGACTAAGATTATGGAGTAGGCCTAAGCTTTACTCTGTGGACGGACAATGACAACGACGTACGAACTACGAAACGTGACCCACGCAACGAAACTCCGGTCCTGTTTTTCGCCGTTTGTGTACCAAAGTTCACCAAATTATACGAACATGCGCAGGAGAGATTGCAGTTTGCAACTCCGTTTTCCGTTCGATGACATCTTGTTTCATTTAGGAGATATTTGCGATCAAGTTTCGAAGTTGTCCAAAATTTGTCGCAAATTTGGATGTTTCAGGCAGTCAAATTTTTTGGAAGAGGCTCAAATTTCTGACCCAATTTTATAAATCCGGGTCACCTTCGAACACGTGTCAAAATCTGGTGACGATCGACCGAGCGACCTTGGACTGAGATCAGGCGCTGTAAAAAGAAAGCAAGAAATAAGAAAAAAAACAGTTATGTAGCAACATTTCAGAATGGCCTGCGTCGCAGCATAGGTGACGCGTGGCCATAAAAATTTGCAAGATGTAGGCTAGGCCTATACTTTTATTCGGATAGTCGTTCCAGAAAAAAATGAAACTCGATAAACCCGATTTAACTTTTATTGCACATACGAAGTTTTCTTGCTAATGCTGGTGACACACAGTCAAGATTCTTGCACAAGAAACTTGACTGTGTGTCACCGGCTCTAATGACATGATGTCGCAGCAAAGACTTGCCATGCAGTTTCTTTCGTTTACACGTTACTTCAACACCGACTATACGAAGTGCGTACGTAGAACGACATAATAACGAAAAGAGAATTAAACAAAACTTTCACAATCAGCAACGTGATGCAGCAGCACTAACAAACTGGAGAAGCAATACGCTTTGTGCATAGTGCCGGTAAAATCTCTAATCGAAAGCAAGTTCTGAAAATACAGCTTAACAATCGTATAGAGCTCGAGCAATATCGGTATGCATTTATTATACAAGCAGGCTAAGTTTGTCGTTGGCTGTAAAATGGGTGTCATTCTTATTTTTACGATAACCCTTTGGTAAATTCTGACCAGTTTTAATAACTACTTTACTATTAGCCTATATTCAGAGCAAAAACCGCGAAGTAGGCTGGACTGACCAACCCAACCAATTTCTTGCGACTCCCCCCTCCCAAAAAAATCTGCTGCCACATAACCTTTCCAAACATCAAACTTACCTGAAACCATCAGACAAATAACAGTGGCACCCTTTCAACGCGGTTCACAGAGATAAGAGCACAGGTCTGATATGCTACTGAACAGCTGAACTTCAAGTGTATCGGCTCTGTAGATAATCCAATGAAATAGTCGATATTATTTCAAACACGCAGTGACATAGGCCTACGTCTGCAATAAAACAGCTAATTTGTACATAGGGCAGGAAAAGATTCAATGCACAATGATTTGGTAATAGCCGTTCATATAATACGCGATGGTATTCATAATGGTAGCCTATAGGTAAAACGAAATCACGCCACACGGGAAGGGGCGGTGCGAGTTGCAGACATTGCATCACGTTGGTATTTGTACACGAAGTCAGGAGGAAAGAGGTTAAATAATTCCACCCACTCAATTCCTGTATTTGGGACCTCGATGACTAGTGACCCTGACGCCTCCCCATCTACCATACTTTGCGACTTGCGTGAAGAAGGTAGGCTATCGTGTTTTCCGGATGCCGCTGCTCTTTTCTAGAACAATATACACCAGCACGTCACTTTTGCACCTTCGATGCTTGTGTTCCAGTCACGTCTCTAGACTCAACTTTGACTATTTCCTATAGTAGGCCCTATCCCAGTCCCTGTACAGCTTACCACGTACAGTGCCTGTGCAGTTACACCCGTCATTTTGGACACTTTAATAGTTCAGGTTACTTACTTACAATGGGTGCATGCCAGTCACTGGCGTAGCCAGGATTTTGTGTTGAGGGGCCTGAGAACCGGCCGAGTTCGAGACGCCAAAGGATGGGAATGGGATGGGAATGGGGAGGGGGTATCTCCCTCCCCTCCCCAGCTGACTAGGGGGTCTGTGGGAGCGTCGTAAGCTTCCCAACGGGGTCCGGGGCGGAGCCCCGGTCGAAAACGGATTTTGGTGCATCTTGAGCTTGATAAAACGAATGGTGACGACGAATTTGATATTCTTGTCAGCCGACTATAGGGGGTGTGGGAGCGCCATAAGCTCCCCCAGCCGGGTCCGCGGCGGAGCCCCGGCTGAAAACGGGTTTTGGTGAGCTTTGGGTTTGAAAAACAAATCTGGTGATAACAAATTTGATATTTTTTTCTCAGTGGCTGGGGCCTAGGCCCCTCAGGCCCCCTCTGGCTACGCCAGTGGTGCCAGTAGACAATTTTCGAGGGAACAGCAAAGTGCAAAGCCTCTTCATCCTCCGACAACTCTTTGTACTTTGCAATTCTTCCACTTCTGCGTATCTAATTCCCCTTATAGCTTCTACTGTTGCCGTCACCCGTTCTGAAACGTCTGTACAGCACTTACGCAGTGCTGTCCATTTTAGCCATTTCCATGGCAAGTGCCCCCTGCCAACGCATACACCCCCAAACCGCCCATGCACACAACCGGTTACACGAATAAATGTCATGTTTCGAAGTAACGACAAAAACGCACAACAACAGCAAACTTGCGGCAGCAAATCAACATTACGATTGATCCGAAATTTTGCAGTAAATATGTTACGACAAAATTCAATCGTTTAAGTAAATTCTGAAAAAAATGGAGCTGCAGCGTGCTGTAAAGCCCGCACCCATGGGTATTTTGCCGCCGTTGGTTGAACGACGATCCGTATTTCCTATAGGCCTTATATGCACCGACACAGACAGAAAGCGCTCTCGACCATCAAAGCTGCTGCGTTGTCTGTCTTGCGACCTGGCCACACGATATGTTTTCTGCCATCGGTGACAATCCTTCGTCAATCGTCATCCATGCAGCATCTTTGTCGTGGAGCGGTTTCAGCAGAGAGCTGACGGTTATAACTCTGTGTGAGACTGATGGATACGGAATTAGACCGCGTCTGCATATACCCTGCCTAACACAGCGCCGTAATTTTAACCAGACAGCGGGTGACTGAGTAGGCCTATGGGCGGTGCCTACCGCGTAAATTAACCCAAAGTCAGCAGCGTGTAGGCCTACACCATGAAGCAAATAACTCAACACTGCTCCTCTAAGACTTACAGAGACCAGTTTTTCAAATCATGCACATACGAGTTTTTGAAGCGGCAAAGCGATGTCTCCAGTCTCCACTATCACCATCGACGCCTTCTACGACTCCATACCCTGGCCAATGTATGCCACACCCATTTGTTTCTCCAGAAATATTCTGGCCACGCCACTGCCCAAAGTTCATAAGTATCGGAGTCAGTGTCGGTTCTATAGGCATAGGAGCAGGGGTTAAATCGCACCCCAGATTTTGGCTTTGCGCCCCCAGTTTGGCCCTGTTTAGTTGGGCTAGAACCCCCACTGGTTGGGGACGCGGGTTATTGTTTAGGACGGATCTTGAGTGGATGGATCTTACCCTGTTTTGAATTGGTACTGTTCAGCGTCTGACGCTGTTGGTAGGACAACGGAAAGGGCATAGCCTATAATCCTGCTCCGGAAATTTAAAAAGAAAATCACCAATGGGGGACCAGGCGTAACCTGGAATAAGTCCGAAAAAATGTTCCATTAAACAAAAATCGAAAGTACTAATTAGGTTGCAGTAGAAGTAGTCAGTAAGTGATCTTGCATCGATAATACACACACACCTAGTCTGCTTTCATTGCAACAGAGATGAGACTAGTTGCGAAACAAAAAAAAACGACAGACAACCGCTGTTCATCTTCTTCGATAGACAATACATCGTACCACACAACGTCAGTCTAAATTCATAGCAGACTATTAGCACCATTGCCCGAGTCCGGGATGCAGCATTACAACGATTATGAACTAACTACATCAGTTCACATCAAAATGGCGAACATTGGCGAAATACAATGAATAATCTATGAACAGGGGAAGGGAGGGGCAAAATGCAAAATGCCAAAACTACTGGAAGTAGGATATAATTAGGACTACTGGTGTCAAAACGTCCCGCCCAATCATTTGCATAAACTCCACCCATTTCGTACTGAGGAGCAAATCGGAACCATTTTCGGGCATAGGCCTATTTGTAGGCGCCAAATCAAGATATTTGGTGTGATGTTCGAATAGCCAACAGACAGTTTCAAGATGCAATGTAGCCTATTCTGGCCCCGTGCACCCAATCAAACTCTTGCGGGGGTCCGTCCCATGAATGGTCGTCGATCCGGTATACAAACATGACATACGTAACGTACGTATAAATAATAATTGCTTGCAAAAGGATGGCGATCTAACAGGTCAGATTGTGTCGTCTTACGCCTCTCTACGTAAAATAAACAAAGATGTGCAGCAAACGAGGGGCGTGGCCGAAGTTGCGACGTAGGCGTATAGCAAGTAGGCGGAGTTCGGTTTGACAAAACGATCTTTCGATCAAAACGGTGTTTCTGGGCCCAATGGGCATGGCGTACGCGCCAAGTTTCGAAGGACCGAGTCACCTATAACTAGAGCATACATGTAGCATGCTTATTTTTTTAAATTAACGCTTTTAGGTTGTCGTAAACACACGATCTGGCAGGAACTTCGCAGCAGGCAAGGGGCGTGGCCGGGACTGTGACGTCACAGCGCAAGTAGGTGGAGTCGACTCTCTGACAGACGGTCAGAAGTGAAAATAACTTAAAACAATAGTCTGCGAAAGATGTTTTCTGCCCCGTGCTTTGCCTCTGCGAAGTAGACCTATAACAGACGCGGGCACTGACAGCCGGAGCGAAGTGTGTGTGTGTGTTGGCGAAAATACGCAGGCGGTAGATAAACTGTGAGACACTGTGAGACACATGATAGTAACGGCACGGCCTGGAGCGAGACAACATGGGTACGATCGTTAAAGTCAGCAGCGCTAATAATGCCCTTTGTAGCCCGCTAACTGCCATGGTAGAGGAATAGACAATTAGGCTGCGGGGCGCGGACAAGTGCTATCTCGTGATACTAGGCGAACCGGATTAAATAGGAGGAGCCTAGCTGGGAAGCCGAAAAATCCTGGAAGGTAATTGGTCAGCCACCGAAAGAGAAAGAAAGAGAGTTAAATATTCAGTTAGATCTATTCATTTGTCATTTTTCATTCATCTTTTTTTTCTGTTTTTCAACACTTGTCTCCATTTTGTGAATTAAACTCATACATTCAACTGATTTTAATAAAAGTCAATATTCGGTTTATTGAAGCCGCGGGTAGTTATCTCGTTCTGTCGTTCATCTACCGGGACGTGCAGCTGACGAAGTACGTTACGTTGCAACGTCCCACTCCAGGTATCAGAGAAAACTACCACCACACCACAGTGTCTCACCACGAGGACACCGTGGATCAGAAGTCCGATGTCCCCATCATCTCGCCTCCGCCACCGCCTGCGTGATGCGGCTGCACGTGCCCGCTGTGCCCGGCGTCGTGGGGACGGTGATGCGGTCGAGGGTTGCCGTGGACGGGGCCGTGATGCCGCGACGGCTGACCGCGACCCCGCATCTGATCCTCCTCTGCCACCATCTGCAGCACGTTTGAGAACGCCGGATTGAAAGACTTGACCGCTCCCTGACCGTCACCGGTTATCCTGCACATTTCAATACGTCACGTCTGAAAATTTCAATCCGACTTACCGGTTTCTTTCTGATCCTCTATGTCTCCAACAGTTTTTTTTACGTTTTTTGTCTTTTCGAACTTAATGAAAATCGATGACACTGTTTGAAAAGAGCTACTCTGTGTATTTGTACTTTACTTGTATTTGTACTCGTGATTACAGTCTGTGACTCTGTGTAGCCTACATTGTACTTGCACAACGACGTTCTCCACATTACCCAATCGGCTTCGGCTAACTGCCCAGGTACTTGGAACGTGTCTGGAAAATGGGGCCTAAGTATCGATATGAATGTGAAACAGACAACGACGCGACTCACTGCATGGTTCCGTATCCGGCTTTCCCGGCGGTCTGCGCCTGGAGAACCGCCTGTGCATTGTCGCGCGAATATAGACCAATGGGTGTGTTGTACTGGAGGTGGGCAACCCGAGCCGTGTCCGACTCCTGACCGACAGCACTCTGCTGATCGTACGTCTGGCCGTGTGGGCCGTAATGCATCGTCTGTAGGCGTGGGTTGTGCACGGGCACCGTCTCACCACCACCGCCACCGCCGGTAGCCACCATGGGAGGTGGATGCTGGACCTGCAAATCCAGCATTGCATCTCGAGTTACACGGCCAAGTAACGCAAAGGAACAACTGTCCACTGGCAGACTAGCTACCCTGCGGGCTCAAGGCTTCACACTTTTCACCGGCCCCTCATTCCCCTTCCCTCCCATTTCCCTTTCCTTTTCTTCCCCCGAAGGGAGGGAATGGGAGAGAAGGTAGTGGGAGGAATTAGGGAGGGGCCCGTGAAAAGTGTGAAGCCTTTAGCCCGAAAGGTAGCTAGTCCGACCCCGCATAGATCGCTTGTGGAACGTCGGTCGTGGGCCACAGATTTGGCCCACCCAAGAAATTTTGGCGTGTCGCCCCCTATGACCGATAGCTGCAGGACGGTTATCTGAACCGTAAAACGCAAAGAAATCGTTTCGATCAGACATTTGCAGAGCTCCCTAGATTTGGCTCCAAGAATAGCCTATATCTCTCCCAGCAGTGATATTTCACTGTTAATTTCATTTCTGTTTTAATTTCGCAGGTTTAATTTTACCTTCGAGAAACGAACACGAGCGTAACGAACCCAACGAACGAACCAACACACTCGCGTGATCAAAATATCTTCCGGTGGAGGTAACCAGTTTTGCTTAGCCAGAGGAGGGCATGCAGAGGCGGGGGCAATAGCTCCCTCCCCAAGATGTTCAAAACATACTTTACAAAAAAATCGCCAAATTTCTTCATTTTTCTGCCCAGAACCCTGCTGCATAGGCGTAGGAGACGGGAGGCAGGGGGACACGTGCCCCTCCCCCAAATCGGGAAAATTTTTTTTCGAGCAATTTTTATGTAAAATTCAGGAATTTTTCGGGCCAATATCATGTAAAATTTGGGAATTTTGTTCATTTTTCTGGCAAGAATCATGTATAATTCGGGCATTTTGTTAATTTTTTCATACATATTTTTCGGGCAAAAATGTTGTGCCCCCTAAAGTTGACTGAGCTCCTATACGCCTATGTCCTACTCGGGAGACTCACAGCGGGCATTCAGGGATCAGAAGTGCCCTCCTCCAAAGAGGAGTGCCCCCTCCAAGACAAAGTCCTGGCTACGCCATTGCTCAGGGACTTAAGAGCTTTTCTAGGGGAAAAAGCGGCAGCTGCAATTACGCCTGCCGCGGAAACAGCGCCGGCAGTTGCAGTGATGCTGCATAAAACTACTCAAGGACGCTATTAGAAGTGTCTCTCCATCATCCTCTCTCCTCTGAAACCGCATCTGCTACTAAACCAGCAGGCTCTCATAGCGACGGCAGACTCTGCATCCGGGAGCTCGATGATAAATTCGCGCTGGTTGCGCTGTATATCATTCGTGTTTTGGCAGAACTTGTTTTTTTTGTGTGCAGTACGTGTGCGATACGCTAAGAAAACTTCAACGTGCGCGCGGGTGCTGACGAGTAACGTGCTTTGCCTGCCGCAATGAATCAAACGGAAAACTTGCAGAGAGCGCGAACCTCAGTAACGGTTGTGCAACGTTCCGTTCTCATAACGAAAGGATGTTAAAAACAGGGGCGTATTCAGGATTTCAAGTTAGGGGCGTGAAGTAAGTGGGTCTATGGGGACGAAAGTCCCCCAGTGTGGGTCTAGGGGCAGTGGAGTACCCAGTGGGGTAAGGTGCATGAAGACAAAGTAGAGCAGTGTGGAGCATAAAGGAGCGATCACAAGTAAAATAAAACATGCAATAAACTTAACAAGTCGTGCAAGACTTGCACAACTGTTGCAGCCCTCATTAGCATTTTGTTTTAGCTTGCAGCCAATGGCGGCGTACCGTCCAGGTCTGGACGGTAC
>Ga0209781_1000563_pt1 | contig 9988 bp, 9 predicted proteins | sample WorMetHERISLAND1_3_FD_187386 | JGI IMG/M metagenome (GOLD analysis project Ga0209781, IMG submission 187386) | Marine gutless worms symbiont microbial communities from Max Planck institute for Marine Microbiology, Germany - Olavius albidus HERON... | ecosystem: Host-associated > Annelida >...
CCAAAAGGCACGTCCTTGCGTGAACCCACGTCGTTTGAGCCATTTTGCGTCAAAATCGGTCGAGGGGTGTGACCTCCAGGTCGGTTCGGGAAAAAAAAACCCAGAAAGTCACAGAGCCTCCCATAGGAAAGACATGTCGCCGTTAACACAGGGCTTGAACTACCGTTCAGCCTGTGATGTAAGCTTTGACAAATAAGCGCATTTATACCATAAGACTGTATTTTAACATTCAATTTGTGTTTCACTGTTATGAAAGATTGTGATCTGTCACGTTAAATAGATTAAATACTAATCATTAATGAATAGATGAATGCCAGAGGCCCAGAATCGTATATGGCCAGAATGAGTAATCAACGCAATAAGCGTAGCCACAATTCTGTTACTTCCTGGCGAGAAAAGTCTGGTCACGTGACGTAAATATTGCGGTTGCTAACAACGCCAATGCGTTGTTTAGGATACTTTATCAGTTGAACATGAGAAAGTGTGTGGTTTATGATAGTGATCAGATTATACTTTATTGGTGTTGAGTGTTCTCGAGAATTATTTTCACACAATCGGTGTATTTTTGCGGTATGACAAGGATATAGGGAACAACAGTGTTTTACTTTACAGACGAAGAACGGTCAGTAGTTACTGGACTGAACTTCAGATTATATATCCGCGTTGGTCTCCTAGCATTTCTGTTCCCCATTCTTCGACGTGAATACATGAATCCTCACCTACACCTAAACCTAACCTTAAACACTGTACTCTACTGAAATATTAGTCCTAACTTAATCAAAGCACACGGAGGTATGAGCATATTGTACTGAATACACACATACGGTTACACTTAACAATGCATCGGATCTATCGCGCTATCGGGGTATCGGACCGCTATTTGGCTATTACTGGAACTATTTGTATGGGGCAGTGGGTTGTCTACGGTCAGGCATGGCGTCATGGATCATTTAGGGTTCAGTTATGGTTCGTATCGGACTATCGAATGTTAGGGTTAGTCCGATATGAGTCCGATAGCCAGATAGGTCTGATGCATTGTTAAGTGTAACCCACCTCAAATACAGCCAGGTTTTGCAGATTACAGTCAATAAATTAATAATTTCAACATGTCCATTGCATCATAGTTCAACGAGGCATTGTCCATGGCATTATATGATAGCCATGCAAAATGCCATATTATGTAATCCTTTTGAAGTGACAGAAAGGCTTATTTAATGGTCGAGTCTAATTTCAAACATTTGTATAGTTGTGTACTGTCTATTGAACAAAATACATGGTTACATGTTGCCATTAGTTTGCTGTAATGTCGATGTTCTAATACAGCCAGGCCTCAAATAGAAGCTGGGCCTTGAATACAGCTGCAGCCTGACTTAATTGTACTAATAGAAGCCGGGGGATTCTGTTCAAGGATTTATGATATTTCATACTGGATATAAAACAATTTGATGTCGGCTGCTATATATCAGATATCAAGACTTAAGTGTAAGTACTATCTAAACAACACAGGCATATTTTATCGAATCACTGTTGTTTATGTATTGTCTGTCATTCGATTGTATGTCTGCTTATGTAGACGATCCATGTCTGGCCGAAGGTTGCCACCTGTCACGCAGGCAGTGCCAAAACTACCAGCCGTTAATGAAGGTAGTATCATTGTGGATGACACTGCTCAGGGTGACACAGGATGCGTGGCTATACAGCAGTTGTATGAGGATATGAGATCAGACTGGACTAATGGTCGTCACCGAGAAAAGTCACCAAAGAATGGCCTCGACAGAACAGTGCCTACCCAGGTTGTCTGCATATCTATTTACACAGCCATTTTTATCATTTGCACAAAAATTCATTGTCAGTTTACTCAGTTATTGGTGTTTATTCACACTGCTGTATTGTATATCTCTTTTTAAAGTTGGCATATGTCCAATCTTTAATAAGTTAACTGTTACTGTTATTATCATTGTTTGAATAGTGATAGTAGTTTTGTATGTGTGTGCATGAAAACTTACTACCATAATATTAACATAGAACTAACACAACTGCTAACTGCTTCATCGGTAGAGCATATGTTCTGTCACCAGAAATGCCTTTTAATGGCATGCACTTCCTGCCCTAGGGCTTGGACATGGCTACATATTGCACTGTTTTCTGGAACAACTGAGCAATGTTTGGCTGGATGATGTTACTAATTCTGCCTGTGATTCATTTGCACTTACACTTTTTATCGATCCCCTGTGTTGTGTTTTTGTATTTTTCTTACAGTAATTTGTTGAAGATGTTGGTTTGTCTAGCACAGGTGGCCAGTCAGTGAGCATTTTGCTTCTCTGGCAGCCTTTCAATTGTGTATTATTATTATTTTAGCATGACTATTTGTTATTTGGAAGATAAATATGATGATAATGATGATGGAGATGATTGTTAATCAGAGCAGAATCGATCATAATTATCTTGTTTTCTCTGCATGTTATACAGAACCCAAAGAAGCCGCTGTCAAAGAACAACAGTGTCGATAGTCTCTTTCGTCGAGATTCCGCCAGCGTCAATGCCTCAGACGGAGCTGTAAGAAATGGAGGCCTGAGTCCGAAGTCTGTGATGAAGGCATATTCTGATCGACTGACAAACTATGAGCAGCAAGAGTTACTGTCGTATGCACAGATATATTTTGTTGGTAGTGCGACAAAGAAATCTGATGCTTCTTATTCAGGCGAGAACAACGAAGGCTTTGATGATGCACAGAATGCATACATTGTTATTTCTCATGACCACATCGCTTATCGATATGAAATTCTCAAGTCTCTGGGCAAAGGCAGTTTTGGCCAGGTAAATTACAGCATTTCATTGTATGGAAAGAAGTATAGTGTGACATGACATGTAAAAACAAGAGCCGTGCTGTCGCCGGGAAACCGCGCGAAGCCATGTAAATTTCAATATGTAAAGCCAATGGGGAACTTAATTTATACGGAAGATAGCAAACGACAGAGAAAAGTCGCATTTTCGATGACCGCACTCTCATTTGACAACACCTCACCAGCGAACCCCGACGAATGTCAGCATAAGACATATAGCCAGAAACCACAGACCGTGGGCTACATTTTTGCTGCTGACAGTGTATACGCATCTCCATGTATTTTAATACAATCATGCCTTAAAAACAGTATCGAGTTGATGAAACAGCAACCTGCCATGCCCACTGTATACCAACATCCGGTGGCTGACAATAAATAAGTAGGCTCCGAAAGGCAGGCTCATAAAGTTACAGAATGAATTCTTGCCCTTGAAGGTCATCCAAGGTCATCGATTTTGGTACCAATTGAAGGCGTGTATATATATATTCCTATTAGTGATCAATAGTAACTTGGACCATATCTTGCACCGTTTCAGAGATATGGCAGCTTAAAGGTCAAGAATCGACATTTTTCCCTACCCCACTCCTGTTTGGGCTAAAATTTAGGGGTGTTCCCTTTGGAGTATATCCGTAATGTTGGCGTCTGCTGAGAGCCAGGTCCCTACGCTAATCAGCCATGAAATTATTTTTGCGGAATTCCAACGCATGTGATCACAATCCACCAACGTCACAGACGGATGGACGGACAGACAACTTATCATGGCAATACAGCGCTATGCTACGCTTCGTGTGGTAATGATTGTGAATTCCAAAATAAATAGCTTATATTCCTAACAAAATTATAAATTTTATACCACCGTACAGTGAACTTTAATTGGTAGAATTTGTGTACAAAATTTGTTAAATTTCACCAGGAATTGTAGATTTCACCAAGACTAGTATGTTAATTGCCAAACTGTAATTGTATTATTTTACTTACTAATTAGACAATTTCCATTTTAGAGAAGAACATTTATAAGATTTATGACAGATGATAAAGTTGTTTACCAGAGTGCCAATACTTCCCCATTTTCAGCTATTGTCAGAAAATTCTATAAGCAGTCTTCCTGCACCTTTGACACAGAGATATCAATTTTTGATCCACATTTTGTGTCTTCCTATGAGATTTTTATGATAACATTTAATTTCTTATAAAATTGGCAAAATATGCAATTTGAGCCTTATTCATGACTATGAATTTTGGAGTTCTCGAATTAAGACTGTTGCACCAAATTGATGTGGTGAGAAAGTAAACTGTTTTCGATGACCTATAGTCCGAGAAATAAGTGTGTCAGAAATTTTTGTAGACAGGCAATTCTGTTTAAAGTTATCATCAGAGAGGAAGTGGTGAAGTGGCACATTGTACTGTCTTGTAGTGTTATTTGAGTGATATTACTGCAATGGTTCGTACAAAGTAAAGTGTCATGTGCTGTTTTTGTTTCCAAAAGTATTCAGAATTTCAGATGGCTGTAATTTGTGAGATTTGCATGGCAGTTTTGTGGCATTGCATCCACAATTATTGACTTACTTATTGTTGACTAGGTTGTAAAAGTCTTCGATCACAAACTGCGTACTAATGTCGCTCTGAAGATTGTTCGGAACGAAAAACGATTTCACAAACAGGCGCAGGAAGAGATTCGTATTCTGAAACATCTTCGTCAGCAGGTCAGAAACCTACATTTTACCGCATAAATTTCTTTGCAAACCCTTATTTCTGGAAGTGGCTTCATTAATATGATACTACTAGTCTACTACTACCACTACTGCTGATTTGTCAATGCTGTGTGGTAAAAGGATCGAGAAGACAAGCTGAATGTGATTCACATTCTAGAGCACTTCATTTTCCGAGCTCACGTCTGCATCACTTTTGAACTGCTGGGTATCAATCTGTATGACCTGCTGAAGCGCGGACAATTTCGCGGACTCAGTTCGCCGCTTGTTCGCAAGATGGCATACTCGATCCTGCAGTGCCTTGGTGCATTGTTTCGACTGCGCATCATTCACTGCGATCTGAAACCGGAGAACATTCTTCTCAAGCATCCAGGCCGCAGTGGCATTAAAGTGAGTATATTGCGATGTGATAACTGATGAATAGCCCAGCATAGTTTCCTGCACGAAAAACCGAACAGAATATTAACGAATAAAAGAAGTAAAATAAAGTTTACTTGGCCTGATTTTGGGAGGGTATATATACCGATATAGCGCCCGCCTCGTCGCTATGCCCCTGCCAGATGTGCCACAATAATTCAATAATTTGCCATATTCTGTTGATAGCTTAGAAATTATTGATGCATGTTCATCTCAGGTGATTGACTTTGGATCGAGCTGTTACGACCACCAGCGCATCTACACATACATCCAGTCCAGATTTTACCGTGCTCCGGAGGTCATCTTCGGCTCCCGCTATGGCGTCGCCATTGACATGTGGAGTCTTGGATGTATCATTGCGGAGCTGCTGACCGGCCGGCCACTGTTTGGTGGCGAGGATGAAGCAGACCAGATCGCCTGCATTATTGAGATTATAGGCATCCCTCCTTCAAGAGTCGTCGATGCGGGGAAGAGGTCGTCAAATTTCATAGCCTCAAATGGCTATCCACGGTGAGCACTGCATTTCAGCATTGCTTAGAAGAGAGGAATGTTTGTTTGCCTCATAAAAGTTTTTAAACAATCAAACACATTGTAATATCAGTAGAAAATAAACATTAAAGGGAAAAGATGTGCAGCCAGAAAAGGCAAAGAGCCCATCGAAATCTGGCCACCAGCAAAAGAAAAGTTGCACAATATAAACACAAATATTAAGAAAGTAAAACTACTGTATGCTGCCGGCTGTTGCCCTATCGCACAATTCATGCACTTGCAGTATCAGTCTTGCAGTTGTTGAGTGAATGGATAACCTGAATAAAATCTTGGCTATGAAAGTTTGTGCTGTTTTCTGACGTTCACAGTCTTCCCGTGGAACTCAAGAATTCTGCAGCAGTATTATTATCGAATCAAAGACTTATGGAATCGCGGATTTATGTAATTGTGCTTTGAGTGAAAATTGTGTTAATTTTCAATAGTCACTGTCTGTATAATTCCTCTTATGATATGTGATCTTGGATTGCACAGAATGTCGCCAAATTTGAAAATTTCATGGAATCAATTCCTCCAGACTCTGTAGATTACTTTACTTGGGCAAACTTGTTCCTGTTTTTTGCTCTCTTGGCTGTTTGATTCCCTACATAGGTATTGCAGTTGTTTGGAACCTGTAGGTATTGCGGAGGAGCGAACGTTACCAGCCTAAGCAAGTTGACAGCCGGCCGGTCTCGACGTGGTAAAGTCCGCGGTGTTCCAGCGTCACGGTCACTTCATTCGGCTCTCAACAACTGTGATGATATCCAGCTGGTTGACTTCGTGTCGCGGTGCCTGGACTGGGACCCGTCATCGCGGATCACAGCTCCAAGTGCCGTACAACATGCCTGGTTCAAACGTCGACAGGATGCGAGCCCCGATCAGCCATTGCTCCGCCAACGACCTTCAGTCACCTTGAAAAATCTAGTCATGTCAGGGGCTGGCGATGGCGTAGCGGTGTCGGGTGGCACAAATCATTCACTACGTTCGAAGTTGCCACAGATTTAGCTGCGTACCTGTCACGGAGGCCATATCAAGCGTAGTGTACTATATTCGCTGCACTGCTTAAACCACAGGATATTGTAATACGTAAATAGTATGAGAGCAATAACAAAAAAACTTCCTGTGGTTTAAGCAGTGCAGTGTGGACATCAGTATTGCCGCTGGGTGGCTTTCTGTGGCCTATAAAAGCACTTTTGCTGCGCATTTGTGCTAAGTGTGAGATATTTTGTAAACAGTCTAGTCTTTACGGACTTTGTAGGCGGTTTTCTGATGACTTCTGATCGTTCATATGCTCATACTTTCACACTATGCTTATCTGACAGTTTTTGTGTGGAGTGATTTTCCAGTATTCTAGTCCACAATTTCAATTTCATGCTTGTGTTAAACTGCATCATCAGTATTGAGTGCATTCCTGTTAGTAACTCTTGCATTTCTGTATATTACGAGATTTGTTTTAGTTCAGTAGTGGCGGCGCCAAAAGAAGGAGGGGCCCTGGCCTGGTCGCTCCATTTTAGGCTCGATTCCCCTTCTTGCCTCTTTTGAGTTCCACAGTGCAAGAACTTACTTTGTGAGTGCAACACAAGGAGAAATTCCCCATTACAAATATCATAGCCACTTGCATAACCGGAAATTTGTGTTGGGGGCTGTCCTGATGCCCGAAGGGCCACTGTACATAAGCTCCCCCAGCAAGAAATTTGGCACAATTTTGGATTCTTGGGGCTATTGCTCCCCCTTCCTCCCTGGCCATGCCTATTCTTAGCTACCGAAATCACTGAAGCTGGCGCCGTCACTGTAGTTTTGTGCATGTTGACTAACTTCAGCTGCTGCATCGTTGTACATTATATTGACGGTTGATTTAGCATACTGCTGATATATTATTAGCTCATCATTCTTAGCCACTATTTATGCATTATTTTGACCAGTGTCGGTTATGATTTGCACTTATAAATATAAGTCTTCAGCACTCACCACTTCAGGGCATTGATACTGTTTGATGGGTGGCATACGTCATGAAAGCAGAAATGTTAGTCCAGTTAGGCCTATCTCCGATGGTCTCCTAGCAAGCATGCATAATAGCCATAAAACAATGGTATTTATGTACATAGGCCTATGCATAATGCATTATTGACACGGTGAATATACTCAGGAGTGGATTTAGACTTTATCTGTCTTCCATTCATAATATTGGTCAGAATTTGCAGTGATTACTTTGTTATACAAACTTTGATTGAGAAAGTTCAGAATTCTTTATTTTGGAAGATGGTGAGAACTATGTTAACTAATTATACCTAATTTTATCATTTTTTGTTTATACTTGCATTGAATAGCTTCATTTATCTAATTAAGAATTATTCTTTTGTGTTTTCATATTAACCATTACGTTGCATAATTTGCACATTTTGGAAGATGGTTAGCCAATAGCTGTATTCACTCCCTGCTTAATTAACATTTAATGAGCAGATTTTGATTACTGATGAACAAGTAGTTGGTGGGTGGACAAACATATCTCAGTTTAAAGCACATTTTTGTAGCATATAAATTTCGTTATGCTGCAGAGACTAGGCCTATAGTTTCTGTTTAATCACATGTTAATTTATTTTTCTTGTTCACTGTCTGAAGCACACTGTCATTTGTTGAAGCTTGTGAGGTGGTTTGGGTAATATTTGCTCGTGAAGTGTACTGCAGCTGCGTGATTGGCTGCACATGGAAAGAGCATTGAGACTCACATGACTAATATAAAACATAAGTGGTAACTGGAAATGTAATCTTTAATAACAGGCTGTGTAGAATTTCAGTAGAAGAAAATGTGGTATGCCTATCATCTATGTTATACACAAGGTTTCTGTATGATATAACCATTCCTTCATCAAAATCTTGGAAATCAGAGCTCCAATATTTATCAGTACTGTGTAGTCGTACATCATATACTTTACAAACAACACTACAGCTCAGAATTGAAAATCGTGTATGATCTACCGGTACTTCTGCTTAAAAACACATAAGTTAAGCAGTGGCTGGCATACTCTGTGTCTGTGAGTCAAAAAATAATCCCACCTGAGGTTTCCGACATTTTTCCCCAAACGGTTGGGAATTTTTAGTCCAAATTTTACACACTTAATTTGCGTTTCCATCTACGCTGGACTACAAATTTTTATCCAATTATCTGCAATTTTGACGAAGTTGTGCCATATTATGTGCGACCACCCAGTTCACATCATACGTTCAAAATGTCCACTATCGGCCGAAATGCACGCTGGCATTTTCTGCCATTTCGCCCAAACAGTTGGGAATGTTTGGTCCAAATTTTACACACCTACTACACGTTTCTTTCTACGCTAGACTACAAAATTTTATCCAATTATCTCCAAATGTGACGAAGTTATGCCATATTAAGTGCGACCACTCAGCGTGCGTTTCAACCGATAGTGGACATTTTGAGCATATAATGGTGATCGCGCTTAATATGGCGTAACTTTGTCAAAGTTGGAGGTAACTGGATAAAACTTTGTACTCTAGCATAGATAGGAATGTATAGTAGGTGTGTAAAATTTGGACGAAAAATTCCCAACCGTTTCGAAAAAAAATTAGGAAAAAATCGGGAGTGGGGGGATTTTTTTTACTCACATTGTAGAGATGCATACTGTTACAAAATGCTGTAATAGTGATGATGATGTATTGATGCGGATGTTGATGCTGCTGATGATGATAGGGTATTATGTGCAGATGTTTGTATTTTACCTGCTGTTTAACTACAGCTTTAAGTAATTGTGATCTTGTACATTTGTTACCTCACATTCTGTGGGTAAAGACACTGTGTGGCACTGTTACTCGCCATGTCAAACTGTCTCATCCAGACAGTATCTCAAAAACGACAGTGACAGTTTGTTTATTGATCACAAATGACAAATGGAAACCATAGAACGCCCACTCTGATGACCTGTTATGGCCCTAGAAGGTCATTCAATGTCACTAACTGTGGGATTACAAAAAGTTGCATTTAGCTGTTCTGTGGCAGTTGGCTTAGCTTTGCATACCTTTCTGCAACAGATACTTACTGATGCTAATATGGGAAAATACTGGCATCTTTGCTGTTAAAACATTACTTGAATGCGCTGGGTAACTGTAATTGCAGACACATATACGTTGTCTGGATGGCTTGAATTAATTGCATCTGTTCCTGTTTTTCCATTTGTTTCTGACTTTTCAAACCTGTGATTTGTTGTTGTGCAGCACAGCTATTTTTGTAAGCATTGCTGATTCACGCGTCCAGTGACTGCTGTCATTATTTTGCTGATGGATATGCAATCATTATGTTCATTTAACCACCTGTTTTTGTAAAATTGCTGTTCTGTTATTTCAGAGACTTTCGAAATTGCTTCTCGTGATGTAGCACCATTTCCCAACATATGTTTCTAGTCTTTTTTATTTTTTTTAGCTCATTCCAAGAATGAGCTAATGCAATGGCGCGGCGTCCGTCGTATGTCTGTCTGTCTG
>Ga0209781_1000564_pt1 | contig 9986 bp, 8 predicted proteins | sample WorMetHERISLAND1_3_FD_187386 | JGI IMG/M metagenome (GOLD analysis project Ga0209781, IMG submission 187386) | Marine gutless worms symbiont microbial communities from Max Planck institute for Marine Microbiology, Germany - Olavius albidus HERON... | ecosystem: Host-associated > Annelida >...
CCAAGTCCTGGCTGATCATCGTCCAGCAGTCTTGTACGACATAGTCCATTTCCGGTTACTTTGCAAAGAATATTTAACACTTGTTTGAAAAAATTCGCTTGTTGTTTTCTGCTGTAATTTCTGAACACTTCAGCAAAAACCGCATAATTACATCTGTAGTGGCTGCAAAAATATGGTATCTCAAAAATGTGCGGTTTTTATTGGGCCATCCTGTAATTTTAGTAGTAGTAGTAGTAGTAGTGGTGGTGGTAGTAGTAGTACTCAGTGATGTTGTAGTGAGTTGAGAGTGAGAAGTTTATGTTACAGGCGAGTAGCCGTCGTCGAAACAAGACGGCCAAGTCACGAGTGACTGGATCGAGCGATGATGAGACTTCACGGTCAACTGAACCGAGTCGTAAATGTTCCACGGATTCAGCTCGCGTGCCGACGACCAACTCCACCAAGTCCTCACGCGCCGTCGTCACGTCGTCAGACTCGGAGTCGTCGTCGTCGTCCAGTGATGATGCAGCGGAAGCCGGTCGACATCGGACGGCTGCCAAGACGACTTCGGCTGCTGCGTCTAAATCACGTCTCATCACGTCATCATCTGACTCAGATGACAGCAGCGATGACGAGAGCGTGACTCTTGTCAAGAATCGCATCACGCCCGACAAGTCGCGGAAAACCACGGCGTTGACGTCCACCCCGCTGGCGAGACATTCCATCTACACGTCGTCCGATAACGACGACGACTCGGACTCAGATTCAGTCAGCGGAACGCCGGTCAAGAAAGCAAAGCCGTCATTGTCCATGTCAGCGTCAGCGTCATCCGGGTCTAAACCCCAGCCGAAGAAACCAGTCCAGTCGTCCACCAAGAAGCCTACACCAGCAACTCCTTCCAGCACTAGCAAGACCGTCTCAAAACCATTTGTTCCGAGAGAAACGTCAACAGATTCAGATGCAACTGCAGCCCTTAAAGGCAGCAAATCAGCAGTGAAAGATACGAAGAAACAACACAAGGTGGGAGATTCAGAGAGTCATATGGACAATGTGGTGAGCAGCAGTGGCCAGGCGTCGAAGAAGGAAGTAAAGAAGCCGGCAAAAAGCATCACCGACAAGCCTGTGCCCCACCGTCATGTATCATCTTTGTTTGGTGATGCATTGGCGAAAGCTGCCTCGCATACGAAGCTTATTTCAAAAACATCACCGGCAGTGAAAGACCAGAAAGTTGTGAGGAAAGATGCGAGAAGTACCGATGCACACAAGAGCGCGTCGTCTGTGTCTGTGTCGTCAGAGCGAACAAAACAAAAGTCGTCCCATGCAGATGTGAGTTCGCTGAAGTCAAAACATTCCATCTCCGAGAGCCGACATGCACCGAAGTCTTCCAGTGATTCCGTGGAGAAGAAATCTGGATCGGAGCGACCGCTGAAATCCGGGCACGATGCTGGTCACGAGAACAGTGGCCGGAAAGTACTGAAGTCCGAGGCGCTGAAGACAAAGAAAGTGAAGCAGGATGAGCGGAACGGAGAGAGGATCATCGCTGCGGAGGCAGAATCAGACGAGTCGCCACTGATACGTCCCGGCAACATCTTTGAGAAGATGGAGAAGCAGGATTCGTCCGCTGACAAGAGTGATGAAACGCGGATCTTCGGTCATGATACTCCGGCACATCTGCACAACATGGCGTCAGAGATTGCCGTGTTCATGCCGGAGTCAGACGACGACGATGAACGCGAACCAGTGATGGACGCCGGCAAGCTGAGCATCGAGCGACTGAAGGAGGACTCGGCGAAGGAGGAGACGATAGAGGAAGCCGTGAAGGCAATCATAGAGTTCACCAAGGAGCCGACGACACCTCCGCTGTCATCGTCGAAAGCCACCGACTCGGAGCTACTGGAGGACACCAGCGGAGAAACAGCGGATGACGACGTTGGTCTGTCGGATGATGTAGGAGAACTGAATGCAGCCATCGGTAACCTCATTGAGAAGGAACTGGAACCAGCAGGTGAAGATGACTTGTCAGGGCCGACTATCAGCACTGACAAGATGTTAGAGTCTGAAACCAGCGTGACTTCACCAAGCCACTACCGACCGTCGACTCACGGAGCATTAGCCGAGCCGAAGAACGAATTGTCACCATTTGTCGGAACTAACAGTGGTGGCAGTTTCAAGGAGGAACACGGCGGCTCAATAAAGATGGAAGTTGAGAGCATGACACGACACATCCAGACACCGGCGCACGATGAACAGAATGTGACGAGTTTCATGTCCAGGCTCGAAAAAGCAACGGCCGACGTGGTGGACTTTGCCGCAATCTCGGCTGCGGCTGCGGCTGCGGCGTCACGGAAAGTCCCGGAGAAGACGAGCAGTGATGTCACTGCGTGCAGTAAACCGGAGGTTTCCAGCCGACTGTTTGCCGGTGCAATTACTTCACCACCCGTCAAGACGGAAGAGGAACAGCCCGTCGTGGTAAAGAAGGAGGAGCCTTCGGAGCAGGCGGAGATGACTGTTAAACCAGAGCCGCCAGAATTTCCGTTGTCCACAAGAATCTTGTCGTCGTCGAAGCAGCCAGAAGTGCATGGAACTAGCTCTGTGGAGAAGGGTCCAGCTCCGGCTTCAACTCTAGTTCCAGCTGCGGCTCCGGCTGCGGCTCCGGCTGTGGCTCCCGTTCCAGCTCCGGCAAATGGAGAGCCAGCGAATGGTGATGACTCGTCAACGACGACAGATCTGTACGAGTTCAAAGATGACGACGATGACGAGTCGTGTAGTCGTCAGAAGGAATTCGTGCTGCACAAGAGATCACGCAAGCGCCACGCCGATTCCGAGTCAAACGATGCAGCCGATGCTGGGGATGTGAAGAAGTTGCGTAGCAGTCATGTGAAGTGCGACCAGCACGAGGCAGCGGCTGTGGCTGTAACAACGGAGCAGTGTTCTACGACGACGACCTCTGTGTCAGACTCCCAGCCGGTGTCGTCACAGTCGTCGTGGCGGACCAACATGGACCTGGTGATCGAGGCAGTGGCTCGCGGTGAGTTTGAGCGTGGTGATGACTTCAACTACTACAGTTCACAGAACACGACGGGTTCGACCGGCCGGGGTCGTCGTGGACGCGGCGCCTCACGTGATGATGCCGCTCACAAGGCAGTGCCGGCATCAACCCCCGGCTGTGTGTCGGTGTCGTCCAACGTGCCAAGCATGCCAGCAGACGTGTTTAATGCAGTGCTGCAGAGATCGATGGCTGCTGTGATTACCGGTACATCGTCAGCTGCAGCTGGCGGCCGCTGTTCACCGAAGCTGTTACTGTCCAGCATGGCGTCACCTCAACAGATTCAGCAGTTGCACCGCAGCCTCTCTGTGTCCGGTGAGTGCATTTACTTACTTATTTAGTTGATGATAGTAACAGTAATTACGTTGGATGCTGTCATTATTATTGTTTTTGTGTATTTATTAGTGAATGTATTGATAGTCATCATTGTCGCCAATACTGTTGTCACTGTTATTGTCAGCACTGTGGCTCTGTGGTGTAGTAGTTAGGGCGTTGGACTAGTGACCAAAAGATCGTGGGTTTGACTCCCGGCCGGTGCATTAGTTTTTAGGACTTAGACTTAGGTCATCCCGTGTCGTAGACACATTGGGCCAAACTTTGACGCCAATCTTCTCTGTTGATCGCAGATTGTTCAGCATCTTCTCAGGTCATGCCAATGCTCTTCAAGTCTTGGCGTATAGTATTGATCCAGTTCTTCCTTGGTCTTCCTGGTTATCGCTTGGCGTTATGGTCTGCTTGCCAGTGCATTGCTTGCTTTGGTATTCTGTTATCTTCCATGTGTAGTACATGCCCTAGCCATCTCAGTCTTCTCTCCTTGATGATAAGGTTCAATTCTTCCAATTTTGTCTGTTGCCTGACCGCTTCGTTTCGTGCTTTGTCCTTCCAGGATATACGCAATAGTCGTCGCTGAAACTTATGATGGGTTGCTTCCAATTTTTTCTTTTGTGTGACAGAGAGAGGCCATAGCTCTGCACCATACAGCAGTGTTGACATGACCAAAGATTCGTACAGTCTTACTTTGACCTTCAAACTGACATGTTTGCTCTTCCATATATCTTTCAGGGTAGCCTAGGTCAACTCAGCCTTCCATCCCTCCAGGGTAGGGAAATCGAGTACCAGCTTACTGGCTGGGGTTAAGGCGGCGCATTCACTTGTGTCAGGTGGCAGGTAACACTGTGTGATCCCATACGGCAAGTGACGTCCCGTAGCTGTGAGATGGGAGTCGCATTAACAGCTATACGCTCCTTTACCTTTTTACCTTTATTGCTATTGTCAGCATTGTCATAATTATCGTTGTCAATACGAGTAGTTGCAATAGTCAGTGAGAGAGTTATTCACAATGCTTACACACTAGAGAGATTGTCAGAGTCTGTTTGTGTTTGTGTGACAGCCGGTGGCATTCAGTCAGCAGTGGCTGCAGTGTCTCCAGGCGGATTCCCAATGTTGATCCAGCGTCCCGGTTCCATTCCACCGGAGATAATAGCCGCAGAGCAACAGAGACGAGCCAGTGCAGCATCTCAGCTGCAGCACATGACTCCAGCGTCACTCGCCACCCGAGTACGTACCTTACTCATAGCAAGTCACACCTCTACGACCATAGTTTGAGAAAACGTCTGAAACAGCAATCACTGTAAAAAGTCACTTTTTGGATTTCGAAAACCTAAAAATAATGTAACAGTAGTAACATAGACCACCCTCAATCAGATTTGTTGTCTTTTATGCAAGTACTAAGGCCATATATATTTTAATCAACAATTTTAATATAATGTTGTATGTACTATATATATCTGAATGAATGAATGATGAAAACTTGTAACGCACGCAGCTGTCGAACAAGTCAAATCTGAGGCGTGGGCAGTCTAATTGTTTTAGAGCGATATTGTTAATGTTTATTTACATTTTACGATGCACCCAATTTTGTAATGATCTGGTAATCTGGTCCATATACTGAAAAGTCAGCAAAGTCGTGATTTTTAACATGGATTACATTTACACATTTTTTTAAAGTGTCCCTAAAACATAGTCACATTTTTGGATTTTCAAACTAAAATGTTAAAAGACGTACCCGGTATTCCCAAACTGTTTACGATGTTCACAGCAAGACATACCTGTACAACGCTGACAGCAAGCGACACCTTTACGATGCTGCTTCTGTTAGTGCTTTGATGACATTGTGTCTGTGACAGGAAGGCTTCTGGCATGTAAAAACCCACAGTAACAATCCGTATAGGTTTTGCCTTGGGCATCCAGCCTGGCCTGGAGTGACTCGGGTTAATGTAGGCGGGTCAAACCAAAAACTGAAAGCCACAGCAGCAGCAGCACCAGCTGCTGTCTGTCTGTCTGTCCCTCTACAAGGCTACATCATAGATTGGCATTATTCTGTCTGTCTGTCCCGCTGTGTGCAAGATTGACAAACTGTAGAAAGCTGCAAGTTGATGGATGTTGGTAATTAAACGGAATACATGGAGTGACATTACTGAGTACCGGTATGTAACTGTTACTTCATCATAGTGATGCTGCTGCTGCTGACAGGTATTACAGGACCAGCCGCTAGTGGTAGCTGTGTCGCGAGCAGCACATTCCGGGCCAGCAATGCCGAGTCCCGTGACACCAATAGACGCAGCCGGTCAGTTACTGCTGCGACCTGGCATTATCTCGGCGACGTGTCACGCTGCTACTGCTGGTGTCGTCACGCAGCCATCGCCAGCCTCAGCCCGTGCTCAGCTGACCGTGGACACTGCCGCGCCGACAACCATGCTGCCGCTCGGAGTCGTAGTGACGACTGACGTACCCAGTAGTCTGAGCAAGGTCCGGCACATGTCGCCAGAGATTGCTAAGAGCCTCCTTCAACAGTCCGGTTTGTTACGATTTCTCTTCCTTTTTGTTACATACACCAGCACCTCTTTAAGTTTTGGGTGTCCAAGTGCTGCGAACGTTGTTCTTGCTTTTCTTCTTGATGTCGTCGTCAGATTTTCAAACATTTCCTACGGCTTTATCGAATGATGCAGCCGACGTTGTGGACTTGAAGAGGTTGCGTAGTCGTAGACATCTGTGACCATATTACCCATCCATCTACCGTCTCGCATTTTTAACTTAATCACTCATTATTTAGTAATTAGCTAATTAGCTCATTACCAGTAGTGGTGCCATCTGGCTGACACATAACAAATTATGATGCAGCAGCTGCTACAGTGCAAGTACATGCAAGTTGTAACAGTCAGCTGTTAGAACTGTTGCACTCGCCCTTTCTGGGTCCATAATACTTGTTTATGTACTGTTTATAGGATTTAACTTAAAAATTAGACACAATACGAAAATTGGGAATATTGTCGCCAATCTGTAGACGAATTTTAATTACGATCAGTTGAGAAATGAAAAAGTTTGAGTACATTGAACATCTGATGACATCAACAAGTGCCAAGAAGAAGAACAACAACTTCCGTAGCCATTGGGACTCATTCCCGGGTCCTATAAAACTTCTGTGGGAAGGCAGATGAGTAGAAAAGGTCGTTAACTTTAGACTGAGAAGCTCATTGAAATAAAATGAGAATGGAAAATGCTTAATAAAGAGGTGTGTACAGCAGTGTTTGTTGAGGTGATGTTTGAAAGATGCAGTGAAAGCTCTGGGTACTTGTTACAGCGCTGTTTTTATGAGTAGACTCGGACAGCAGCGCTTTACGTTCTCAGAAATGGCAGCTGATTGGCATGAGCTAATGATACCGCGGCCATCCATTGCTTGCGATGGCGAACAATTGGACCCGCGGTGCAGCACACAGACATACCACCGCCCCAATCAGCGTACTAGGCTTTCGCCTATAGCCCGTGAGCTACTACTCATTTCCCGTCTCGTTGAGGGTAGGAGGCTCAGTTAGCCTGAGCACACAGTAGGTTAGCAGCGTGTGTGTGGTGTGTAGGTCAGTATCCGATGCCAGTGGTGAGTGGATACATACCAGCAGTAGGACGGTCACCGGCACCTCCACATCCATTCTCATCGTATACCGCCGGAGTCTTAGCATCACCACTCGACGCAACTCGTCATCCGTCGTCTCCGGCCCCGAGTGACCTCCGAGAAGCTCTAGCGCAGCCGTCACGACTTGCCCAGCAGGAGCAGATGCTGGCGAAACAACGCGTCCAGCAGATGGTTCCACTGCTAGCTGGAGTGAGGGCCGCAGTCAGCGGAGAATCGTGTCGTTCCCCGGTCGGTCTGGGACAACACCGAATGCCGTTTACCGTTCTAGAGCCGCGGTCAATGTCAGCGTCGCGTGCTGAACCCAAAGCGCCGCCGCAGTCGACGCCGCCCGAGCCACCACTACAGCGCCTTCCACCACCACCGTCCTCCGCATCTGATCTCAGCACCAGTCATTCTACCGATGTTGGAGGATCGTTCGCCCCGGGTCGGCTGGAGCCTCCACGCAGCGCGGCGGCGATGCTGTCCAACGCTTTCATCAGTCCAAACCCGGTTGACTTGGTGATGGCTCAGCTGCACCAGCACCAGCAACAGCTGCAGCAGCAGCAACAGCACGCCGTTGATCTCGGAGTTCTCCATCGGTTTCACCCGGTAGCACGCCCGGCGCTCGATGTCGCTCGCGTTCCACCACCGTCAACTGCGGCGTACAGTCCAGCGTTGCCTGGTATGATGGGTCGACCGCCGGCGCCGCCGCTAGCACACCCGACGTCAGTGCCAAACTGTGTGAGTGGACGCGAGTCACCACTGGTCAGTAGCACGTCCACCATCGGAGACTTGCAGAGTGACGCTTTCATCATGAACACAACTAAAGTACTCGAGGTCGGACATTCTCATCATTCTTACTTCACTCTCTTTATCCACCAACAACTGTGTGTAGCTTTTGGCTGATTACTTTTGTGTGAATTTGAGATTAAACAACTTTTCCTGAGAGATTAGTTATCATGTCTGTAGTGTATGTGCTGTCACTGTCGATATTCTGTTGACGTCTCAAAACTTTGCTTTCTCTGAAATCATATTCAGTCTTGCTTTTCTGACTTGAGCTCTGACTGTTTAACAGCAGTGATATTAACAAGGACTTGGGCCTCAAGGCCAAGGACTCGAGGTATCACCGGTCTTCTTACATCGTTTTTTACTGTTAATGTTTTGTGAGTGTTTCTATGTTCGCATACTGTTTCCTGTGATAACTGCATTTGTGTCAGTTTATGAATAAATGGTTGGGATATGTTATTGTTGTTAATGACAACTGACAAAGAAGAATGCCACAAACATCCAGGCCATGACTTGCAGAGTCCACTTTGAAGGCCAAGGCCAATGACTTGGTTTTTGGCCTGTACATGTACGCTGTACAGTGATGTGAGAAGAAACAAATTAGTGAGAGTTACATGGCCAGCAATCAGCAGGAATCAATCGACAGAGGTGTCGCCGTGTCGATAGTGATGTCAAAACAATTCATTAGTTACAGTTACGTTCCACGTAGTCCGCAATATTGCGGCAACAGATATAAAAGTTTCACCGAGCCACTTGTCATAAATACCACAAAGGTTTCAGCATCAAAAGTGTTGTGTCTTGATTACAGAAATATTAATTTACTAAAGAGATGTTATGACTTAATACTGCTGTTCTTGATACTTTGTCGACTGTAGAGAAATTCGCGATGTACAGGCGGACGGACGTTGATTGTAAAGACAGATTGACTTGACTGTCGGTGTGGTTGTTCTAGCGGCTGCCACTGGTGTGGACTGGTCAGCTGGTACTCAAGAACGACGTTGCTGCGGTGAGGATGCATTATGTGTCCGGTAACCAGGACCTAGTGCGTGCGTCGTTACCGCCCGAGGCGTTGACTCAAGACGGTCTCGGTACGTCACTGTCTCAGCTGCGCATCAGTCAACGCATGCGTCTTGATCCGTCTCAGCTCGACCAAGTCACCAAGCGCATGGAGGTTTGATAGTTCTCTGTATGATGCACCGTGGTCCCACACGTCCTTGCTTCAAGTTTTTTCCTCTATATTCAAGGCCTTCAAAGTACTTGAAAACAGGGTTGGTGCTTGAAATCCCTTGAAGCTGAGTTTCTAAGTCCTTGAAAGTCCTGGAATTTTTTAGCTTGATATACCGTAATTTGTAGATACAGTTATTGTTAGAATGATGTGCATTCGGTGACTGGAATATACTCGTTTACTTACTTAAATAGATTGACAGAAAACCATTGTTTGTTGAAATGATAAGTTGATTACACACAGTTAGAGATATCACATAATGTGGACTGTTATGAACTAATGTTGTTGTTTAGTTGTTGAAAATTAATGCCGGGAGTCCTTAAGTGTCCTTGAAAAGTCCTTCAATTTTACTTCACGACTACAGTGGAAACTCTGTGTTTGACGAGTGACTGAAATTATTTTATGGAGCTAAAAGCTATAAACAACAAGTCTCTACAGAGAGATCCGTTGATAGTCGAATAAATGACTTCAAAATAATAATATAATAAGAAATAGTGAATAAAAAATGATAATGGTAGATAACAAATAAGATAATAAGTAATGGAAATAATGGTAAAAATAATTTTTAAAATATTAATCATAAAAAATAGTAAAATATAAAAGAACAGATTGTAAAGGAGTAAGTAACGATGCTGTGAACAGACAGAGTCGGAGTACAGCATGCTGCTGGCCGTGCCATGTGCTCGTGACCCAGTAGAAGTAATGACGCAGGGTCACAACCTCCGTACCGGCTTCATTAACTACCTGCAGCAGAAACACGCGGCAGGCATCGTCAACATACAGGAGACAGGTAGCAACCAGGTACGTGCCGTCGTGACCGCTGTCACTTTGATTCCACTACTACACTGTCACAAGAGAATTACGTGGGGGCAGTGGGGGAGGGGAAGCATCAGGGACAGAGAGTTAGATGGCTGAGAGCAGCAAAGTATGATTGCACCTGTAATGCACAGAACTATTCTTTTTATGCAGCAGGATATTCCATATCAGCTGTCATTAAAACC
>Ga0209781_1000565_pt1 | contig 9977 bp, 6 predicted proteins | sample WorMetHERISLAND1_3_FD_187386 | JGI IMG/M metagenome (GOLD analysis project Ga0209781, IMG submission 187386) | Marine gutless worms symbiont microbial communities from Max Planck institute for Marine Microbiology, Germany - Olavius albidus HERON... | ecosystem: Host-associated > Annelida >...
CATTCATTCCTTTATCCAGAAAGATCAAGTTCTTATAAATAGGCTAATGATCGGACATATTCGCCTAACTCATTCTCATCTTCTTTCTAAAGAACCTCCTCCAATGCGCACCTATTGTTCCACACTTCTAACAGTAGAACATATTTTAACAAACTGCTGCCATTATCAGTCCATTAGGGAAAAATATTACCTGTACTCTGATCTTTGTAACATCTTCAAAGTTATCCCACTTCATTCATTACAGAAATTAACTTGTATCACTAATTTAGAATTATCCCAGGCACGATATAACCTTTTTTGTGCTAAAAGTGCCATTAAGCCAGAACCAGCCAACCAACCAAACCCAGGTGTAAAATGACTGGCTTTGTCTAATGTGGCTAAAAGCTTCTGGTCGTTCAGCTATTTGCATTTTATAATGCACAGCGTGCTTACATTGAAGAGCATGTTGTTGAGCATGAGTGTATGCTCATATGTGAACTCAGAAGATATTCATTTACTACTCATTTATTCCACATTATCTCTGCATAGTTGCTGAGTAAAAGTGAGTATCTTAAAGGATCACATTCTTGCAGGATCAATTTGCAGTTAATGGTTTTGGCTTTTTAGAATATATTTTACACACTGTATAAGATGAAGTTGATGACAATGCAATGATTGTTTGCTGTTCTAGACAATCTGTAGTCGCTGCACTTGCATCAAAGAAAGCAACCCACGCTGCACCGAATCAGCCACCTTCGCTTATGTCCGTACCAAATGGTTCGTAAGTTTTTAAGCTGCATGTTTTGCATGCCTCTGTCCTAGCTTCCGCCTGTCCATCTGTCAGTACATCCGTGCGTCCGAGACTAAAGTTTCCGCAATATCTCCAGTATCTGTTGATGTATTTTCACCAAACTTTTGTCATTGGTGCGTCTTCAGGACAAAGATGAACTGATTAGGTTTGGGGGTCAAAGGCCAAGATCAGTCCAGTACTCAACCCTGCCACCAAGTGATGGCAGTCTAGTCTAGCTGTGTTAGTCATTTACAGTTTTCATTCCGTTTGTGGCCATCTGAGTATTGATAGAGTTGTAATTCTTGTCTGTTTTTAATATTTGTTAGTTTACACACGAATGTAGGCTTCATCAACATCATTATCATATACTAGCTGTAAGTACCCGTCCTCCGTCCGGAAAAAACTATCGTGCTTCGCGCTCGAATTCTCTCGGCGCATAGCGCCTCTGTCAGGAGTTTCATTAGCAGTCACCAGGTGGCAGCTGCTACTGGCCTACTGCTGCTGCTACTGCTGCTGCTACTACGCACATGGTTCACTGTTGTTCGCCAGATGGCACTGACATGAATTTTCTGTCATGAATTCTATTATACCGCACGCATAGATAAATGACCTTGACCTTGACCTTGACTAAATCACTCCCTGGGTCAACATGAGTCTCTATGCCAAGTTTGGTCTTGATCGGCCCAGCCGTTCGACCGGCCATCGCCCGCATACATACAGACAGACAGACAAACAAACAGACAACGCCTTTTATATGTTAGATTTATAAAATGAGATCGACAAATTGTTACCATTATAAGAACACACTCATTTTTTTCATAACTGCCTGCTCCCACTCCCAAGTGCAAAAGTTAACATCTGAAATATTGTATTAGTATTTATTACAGGCCCCTGTAAGTAACTACAAATGTGTTAACATAAAACTATCCCATGGTGCACACGTGCAGTGGGCCTGTTAAACGATAGTGCAGTTGAGTCTCTTTAAGTCATAAATGTAGCTGATAATTATATTTTCAGAGTTATATGCGTGGTGGTCATTGGTCTTTGTTGATGTTGTTGTTCCTCACCTGTCTTCCTGATTCACTTCTTTCACATGTCACCTCATCTCCTTTGTCCATCCATCACTCCATCACTCTTTCATTCCAGACTCAATACAATTCCTCTTTCACAAATCCTTCCCTCCACAGATCTCCCTCCTGGACTGACTTAATGGATAACTGGACTATTTCTGGACTATAATATAACTGGATGGTTTCTCATGCTCATCGGTCTATTTCTCTTTAGTTTTTCTCTTTTAGTTAACACTTATTTTTCTTTTTTAGTTCTCCCATCATTGATAACTGGTCTGTTTATTGTTTTTTGGGCTTTATACATCACTATTAACTATTAGTTTAGTTATTTTTCATAAATTTTTAGTTTTTGTGTGCGAGACTAAACTGGCAGTTTCCGTCAGTTTTTATGTGGAAATTGTATGGTATCATATTGATGTTGATGTTACAGCTGCACCTCTATTCAGTCAGCAGCCAGCGGCTCCAGCTGCTCCAGCGATCATTCCTGAACAGCCTCCGCATTACATCCTCTTCCTGACGAACCTTCCTCAGGAGACCAATGAGATGATGCTCTCAATGCTCTTTAACCAGTCAGTCATATTGTGTCATACTGTGTCTCTGCTGTAAATAACGTTTGTCCTGGTTTACCAGTCAGTGCAACAGGAAGAGTGTCTGTCCTGTAAAAGTCCTGATTGGATAATTCCCAAAAGTTCATTTTGGTACTTCAGCCAAACTCCAATGCTCCGGCAAATGTCCCACATCAGAGATGAATATGTCCAAGTGATGTAGTTTTCTACGTTATAAGTTGTTTTCTGTTTCAAAACACTACACTTTGAACAGCACAGGTGCCTGTATAGATTATTGCTAGGCATCCAAGAGACACGTTGTCCAAAATGCCATTTTTTGTCCATCCAGAATCATCAGTTTCATCTAGTTTTAATTTTAGTCCAGCTTTTGTCACAGGTGTTGACGGGTGTTTAAAAACTCGTTTAAAATTCGTAGCAGGGCACACCTGAGCCTGGAAAAGGAATAAACACGATGTTGAAATGCTTCACTTTTAGCTATTGCTTATTTGACTTGGAAATAAATGAAGTTACTGAAATGTGGACATGTTAGAAAAACTTTCAGTTTTTCGTTCACCCAGTGCCAGCAGTGACCATTGACTGATATATAGATTTTGGCAGTAAGTCACACTGGGAGTTCATTGCGTTAACTGCTGTTTTCAATATGTGCTATTAGTTCTCGATAAAACTGAAATTAAAACCATTGACAAATATGCTACCGAAATGGACCCTTAGTCAGATGATGCTTACTACGGACTGTAGTCACCTGGGTAGAATCCATTGCATTAACTATGAGTGCTTCTGTGTTCTCGATAAAACCATAAACACAATGCTAGCTGAAAGGAGCCTTTGTCATTTTGCTGCACTTGCAGCCTGTTTTCCTGCTTATACGTTGATACAGCTGGTCTGCTACTGTGTGTGACAGGTTCCCCGGCTTCAAAGAGGTGCGCCTGGTACCCGGCCGACACGATATTGCGTTCGTTGAATTTGAGAGCGAAGTTCAAGCTGGCGCCGCAAAAGACTCTCTTCAGGGCTTCAAAGTAACGCCGACAAATCCGATGAAAATCTCTTTTGCTAAGAAATAACTGCCACGTTCTGTCTGGTGATACTATTACCAGAAGGAGTTTTACTGACTTGTACAAGATGGGAAGACTGTCTGAAGTAATGTTTTTACTTCAGTAATACTTTGGTTTGTGCTTTTCCTGGTTTTTTTCTGACACCAAGTCAGTTTGTCATTCTGTATTATTAGTGAACTGACGTTTGCATGTGCACCATGGTGTTGTATATGTATGTCATTACCAACCATGCTAAAAGGTCATGCGAAGTGTAATGTTATGGTCTGTTGCAAAAGACGTAATTAAGTAAAATGAGTGACTTGTTGGTCACATTGAAGTTAGACAGAAGTAGACTATTATGCACATCATATGCCGTTAGATTGTTACTAATACAGATCTGTGTAAACTTTCCGCAAGCTTTGCGAGTCCGGTCATATGTCAGCAGAATGAGTAGATCCTAGTAGAAAACCAGAATGGCCCGATAAAAAGAACAAAAATACGTCAACATAAACACAGCATCTTACAATTCAGACAATGCAGAATATTCAGTAGTTATCACATCGCTATACATGGATATCACATCGCTATACATGGATGTTTAAAAATAGCATATACACTATACAAGCAGTAGCAAAGTATGCTGGGACATAGTCGTCATTTTTGTTTAATAATATGCCCTATGGTTGATACGATGCAATGAGAATATTTTTTTCGTGCACTTTAAAACTGACGAATAGCCCAACTAAGTCTCCTGCACAGTACCAATCAGATAATTAACTAATTAACAAAATAAAAACTGTTGAGTTCAAGAAATCCGATGATATAGTGCAATGATTAGTCTGTGGTGGAAAAGATTTGTGAATGTGAAATAGAAAACAGTAACATGGAAACTGCAAAAGCAACAGTTTCTCATCGTTTACTGTTAGTCCGTTACGAATGGAACAAGTATCAATAAATAAATAAATATTTTAAAACGGAACATAACAAACATCTATGCACAAGTTTTAACATGTTTTGGCTTGGTTGTTGTCATTCCATCATGCGTGCATGCTGCTTCTTTCTTTCCTCGGTGTAATTAGCCATGAACATCTCTGCATCTCGCCGATACGGCAAATCCTCCTTTTCATACAGTGCCAGTCGCCCATAATCTTCAGCCTGCCGAGTCATTATCGTCACACACACACGACTGTCAAAGGCTGGAATAATTATAATAATAATATTAATAATGTCATTATAACTGTAGATACTGATAACGCTGACAGTTATAAGCACCTTTTGATGACATAAAATTGGCATAGATTAGTAAAATCACACAGTGACTAGATGCAATATATTTAGGGTGTAGGGGTATAAACTTTTGGATCACTCTAATAGTAAGTAAGTAAGTAGTGTCAATTTATATAGCGCCTACTCCAAAAAAAAATCTAATGTGCCATGTGCTCGATACGTCTTGGTGTCAATATTTCGCAAAAAAGTAGATCTTCAATCGTCTAAAAATGCTATCACTCAAATACAAACATGCATTTGCTGTGTTGCTAACTTGCAAGTAACACTTAATAGCAAGTAGCAACATCGCAAATGCATGTTGGTACTGGAAATAACTTAGAGTGATGCAAAAGTTTACACCCGTGCATCTTCCAGTCAATGTGCGATATTACTAATCTACGCAAATTTCCTGACGTCATAAGGAGCTTATTACTGTCAGCAATATGTCGAATTAAATTATGACTATCCAGTAAAATTTGCTATGAAATAACGAAAGGTCCCGAACTGGAAACGCGAGACGTTTCTGTTGATATTATTTGGTTTTCGATCAAAATTATAATGATGAAATAAAAGTGTTATTAAATTGCGTCGGAATGAAAATGGTTAGGTGGAGAAAATGAATGTTGACTAGGACTCATGGATCGATTAGGCCTAGAGCAGAAAGTCCACCATGTCTCCTGCATGGACAATATGACAATATGTAAATGATGCAAGTTAACTTCAAATTCCTTCAGTTTTAACAGGAAAATAAACTAGAAAACTGTGCAAACTTATTTTTTTGTCAGAAATTTGTCAAATTTGCCTAAATGACCTAAACCAAAAACTTCATCAATTGTGCTGAAAGTGCCGTTGGAAGAGTTACATTTTAATATTACTCCTTACTAGAAATGGACCATATTATTCGTGCTAAATGTATCATTTTGTGTTGTGCAGAATTGTGTAATTATGCTCTTTTAAAATGTCACTAAAGATTCTTGAAATAGTAATTTGAGGTTGCTTTGAGGGTTAAACTTTGGTCCTTTGGACCATTCTGTAGATACCAGGCATGTAGTTAAATGTAAATGTAGGGGTGTAAATGATGCAAGTTAACTTCAAAGTGACTTTAATTTTAACAGGAAAATAAACTAGAAAACTCGTAGGGCGCAACCCCTGCCACTGCCAGGCGCATGCAACGCCGCCCGCCTGCAATGGGTCATGTGACGTCATCGATCACGTGACCATTCGCTTCGCCACATGCCACTTCCTATAGTGCTTCATTGAATGGAGCAAGTCCATTGTAACAGAGTCTAGCTGTTATCGAGATAGTCAGCCCCAACACACGTCAACGAACACATACCAACAAACACGACGTATCTCAATACCTCGTGGTGGCAGTAATTAAAGCGACAAATTTCATATATGCCATAATACAAAATTACACGAAGTTATCATTAAATAAAAAAGACTAAATTAATTTGGCAAGTCTAATAATAAAATGACCTTGACGCCGTCTTCACGGAGAAAATAAAGCATAGCGAGACAATGTGAGGTCTTGGGAACTTTCTCGGGATACTGCGGACCATTCTTCACCAGGTAGATCATGTTGAGTACAAGCGTTGCCTCGGCTGCTTCCGCCTCATCTGTATGCATACAGTTAACACACAAGTTTCCATTCATTGGTATCAACTGTATGCATTGTGTGGACTGGCCTTTTTTATTTTAGAAGACAAGTGACAATTTTGTGACCGTGTGCCTACTTTTTTTCGTGTTTTAACGATTACAACCCACTCCTATTTGTCATCAACAACAAATCATAATCAATTATGTAAAATTCGGCGGGCATTTTTCCGGCAAAAATCATGTAACTTTGAGAATTTTGTTAATTTTTCAGGTAAATATAATAAAAATTAGGATAATTTGATAATGTTTCGGGTAAGAATCAAAAATTCTAAATCTAAGAATCTAAAATTGGGGCAGTTTGTTAATTTTTCATACATAGTTTTCAGGCAAAAATATTTTGCCCCCTAAAGTTGCCTGAGCTCCTGTGCCTATGTGTATTGTGTATGAGTGCTTCTGGGGGCTTTTTCCACAGACCCTTTATCGGGCTCTGCAGCGTTCATTCCCAGACTCCTCTGTGCCCACGCTACGTCTAAATCCTGGCTACGCTACCCTACCGGTACTGTTGTTGTGGCAGTACTTTTACTGGTTTCCTATCAACCATCCAAGCACTGAAGAATGAATATTACGGTACACAGCTGCTATCTTTTATCATCATCTTAATCACACACATTTTCGATCTCCGCGCCTAGCTTAGGAGTCATTGTCAACAATTGACTATGTCTGTCTGTCTCTCTGTCACGCTCCTTCAGATTGCTTCTTTTGTTTTTTGGCCATCATTTCTCCATGTGGCACTCTACAAAACGTTGTTCTTCGATTTTTGATTTAGGCCCCTAACCCCCAAAATTTACTCCCCAAAATTTGCACATAATCGCCTATAAGTCGGCTTGTATGGCAGACTGGAGATGTTTGGGCCTACCAGGGGGTTTTCCGGGATGGCCGAACCATGCAAAATGTTGTGGGGCCGACCCTTGTTGCCATGGCAACGAAATTTAGGCTAGGCATAGAGATCCACTCGCCCACCGGCTTGTTTTTTAAATGTTCACTCTTTGGTAGACAGTCAGCCCAGAAGGCTGGATGCGCCCTTTCTGCATGCAGAGACTAACCCAGACACTGGTTTTCAATGACGTCTTTCCTCTTGTCTCGTTTGTACGGCTCAATGTCGGGAACAATCTGACCGCACACGACGACTCGTACCAGCTTCGTCAGGTGATCGCACCATATATCTGTCACCTGTCAATCACCCAACTCTGAGCTACAACTACATTTATCTCATTCAGTCGCATATTTTGAAATATGAAAAGGGGGAAACCCGGGGGTACATTTTGGGTGTACATTTTTAAAAGTGTTCAAATATTAGCATAAAAATAATTTTTCACATTACAAAATATTTTCATCTCCAAAGGGGGAGTGAGTGCAGGTGCAAGGGCCCCCTAAATACACCCCCTGATCTCAATATCATCATGATCGCCAATTACAACTATGGTAAAAATTCCAAGTCAGCAGAAACCATTGAATAGTCCTCCGTAGAAATCAACGGCTTTATAGGCCTAATCATAAATAACTTCAAAATAATCATGGTCTATGAAGTGACTAATCACAGGCCCTATGTGATGCCAATCACAAACTATTACTGTCATGTCCTTATTGGCATATTTACTATTTAGCAAATTTCCAAGGCAAATTTGTTCCTTCTTTTTGCTTCTCACTCTCAGCCGTTAAATTCGCCTCAGATTCGGCAGGTCTCTTGCTGACATTGTGCGCTCTATAAGTTTACTTACTATGTACTGCATATTAGTAAAAACCCTGATTTGCTGAAAAATCTTGCTCTCGAGATAAAAACTACTGCCGTGGTCTTGACCAACAAGTCTTAATCGTTAAAACAATAATGAAAAAACATTAAAAGATATGGTTGGCTGCCAGTGAGGCTGAGGCCCATCAATGCTGGCCACCTCTTATAAACACAACTAAAAAAATGCAAACAATAGACAAAAACCGAAAAACAGACAGCAGTGATGGAAACCTATGGCACAATGCCCCTCAAACAAGAAACAATGTGAGTTTTTACACAGACATGCGACAGACCGTGTCGAACATAGCCTCGGCGACATCGTCTCTGGATAGCTCATGGAACACCTTGCCCAGGTGAAAGTAACCGCTCGATGTACGGATGTCCTCTATGCCATACGCTTCTGACGCGTGGTATATCTGAATAAGAACAAACTCAAGTTGAAGGGCACTTCAAGGTCAAACAGAGGCACTGCACCATGTAAACCAAACTACTAAGTTTTGTAACGAGTTGCTGACAAACTCTGGCACACTTGGTTCTTTCTCGGTGTACGGTCGGTTCTTTTTTTCGTTAATTTTCTGTTGTGTCCACAATCTCCACATGCGGAGACTAGACAGGTGAAAATGATAACAGAACTGTTCAGTATGACAGAAAAAAACTTTCGTAAGCCTAATGCGCTGTTACTGTTACATTAAACAGCCAAAATTTAGGGCAGAAAAATAGAAGGAGTGCCTAGAGTGGGTTTCTGAGCATATATTACGTATTATCTCGTCACATCGTATAGTAACTAGGCCTATAACTGAAACCAAAAACTCTATAACTTTAGTTAACTAAAACTAAAATGGAGTTCTTAATTAAAGTTTAAGATTTTCCGTTATTTTGGGAGGTTGGCACTCCTTAAGTAATTTTTATTGGTTTTTTACACGAACAAATGAATGTCACATGAAATGAATGTCACACGATGATCCAACACCAAGTGGTATCCAACGGTTCATAGTAGAGGTATGCACGGGCTGGGCCGTGCCGCAATGTCAACGGGCCGGGCTGAGCCAGGCCTGAAAATGAGGCCCGTTCATGTCTGACGTAGGCCAATATATAGTTTCACAGTAGGCCCCTACAATAAGTGTTACTTTAACAGTAAACGTATCACTCACTGTCAGTGCAATACTTGACGCACACAAAAATGCAACACTAGCCTATATTACACGCAGGCTAACAGAAAATAGAAGCACGTATATAGGCCCTATTTAAGTTGGCGTAATGCTTTGCAATCATCATAATGACGATGCAGGAACCGCAGCCGGGCCGGATCCGGAAAATTAGGCCCGTGCACACTGCACACCTCTAGTTCATAGGAAAAGCAAATTCGGAAAATTTCACTTATTCTAATGCGTATACACTTCAGTGGAGACGTCAGGTTGTTGTGAATGTTTCCAGCGTATTTTGTTCCACTGTGACGTTGATATTTGACCTTTTGACCCCAAAATGTGAAGCGCACATAGTGCCCGATATAATGCACCCTTGACGTAAGTTCGGTGGAAATCTGTCAAACACTCTTCAAGATATCCTGTTAACAATGTATCAGGATTCACGCTCAGACGGACACGGCCATTACATTATGCCTCGGACCACGCTGCGTTGGGTGGAGCAGTGGTTAAAGTGAGGGGGTGTCGAGGGGTCCCAGACCTCCCTCCCTCCCTGCTTCAAGTCCAGACCCCCCTGCTTCAAACGCGCACCTCCTGCCCCTGCTCCACTTACCAGGCCCGTTGCTTGCAGTTCAAGCACACGGCTCGCATAAATAGAACTTATAGTCATAATAGCACTTATCCATTGCTGAACTGGGCAATGAGCGACCTGCAAGGTGGTAGGCCGGCACCTCCTTGGTCAGTT
>Ga0209781_1000566_pt1 | contig 9977 bp, 4 predicted proteins | sample WorMetHERISLAND1_3_FD_187386 | JGI IMG/M metagenome (GOLD analysis project Ga0209781, IMG submission 187386) | Marine gutless worms symbiont microbial communities from Max Planck institute for Marine Microbiology, Germany - Olavius albidus HERON... | ecosystem: Host-associated > Annelida >...
CATCAACAGCACTCGATCAACTGCAACCCCTTTCACATTGGGCGAAAAAAAACTTGGTGAACTTTGGTCCACAAACGAAAAAAGTTGTATGGGCTCATATTAACCTGCGCGTTCAGTGCATGTAAGCTGACCCAATTCCATTCGCCACGTGGTTCTAGAGTACGGTTTTCGGGGTCATTCGCCAGGTACCGTTGCTGCAAGCGTCATTTCAACTACTAAATTGTCTTTCCAGTCGGACTTGCGGCGCCGCGGGCGGCCTCACGTTGGCTCTGCCCATATTTCTAGTTTCTGTTACTATAACAACCAAAATCCTGTTTAAATACGATTCGTACTATTTCATAGAGTATTTAGCAAAGTATCAGAGTATGTAAATATTGCACGAGCGGTATTAATTACAAGACGGTTGGATTTAGGTTAATTCGATGCTGGAACGAGTGACAGAAAAGGCCGCACATAGACAGTTAAAGGGCGATGAACTGGAGAAATTAGAGCTTGCCGCCTTGCCGTATTGCAAATACGGTAAACATGTAGGCCTATATTATCACATACCTACTTGTAGACAGATATCTATGGCATAATATTTATGACCTTTGCGGCTTTCCATTTGCCAGCGTTCCATTTTCCCGCCAAATACCGAAATGTCATGTTTCATGATTCAAGTGGTACTACTCTCATGTCTCACTCGTGCTCATGCAAACATCAGCCGACGGCGTTGCGGTGTTTTGTATTTGTCTGTTTCAGTTGCATGCGCCTATTTAGGCTTACCTATGACTATCTGCATCTACAGACCTTGTGCCTTGTGTGCGTTCTATGTATTAGTGCTTCGATGTGAAGCTTCGGAAGACGAGTGAGCAAAGCGAAAATCGCCATTTTCGACGACACGACTCTCAGTGCCCAGCGAACCCCCGCGAATATCCACATAAACTTTATCTGGCTAGAAACAGGGATCATTTGGCTACATTTTTGCTGCTGACAGTGTGGGTCTGTCTTCATTCAAATTTTTGTGGTGGGCTCCGAAAGACGTATATGTAATGTAACAGAGCGCATAATTGCCGTTCAAAGTCAATTCAAGGTCATCCAAGGTCGTTGATTTTGTTACCAATCAAAAGCGCGTATGTGACTTCCTGTCAGTGATCAATAGCAACCTTGGTCCTGTCTTGCACCGTTTAGGAGATACAGAAAATACAGGAGATATGGGTCGAAAAAAAATCGCCAAAATCACCAGTTTGTACCCACCACAGTCTCATAAATCGCCATCGCTCGGGGTGACCCCTTTCGAATTTCGGGATGAGCCGGATATTTCCGAAAACTAGAATGTTCTGGCTCTCCAATGCTCAAGAAATCATGACTGTAGCTTTCTTCGTTTTGATACAATACCGGAGTGTGACGGACAGACAGACGGACAGACATCGGTCCTCTGGCTGTACCAGCGCTTGCATAGCTTGCTATGCTGTACCGCGCTGGTAAAAATTATTGTATTATATTCAGTGATGGGCACTAACTAATTTTTTAGTTAAACTTTAACTAGTTAGAAAAAAAGTAGTTAAACTTTTTAGTTAACTAATTTTTTTCAACAGTAGTTAAACTATTGGACTTAACTAAGTGAAAAAAGTTAACTTTTTCCCAACTTTTTCCAACATAACTAACTAAACAACGTTTGTATAGCACATTTTCACTATTAGCGAATTTATTCTTAAGCTCAGTGCATGTAATCCAAACAATAACAACCATACGTTTCGTTTAATTGTTCGGATGAACCCATAAATCGATTATTCTGAGTGAACAGAATCTGGTGTTTAACGTGGTTAAAATCCACATAATTACAAAATTAATATTACTAGAAAGTTTAAAAAGAAAAGTTAAACATTTAGTTAACTTTTACTTAGTTATTAACTAAATAAAAGTAGTTTAACTTTTTAGTTAACTATTTTTTATACTTTCAGTTAAACTTTTTGTTTAACTAAAAAAATTAGTTTAACTAAAAGTTAACTCTTTTAAAGTTAACTTTTGCCCATCACTGCGTATATGTTAAATTGCAGTTGTTTTTTTGTTTTTTGTTTTTGTTTTTTGTTTTTTTCCGTCCACCAAAACTATGAGACAACCGTTCGCTGGAACGGCTGAATGGATTTTCATGAAACTTTCACCAAACGATAGGGGGGGATGTAGTTTGAAACATTGTGCCGCCGCTTGGCGAAAGTCGTGCCGCCGCCTGACGAATGGCGAATGTTGATGCTTTGTGTAATTTACGATATGACTCTTTCGCAATCACCAGAGGGCGCCACCGGCGGTTGCGTTATACAACAATGAGCGGGCGAATTGATGTAATCTAGTTGTCATCAGATTTTCAAAGTACTAAAATACCTGGCGAACATAAATGAAATATGCGTTCCCGGGCCCACAACGACCATGAACGTTCCTGTTGCACTTGTTGGTATAAGTTATCGAAATTTTAACGAAGTCAAAAATAAAACTAGAACTACTCAGAGATCACAGACCTCCGCCAAATGCCAGCATAATAGAATTGTGGCAGTGCTTCCCGGATACGGATCGTGATCTGGAACAGACTCACCAAAATGTAATCAGTTGGTCTCTAGGCCACACCCCAGCTCTTCATAAAATTTCATCAAAATCCGTTGGTAACTTTTTCGATAATCCAGTGAATGCGGATTTCGGACTTTGACTCCTGGATCCAGACAGTGATCCGGATCGTCACCAAAATTGAACTCATTAGTCCCTGAGCCATGCCCTACCCCTCCAAGAAATTTCGTCAAAATCCGTTCACAACTTTTTCAGTCATCCGACAGACAGACAGACAGAAGACACACGATGACACGAAGCAGCCAGAACACTCGTCCAGGCGTTTATATCGTGTCGCCTGGACTATTGTAACTCACTGCTTTACGGCGTGTCTCACGGCAACATCCGGAAAGTCCAGTCTGTCCAGAATGCCGCCGCTCGGCTTCTCACTGGAACTACACGAGGGGGCCACATCTCGCCAGTGTTGCGCCAGTTGCACTGGCTTCCAGTCCAGCGACGAGGCGACTTCAAACTGGCGTGTTTTCTCTTTCGTCATTGTCTGGCCATGCACCTTCGTACCTGGCTGATGACATACATGAGCGCAGCCGGTGCCCTTCCGAGACCAAATGTATCATACATTTGGTCTCGGAAGGGCCTGTAGACACCGGCTGCGCTCGTCTACCGACAGATCGTGTGCTGTTCCACGCACACACTGCACATTCGGTGACAGGAGTTTCGCTGTTGCCAGGCCACGAGTCTGGTACTGCCTCCCAGCAAACTTACGCGACGAGGACATCACCTACACGAGTTTCAGGCGTGAATTTAAAACGTACTGTTTTTTTTGCGGCCGGGGCGCAACGTCGTCGGTGAGAATATCCACAACTTGTGTTCAAACTGTCCTGCAAGCTCGAAGTGTCTTTCACCACTCGACTTTGTGCGCTGATCCACTTAATTTCATTCCTCCACAATGCGCTGTCGTAGCTCACTCACGTCCTTGTTTTGATCTTATCTCTTGTCTATCCGTTCTTGCAGCGTACCCCAGATCTTGTAGTGCACTTGGTTCTTCAAGTCAGGTACAAGTTTGTTTCTCGCTAACAGCCGGTGAAGCACAGAGGCGATCGTTTTGTGAGTTAATTTGTGTTTCAACAGAACGAAGTGAAGTGAAGTGTTGTATTGTAGGCGTGTGTGACGTCCAGCGTCATCGTATTCGTCCGTTCGATGTGGCGGTGCCGGGGCGAGGGCGTGTTGAGCTGCGAGGGTCTGACGGCCAGTGGGGTCTCGTCTGTGATGATGTCTGGAATGATCTTGCTGCTCAAGTCTTCTGCACGTGTCTCGGATATCAACGGTTCGCGTATACTTGTCAGCTGACTGTAGATAGCCGCGGCTAGCCTTAGTCTTCAGTATATCACTCATGTATGTTAAACTGCAAGCTATTGGCTTGTTTATCCAGTGCAGGGAGTTATGTCATAACCTTCTGTGTGTTAGTGCAACGTGCGTGCTCAAAGAGGACTCTTGTCCATATCTTCAGCAACACTCTTCCACTGGTACACTCGATCACCAGAAAGTTTGCAGTGAGGCAATCATTAAAGGTTCCACGACACCTACTCTGCACAAGGTAGTGTAGCGATCTGTCTGAGTAGCCTACTCAGACAGATCGCTACACTACCTTGTGAAATATTTAATGTCAGAAAACTACCGAAATTTGAGTGAAATTGAACATGTCATTTATTTGCATGACGGAATTTATGGAATATTTTTAAACAAATTCAAATTAATGTTTATATCAATATTAGCGTCAGAGTTGGTGTTAAAAATACGAACCTTTCGTCGGTCTAGGGGTCTACTGCTGTTCTGCTTGCGCTTAGACGTCCTCGTTTTATGCAGCTTTGCCAATATGGAAATACCAAACCTTTTTGTCCTTTCCCGTGAAACCCTGACATGAGTGTCTGTGGTCTATATTAAGCTTTAATCAGCTGTGTCTGTGGACGGGTCTATGTAATTGTATGTCTCTGTAGTCGCGAGTATTTCCGTGCGGTGTTGTATCCACACGCTCTCACGACTCTGCCGATGCTGTACGACGTCGTGCGATGTAGTCGGGCCGACACGGCGACTAGACGCAACCTGTGGGACTGCGAGGAAGTAAAACCAGCAGTCAGAGGACATTGTGACCCTGTCACTAATGCCGCCGGTGTCACCTGTGAACCATTGCCTCACTCTCAGCCAAGCATTGCGCAGTCACACACCTGTTAGTCTTACCATCACGTCGCTGAATGATATCACATCTTATGATTCTTGCTGTATTCGATGTGTCAGTCAATATATGTCGCAGTTAACACGTATAAATGCAGCAGTTTTATTTAAACATTAATATTTGCTGTATTATTACGACATATGTTGATAATTTGTGCAGAAGTAGATATCGGCAATGGAATACTGCTAGAAAAGTAGATAAATTTTACTACTTGGGACATGTGTTAACTGAATATCCACGAGGACGTGATTTAACAATAACGGCAATATGTATTGAAAAAGTTCTATTATCTTTCATATAATCTAACAATTTTGGCTTAACTGTTAGGCTGTTGGTAATTTACAGCCACGCAGCCTGTGCTATGTAATATTTAGATCAGAATAAAAAGAAGGTTAATGGTGTATAGCTGGTTCACAGAGTCTCACAGCTGCGGGACATCACTTGCCACAGTGTTACCTGCTACCCGACACAAGTGAACGCACCTCGCCTTAATAACCCCAGCCAGTAAGCCGGTATCCAGTTTACCTGCCCCAGATGGATGGAAGGCTGAGTTGACCTAGGCAACCCGGCAGTGCAACGGCGAGAAGCGAGAGTCGAACTGGCGACCTGTCGATCACAAGTCCGACGCCCTAACCACTACACCACCGAGCTACCCAGTGACGTTGAGTTGTCTGTGCAAAGTGGCAGCAATTAATGCATTTTAAGTTTACACTTCAAATACTGGCATGCTCTGCGTTGTCTGCATTTTTTTATGTTTTTTTTTATGTTGTCGTAATCGAGCCAGTTGGCTGCAACACCATTAAACGTTCATTCATTCATTCATTCATTCATTCATTTAGAGAACGTGTAAGAAGTGCGTGCCTCTGATTCAGTGTTCTTGTTCATTGATACTGCGCGCGTTACAGATGTTTATGATATTGTGATATTATGAAAGTATGTGTGACCGTGAAGTGTGTGGTTGGTAGTATCAGCTGTGGTGACGGACGTGACGTGCAATACGTCAACACTTGTCGGTTGTTTCCAGTCAACAATGAACGTCATCTTGACACTAGAACACTTCACACTACGACCAAGCTGTTCTGCTGCGCGTACACTGCAGCTGCTTGTTAACAACACTGTCTGCTATCAGATTCCACTGCATCATTGTCACCAGCTGCCTGCTACCGCCGTATGTACGCCTACAAGTTCAGTTCATCTCATTGTCCCTGTAGCTATTAGCCCAAATTCCATCACGCCGACTTAATGGAAGTTGGGCTAAAGGGGACGTCACGGGTTTGTCGCGGACTTCACGGGGAAGTCGGCATAGTGGAATGGGGGCTTGCAGACAGACGTGGATCATACAGGCACGCATGAGGTGTCACGTGTCGTGTTGGTTCTAGATGAATGAGACATTCGGCAACTACTGCTATGACGTCATCTATTCCCCGTACTCGTCCGACCCGCACCTGCTGTTGATGACGTCATCGATGACGTCAGTGACGTCACGTGTGTGCTGCGTGGTAGGCAAGACAGGACATGCAGTGGCTGAGTTTAGTGTTACACAGCGACCACCAGTACCATACGTACACTCCAGCTCACACAGCCTCAGCTTCACCATGCACTGCTTCCACAATGAGTCTTTCACAGGTACCGTATAAACGCTTAGCACACGCCTGCACTGACACGCTGCGTGCACCACTTAAAACATGGGTGCTTGTTGAAAGCAGTCAATTTAAACACGCTGTAATTAACCTGCAGACACATCACACATGTGAATAATAACTTACCATTTCTGGTAAATATTTACTGTTATCTGTTAATAATGGATTTTGCTCCAATTTCAATTGAATAAAGGCTGTAGTGTGTATTATTTTAGTGTGTACTCGTATATTTGAACATTCAAATTTCACAACGTAGTTCAGCAACAGATTTAAGGAGAGACGGTACCGACTTCCTCTGCAGTTCATCACTGACGGCAATGGTGAAAGAAATTGAAATGGGCTCACATTTGCCAAAATTAACCTAAAATAAAATAAAAGTGGCACGTTTTATGGCATGCAGTGTAGATAATAAGTAAGTAACAGATAACAGAAACTTGCTGAAAATACCTTTCATAGGGACTGTGGTAGGTGACTAGGTGATATTGTGTGAAGGTGAGCCAGTGAACGGTCTAACAGTGACTCGTGGTGAACACCTGTACTGTCTAACTCATGTTGACACGTGGGATGACAGTCTGCTACTGGTCGTTGACAACTGCTACTTCTCACCATACAACCGACCGAGCAACGCCACATTTCACTTCATTCGCAACAGGTTCCATCACTCAACTACCAGCTCATCTTCTCATTAATACTCACCAGATACCGTTGTTGCCATTTAGTTTCTATCACTCTAGTCTATATTGCTGTCAGTTGGCTGTTTGTTTCTTTGTGCCAAACCAGCTAGTAAAATGATTCCAGATCAACGAGCTTCGGTGAGCCCTCGGAGCCCACGCTGTCAAGTCTTTTGACTGTCACTGCTTAGCACTTACCGAATATTACAGACAACATTACAGAAAAGTAGTTGATTACATTTTCGCATTGAACACAGCTTGAAAACTGCATCATTCTGTCTACTCAGTAACAGTTATCATCTAACGGTCATCACTTGTCATGCTGCTAGTATTAATCAAGCCGTTTACAGAAATTGTTTAAATTAATAAATGGGCTACAACTAAATGCATAACTACCGTGCTAATTTGTCAGCGTTGCTGAGTTTGTTGTTGAGACAGAGTTATTAATGTTATATGGCTGATGGTACAGTACGTGTTAGTATGGTGTGTGGCCTGTGTCAGATGTCCGACAACGGACGTGCTGGACTTGTTGTTCTACTCTGCTAATCAACTCAGTTGGGGAGTTCGTTTTGCTGTGCCCAAGTACCAGGCGTTCGACTCTTTGTTTATCGCGTGCAGTGCGTTTATCTGTGACTCGTCAGTGAAGAAGTCAACTGCGTCTTGTGACCGCTCCTGTGTACCAGCAACGACAACAACAACAACGACAACAGCTGCTCGTCGTCGTCGGCGTGGGTTGACTGAACGTCGTCAACAAGTACAGACTGAGTTTACAGTGCTGGACCGAGGCTTTGGACCAGTCATTGATAGTGATGGGCAGATACGACTCATTCGTCACTCGAGTCAGTTACCGTTCAGTTCATTCATTCATTCAATACTCAACTCATTATCTCATCTGCTTCTATATCTACGTCTACACTGTGCTCCAGTAACATTCACCCGGTTTATTAGTGCAATAACTGTCATCTGTCTGCAGAGGATAGCCTGTGATGACAGGCGGCTGTCAGTGTCAGTGGATGTTTCGTTGTTGCTGTAGGGTTGCAAGTTATTCAGAGAACGTCGCAGTCGCCAGCTTTCAACGCTGCAGTCCGGTCTCCAGTTACAGTCACCAGTCTTGTCATGAGCGTTCTGATTGTTCACTTGTGCTGACCTGTGCTGTGTTCAATGCTTGTGGTTTGCGGTGGTTAATGGCATTGAAAGCCGGCCCACAGCAGTTGCTAATGACAATAACAGCAACAATGTAACAATAACATCACCGAAGCTTAGACATATGGAAACTAAGAAGAAATACAATTACAAAAGTGTAATTATAGACACCATTTGACAAAAGAATTTTACGACCCCCACAGCGTGATGTTGTTTTGTCAAATTCCGGATGTTTGAACTGTTAGAGATATCAGCACCACATTTCAGGGCATCATCCTAGGCTCAAAACTCAAAAGGGATCAGGCCAAATTCGAAATAGTGATGCTCGGGTGGTGAGAAACGTATTTATTATGAAATCATACATAAGGTACAAAAATGAACTGAGGGCAAAAAACGAACATATTTGCAAAACATAAATTATTTGCACTGAGAGAGAGAGAGAGAGTAATTATGTCTATAGAGTCATGTGCAGAAGATCTGCTTAGAGGAAGGAGTGAATACAGGCAATGATTAGATTCTGCACACATTTGAATAATTTACTAGCAGAATGCTGAGACTGAGTATAGGCCTACCGTACTTATGTGCATACTTCCTTTCAAAATCCAAACTAAATACTTGGTTATACCAGATTTCAGCTCCGGCTCAGGCAAATTTAGAATCCGGCCTTTTTTACAAAAATTGAGCCAAATTTCTAACTGGATTTGGCAGCTGCCAGTCTAGCTGCAGTGCGGATAAAACTAATGAAGCTTGGCTTGAACTGGCAGTGTTTAGGACTTTGATGAAGTCTCAACTCACAGTTCTAATCAGTATTAGCACAACTGTTGCATCAGGATATATAAAGTAAGTAAAGATAAGGTGAATAAGTAGTTGCACAGCACGATGGCAGAGTAAAGCTACTGCATAAAATAAAATCAATTAAATAAAAGCTAACTATTTATTGGTTAACATACAAAGAAATAAAACCAGATTAAAAGAATTAGGTTGATAAACAGATAAAATGACACAGAAGGAGGACTAAGAATCAGTGCAAGAACGCCTGCTTGAGCCGAGAACAGTAATGTTTTAAGCAACATGGCACAGTACTAGTGTAACGGATAATGGATATTGGCCAAAAGTCGCCCTCGCCCATGACTATTAGCTTGTTGACTATTCATATTAGGTACAGGGGTAACTACGGTGGTTCACTGACTGCTGCTAAAGGACAGGTTTAAAATGTCAGCAATGACTCCAGACAGCTACAATCATAACTTGAACAGCTACGCATTGTACAACATAGTACAGACTTTTTATTAGGGGGACTGGGGCTGAGGCATACTGGCACGGTGGCAGATTAGCTGTAAACTGTATGAGTTGGAAGTAAATAATTATCACACAGTTGTGTTGTGATGGGCCGGCTTTTCATCACATTGCTCGGTTAGTAATACACTCTCGTTTGTCCGTGAAAATTACTGTTTGCATCAGTGTACGTAGTTTTTGAGAAGTGTATATTTAGAGCAGGGATCGTTTCCAGCGGGAACGCCTGGGAACGGCGTTCCCAAAGTTATTTTGACAGTGGGAACGATGTTCCCAGGAATTCAATAGTTCGTTAATCATTCGCTACACTTTTTGTGAACACGCCGCGACTTACGCCATAATTCGCAATTCTTCATACTCTATACTATCAGTCTAAACTGTCTAGTTCTGTAAAGTCTGGACAAATTAAACACTATCGGACCTAGGCTATCGACGCCCTCTCTCTCTCGGCTGCAGGTTTAG
>Ga0209781_1000567_pt1 | contig 9970 bp, 9 predicted proteins | sample WorMetHERISLAND1_3_FD_187386 | JGI IMG/M metagenome (GOLD analysis project Ga0209781, IMG submission 187386) | Marine gutless worms symbiont microbial communities from Max Planck institute for Marine Microbiology, Germany - Olavius albidus HERON... | ecosystem: Host-associated > Annelida >...
GGCCTCAGACTTCGGCGCCTCGTTGTCCCCCCCCCCGAAGTACCACTATTCCCCCAACACTGGGGCGGCTAGAATACACACTGCATGCAGCTGGCTCGAGAGTAGAACTGTTGTTGCCCGCTAACCCTGACTATAACATTATTAATTTCTGTCAGACATTACCGCGCCGACAAACTGTATAGCTGAGTTCCGGACGTTAGCGACGTTAGCCAGAGCATGACATTGTATAGGTAGGCTAGGGGCACAGCGGCGGCCGTCGACGTGCATGCACTTACTGCTGCGACCTGCGAGCTGACGAGTGTGCGATTCGCGGTTGTAAAGAATCATAAATCAAATCATTTGCCTCGTTAGCTCCGTGTTGCACAGCCGAAACACTGACTAGCCAGATACAGTAATTTAACTCACCGCCGAGTTCATATGCATGATGGGGTGATGGCCATCGCATCGCATCAGGTCGACACGTAAAGTTCCAATAGCGTGTGACATGCGACAGTGTGCAGCAGATAGATACACGTGACTGAAATGAAGATATTAGTCATATTACAAGTAACATTTGAACGAGTAGTGCGGAATAAATCAAAGTTTGTGGCTTGAGTTTGACTGGTGGTAAAAGAGAATGTGCGTGGCGGGAGTTTTGTAGATTTTTACTCTTCGCGCGCGCTACGTTCCTAACGTAGCGAAGGGAGAAGTATATATTGAGGACCGACCGACCGACCGACGATCGAGCGACGACCGACCAACGACCTCACACTTGGAAAAATTTCAAATGGCCATATCTCCGCGAGGGGTCGTCCGATCCACTTAATGTTTGGTTCTACGGTGGGGTTTTCGGGGTCGGCGGATCGAATGGTGCTATTTTCGGTTTGACCAAATCCAATATGGCGGCCGTCTTCTTTTTTGCAAGAGCTTTGTGTCAAAATTTTCCAACAATACAAAGCCGTCTTAATACTTTTCTTCATGTCTTCTATGAAATCCATGCAGTCCTGTGGCTATTTTTTTGTAAAATTGTAAACAACAAGCCATATCTCGTCGCCGTTCTACAAAGAATTTGTAAAATAAACGTATAAGGTGCTGGTATTGCAGCATTTCTAATTTAACAAGAAAGCCGTGCTGTCGCAGGGAAACCGCGCAATGCTTTAAATTTTGATCGATACAGAGTCTGCAGGTATATGCAGTTTTTAGTGTCATTTGACATGGCTGCGCTTACGTGCTAAAGTAATTTTTAAAAAAAACTTAAATCTCGTTCGAGGTCATTCAAGGTCATACATTTTGGCACAAATCGATGTATGACTTTATATAGGCAGTCAATAGTAACATTTGCTCTATCTTCAGCCGTTTCAGAGATATTGCGGGTTTTGTACGCCAAGAGTCACTTTTTCCATACCTCACTCCTTACGTTCCGGCTAAAATTCGGGATGTTCCTTTTTTGAATATATCCATGATGTTGGGGGTATGCAAAGAGCGAAGAAACTGTGCTCATCGGCTGGGAAATTATTTTCAAAGTATTCCAAGCCTATGTGATCACATACATGTACCTCAACGTCACGGGAAGACAGACGGACAGACGACTTGGCATGGCAATACCGCGCTCTGCGTAGTATATCGCGCGGTGAAAACAGAATGACTAATGATAAGCCTCTGTAGCATGCGGCATCCTGTTTAATCTTTCCGGTGGCCGCTTGGACTCTGTCACGGAGATAACTGTAGCGTATGTAGGCGTTACGATGCACTGTTTGTGGCCCTTGGTCCACGCTGCTCAGGCCTACAATCGCATGGCTGTGCATGTTTAGCGGAACTATGAACTCGCGTTAACAGCTATGTAGTTGTACACAGCAAACAGGCTGTTGTCGCTGAAACAAAACAAGCAGAACACGTGAGTGACGCGACTACCGGTATGTCTGGTGAAGAAGGGACAGTCGAAGAGAGAAAGGGATTATTTCCAGTTCACATTAAAGGACAGGTAATGGTATATCTATTTTACAGTGTAAACGGACGCATTATATAGCGGCGAAAAATGACGTATAGGCCTACGATATACTGTATTCTCCAGAGCACGTTGCGTGAAAAAGTTTAGCGCGGCCCAATTCTTAAGAAAAACGTTGATGTTGACGGAACAATCGCCCAACACGTCAGTAGATGATGTAAGTGACTGTGAACTCGGAAGTGGGCAGAGTTTTACGTTCCACTCGACTCTTTTTCTTGAACGATCGACTCCCTGGTGCCCATAATCTCAAGCCTACCACTAAGAGCAACATAGAAAATACTCAACCATGGCGACCGTCAATGACGAAGTAGCTCATTCCAAGATTTAGACATTACGTCTATAGCTGCTTGATATTGGAAGGAGAGAGTAGGCTAATGGTGCTTCATAAAGCGAGCGCACGTAGAGACAGAACGTCAGACGGTACTGTATAGCTATCAGTTTAACAAACTGTTTCACCATGCTATGGCGTCACTCATAGCGCAAACTCACAGCCATTTGGGGATTGGGATGCGGAAGAAAACCGAATGGACAAACGGAAGGAGAAGTTAGGGAAAGACTGAGTTAGCGATTTTTTTTGTGAAATTCCAAATGTGCTGGTATCATGCGACCTTTCACCTCGACCTTGAATTTGAGCATACCCTGGATGAAAACTCTTCAGGGGACCATCGTGTCAAGTTTGGTCGCGATCCGGCCATTTGTCTGCGAGAAGAAGCGATTTGCGCAAAAAAGTTTACAGACAGACAGACGGACGGACAGACGACGGACGCCGCACCATTGCATTAGCTCATGGAATATGAGCTAAAAACCCTTAAACTGTGTTCAGTTAACCTGCAGATGAGTGTGAAAGTCCAGTGCCAGTAACAGCTGACTTATTGTGGTACAGGAAAACCCGGGTATGGGGGACCTGTTGGACTCCATCGAGCCATAAATTTTGAGGCCGAGTGAAAGTAAATAACAAACTAGGCCTGTAAGTAAATAAGTAAGTAAGTGAATAAGTAAGTAAAACGTAGATTTATATAGAGCATTTCGTTTAAAAGAAGAAACCTCTAATGGGCTGAACTCGTACACAAAACGTGGCTAGAAAGTCAGAAGCTAGCAATTTTTGATGTCAGTGCGCCGCTAGAAGGCAGGGACGCATTGATCATCCGAAGTGGGGGACAAACAACTTCTTAGAGGGTTCTTAAATAAAAACACGGTGAGTCTGCAGCAGTAAGTTTTTTTTGCAGTTTATATCCAAGCATTCTACACGTAAATCCGGGCATCAGGACAGTGTTTTCCTCAGGTCTGTAAGTGAAGTCTGATGTAGTGTATGGTTTCTGTCTTATTATCAGAGTCTGTATGCAAACATCCAGACCGATAAAAGCTCAGACCTGCATGTCTTAGCTGCGGAGTTGTGAGCTTGTGGCTCAAATTTGGGTCAGAGCTCAGTTCCGGTAAGGTGTCGACAGCTTGCACTGACAGTTTATTTTTGCACAGCAGAAACAACAATCTGCTATAAATACTCGTGAACGTCAATAACGAAAACAGCTGTATAAGGAAAGTAATGGGTATAAAGCGGTAAACTCATTAATTCGGCGAATTTTGGTGAAACAGACGCCACCGTTATATGCAGCACGTAGATGCTGTCTCACTGTAGAGATTTTTTTACGCCCGTCAGCATTATATGCTGTACCGCGTATAATATGCTATATCACTATTCCGTTCGTCCGTCCGTCCGTCTGTCATACGGCTGGATCAATAAAAAACGGTTGAAAATAGGATCATGCAATTTTCATCGTACAGTAGCCCATTAGCCCAATATTTCTAGTTTTTTTTACTCCTCGCGCGCTACGTTCCTAACATAGCGAAGAGGAGTATATGAGATCAGTGTAAGAAGAAGTATATATTGAGGACCGATCGACCCACCGACCGACCAACCGACCTCTCATTTGGCCCATATTGGGGAAATTTTAAATGGCCATATCTCCGCGAGGGGTCGTCCGATCCACTTAATGTTTGGTTCTACGGTGGGGTTTTCGGGGTTGGCAGATCGAATGGCGCTAATTCCTTTTTTGACCAAATTCAATAGGTATGTGGGAGAAAACAATGTGCGAGGAGTAATTAGATTGGTCACAATCTAAAGTATTTCTTGTGCTGGATAAGTTTCATTGAAAAATTCTGACGGATTCCCCCTGAGCGGGGGCGTCAAACAAGGGTGGCGTGTGGAAAACTTAAAATTTGTTTCGGGCTCGGCATGTAGTGTGTTGTCGTTTCTGGATTTCGGAAGATAGGCATACTGTTTTAAGGTTTGCAGAGCTACGCACATACTGTCAGCGGCAAAAATGTAGGCTAGGGATCCTAGTTTCTAGCAAGGTAAGATTTATGCGGATTTTCGCGGGAGTGCAGTCGTCGAAAATGGCGATTTTCGCTTCTTTCGTTCGCTATATCTTTGGAACCTTCACATTCAAGGCCACAATTATTATACTGCACTATATAGCCCCTTGTCTCTTCATTTACACCGAAACACATAACTTTGCATGACCCTGAGTGGCCATTTTGCGTTAACATCTCTTTCGGGCTTGGCATCTAGGCCTAATGGGTTGGCGTGTTGGCTTTCGGACAAAGCTGTTCTGAAAACTGTTCTGAAATTTGCAAAGCTACGCATCCTCAGCAGCACAAATGTAGCGCATGGACTCTTGTTTCTGGTGATGTAAGTTGTATGGGGTTATTGAATTGACATGGGGTTCCCTGAAGACGCAGCTCCACGTAGGAGAAGAGAACTGTATTTACAGCTCTCACATATGCTATAATAGAAATTAAGTATCTATGTTAGAAGTAGGCAAAAGATGACGGACATGGTACATGGATACTAAACGGGCTACAAGTAAAATGTACCCGGTATAGCTACCGCGCTGGTCTGTCAGCTTTGCTGAATTTCTTGTAAATACTTTGTTTAGTAAACTGCATTCCGAGGAAACTGCAGTAGTAGGCCCTAAATGCTTTGCTCTTTAACCCCATACCTTTGCCCATCATGGGCCGTGCCCGTGCCGGGTATCTATCGAGATCCAGATACAGCGAGCTACAAGATCGATCGAGTCTGTGTTGTGTTCGGGTTCCGGGGCGTATCCAGCTTTCTGGGCTGACCTTCGATAACAAGTTAATGAAGCCACAGAGGAACACCGTCTTCTTAAAACTTACTGCATCCAGCAGGCCTTCGGCTCCCCCTAGCGGTTCACCCAAGTGCCTCAGATTCGTCCACTGGCTGACATTGTGCACTCTAAATATTCATTTAATTACTTACTTATTTACTTACTTACTAAATCCGCCACTGGAGTTGACTTGATTACCAAGGGAAGGGAACGAGTTGTTTTTTTTCTTCGAATTAACATGACACGATCGAGTTAGGCCGCTGCGTCGTTGATCAGACGGAGCAGTAAGGCCGTACTCACACATCGCGCGTCGGCGTGCAGTGTGGGTAGGGCTTTACGTGCATGTCGGCGGCCAAGCACCCGGATGATTGGCAGGTGTCCAGAGCCCGATCGCCGATAAAAATGACATGACCACTGTCAGTCAGACAGTCGACGTGACAGTCTGTCGTGAGAGATTGAGTAAAAGCTTCATTGGCTCGGAAGAGTTTACCTGGACTGGACTGGCGCTGCAGTGGCAATGGTAGGCAATAGCATGCAGTAGTTGGTAATATAGCATGAACCCATTGAACCGTGAGACGTAAAAACGGCGACTTTTATTTTCGCAATAACTTCATCTATCGTTGACCGATTTTAATCATTCTTTCACTTCGCATTCAGCGGTGAATTGCGGATGAAGATGGGATAAGATCTATCACCTCGCCTCATATCTGTTTTGACAACCTTTAATTTACCAGAAATGTTAGCAACGAAAAATACAAATAACAGAACTAATAAATAAATTGGCAGTAAGTAAGATTTAGTAAGTAAGTACCTCAGCCCTCGGGAATTGAGTACCGGGGGCCCAAAAAAATAAAAAAAAAATAAAAATAAATAAATAAATAAAATAAAATAAAACAAAACAAACAGCTGTAAGTTAGTTAGCCACAATAGGCATTCAGCTTGTGCAGAAAACTTCTCTGCACGTTGACAGTTTTGACATACCTTGCGAAATTTGAATATTTACTTGTGCATAATGGCTAAAAATATGAATGAATAATTATAACTTTGACCTTCAGATTTCAGAATGTAGTGCGGAAACACATTTGAGGCGAGGTGAGAGAACTTATTGCAGATTCTTCCTTACTGTTCATCTCTGACTGAGTATATAATACAAGAGTATAAAGAACTTAGCAACCTCCGCCGAACGCCAGCATTGTGCATGGCAGTTCTTCCTGGATCTAGACGGTGATCCGTATCGTCACCAAATTTAATCCCCGTGGTCCCTGGGCTATGCTCAGCCCTAATCCTCCAAGAAATTTCGTCAAAATCCGTTCACAACTTTTTTCAGTTATCCGACGGAGAGACAAACAGACCGAAGTAAAAACATAACCTCCTTCTTCGGCGTAGATAATTATTAACAGCTGTCTGCATTCGATAAAGTTATTGCGAAAATAAAAGTGGTGCAATATGCAGGGCCTGCAGCTTACTGTGGCTTTTAAAAAGTGCCGCCTTTACTTTTAATTAATAATATTGTTAAATACCGTCTCGCTATTCCTTCACTGTTACATTCAGAGCTGCACACTGAGTGAGCCGCCTCGTCTCAAACCTGATGCTGCATTATTGCGAAATTCGACTGTACAACTATTTATTCATTATTAGTCAGAATGAGACACGCGATGAAACAAGAAGTTAACGAATAAGCGTCCCATCCAAGAAATCCGTTAAGCTTAAAATCCGATAACCAGTCCGGTAATCCATTAGGCAATACGGAGTCTATGATGGGATCATAGGCGTAGGAGACGGGGGGGGGGTCAGGGAGGGCACGTCCCCCTAAAATTTGGGGAAAATATTTTCGGGCAATTATTATGAAAAATTCGGGCATTTGGGGGCAAAAATCATGTAAAATTCGGGAATTTTGTTAATTTTTCGGGCAAATATAATAAAATTAGGGTATTCTGATAATTTTTCGGACAAGAATCAATGAATCACTAAAATTCGAGCATTTTGTTATTTTTTTCATACACATTTTTATCGGGCAAAAACGTCGTGACCCCCTAAAGTTGACTGAGCTCCTACGCCTATGGATGGGGTGGTATTTGGAAAGATGGGGAGCGTGGAGTGAAGGTGTGATCGATGCTGACTGATGACGGTACATGTACACGGTGCAGTTTGAGTTGAGTTGGCGGTGAATTGTCGTGACAGGCGAGCGATGATAACAACCCCGCCGCTCGCACCGTCGCCACGACAGTCGGTCTGTCTAAGAACGGAACCACGACAACCACGACCACCAGCACCGTGATGAACCTAGCGCCACTAGAACCAGCATCAGCTGCTGCAGCCGGCCACCCAGCATCCCCCATCTCACCGCCGTCATCCTCCGACCCCGCCAAGAAAATACTTTACGGTCTCGACGACTGTCCCGCCTGGTACCTGTGCATCTTTCTCGGTCTCCAGGTATGTTGTGACGATATTTATGTATTTTCTATATTACGTGTTATCAGCCTATAGTGTCTACCGCAAGCACAGCACACTCAGTTGTAACGGCAATTTTTCATGTGAACCTGAGGTAGCTAGTATAGTTTCCTCCAGCTATAGTTCGTATCGAAATCTATTTTTACAATTTGCAGTTCTCTTCTCTCTCGCAGTAGCCTACTGTGTCGCATCATTCAAGACTCCATCGGAGCAATCAGGGCGATGTGTCTCGTTCTCCCTTGAACAAAGCGCTTCAATTTTTTTATCACTTTACATGTATAGGCCTTATTACTATATTTATATTGTGACATGTTAGAGGCTTGGGCCCTTTGCCGTTTATTTTAATACTAATAAAATTAATAATAATAACTAGACAAAGCACTTCCAGAGCGCAAACCTCAGCCACGCTGCCATCCTGACTTTCAATCACATGACCATTCGATTTGCCATATGGCATTTCCTATTGGTGGTCCATTGGAACGAGCCTCATCTCCAACCGTTTTCGCGGTATTCGGCCTGTCATGTTTACGAATGAACACACTAACAAACACACCAACAAACACGACGCATCGCAATACATCCTAGCGGCGGTAATAATAGTAATAATAATAATCATCATCATTTAGTCTAATCAACACTGACCGGCCACATGCTAGTCATTAAAATAATTGCTAACAAATCGGTTATTTTAAGTGTGGAAATATATCAACGTGTGTGGCGGTTTGCAGCACAGTTTGACGTGTTTCGGCGCCAACCTGAGTGTGGCTCTGATCGTCGCACCTGCCATGTGCGTCACTGAACCCAAGGACGTCAGCGAGATTCTGAGTACCATCTTCTTCGTTTCCGGTCTTGTCACGCTGCTCCAGTCGACCATTGGCACCAGGTCGCTACTCCGTACAGTGGAGTAACTTTTAATAAAATCGCCTAGTCCAGTCACATGTAGAACAAGACATACTTTAGATTGTGGCCAATCTAATTACTCCTCGCACATTGTTTTCTCCCACATACCTACTGAATTTGGTCAAACCGGAATTAGCCGCCATCTTGGATTTGCCAAAACCGGAAATAGCGCCATTCGATCCGCCGACCTCGAAAACCCCACCGTACAACCAAACATGAAGTGGATCCCTCGCGGAGATATGGCCATTTGAAATTTTCCCAAATGTGAGGTCGTCGATCGATCGGTCCTCAATAGTCAATATATACTTCTTCTTACACTGATCTCATATACTCCTCTTCGCGCGTTAGGAACGTAGCGCGCGAGAAGTAAAAAATATAACGAAATAAACCTGAGGTTATGTTGATAGATGGGCGTGAACCTAGTCAAAACTCAATGTCTCAAATTATTGTATTTTTGACGGAATTGTCCAGAATATTTAAGATTAGCATAGCATACTTTTGTTGGATGTGGTGTTTTATAGTGTTTTACATAGGCTAGCACTGTAAGTGCTCCTTTTGAGCCTTGTGTGTCTTGTTGTTTCGCTGACTATGCCAACTCTATGTTTATTTGTACCCGGTTCAACAAATAAATAATGTACTGCGCCTAAAAGCACTGTGCCCAATGCGAATTGATGCATCCGTGTTTCGTTGGTGTTGATGTAAATGTTACCCCATGCCGTTGTCAGAGAATGACCTCTATGTATGTGGTGTTAAATACACACAGGTTGCCGATTGTACAAGGCGCTACGTTTGCGTTTCTGGCCCCCGTGTTTTCAATACTGAACCTGCCGAAGTGGAAATGCCCGAGTAAGTATCTGTCTGTTAGGCCTACTCTACAGGGTGTATATACATAGGCACGAGCGTGGTAGATAAAATCGACGTTTTTTTTCTTAGTAGTAATATTGATGAGATAACACATGTTACGATTCGGACTCTATCTATAACGACTGTGTGTCGGTGACTGTTGTAGTAGGTCTATATGCCTCCTGAACGATCTTTTTTGTATAATGAAATCCACAGCAGTGTTCCAGCGGTTAACTGTGCTGTCAACTGAGATAATAGATAAATTCTGAACAAGTTACGAATTTATGCATCGATCGATCTTATGGTGACCAGTGAACGTTCACCACATAACCATAGTGATAAAGCAGTGTGTAAAATCCCTGCGTGTAACCTAACAAACAGTAGATGGGAAATCGCGAAAGTTTCATGCCCGACCTGCATTTGACGCTTCCCGTTAAGAATTAGGATACGCCTCGCCTACTGTCGACATTTCGTTATGATCTTTCGTAAGAGAAAAACTGCAGTCCAGGTAGTGAAAAGAGTTTGATATCATGTTATGTTCAGTAGTTACAATATGACTCAAGGATGTAACAGACAGACGGATAAATGATAGAACTGCAAGAGTGCCGCACTGTATATAAGCCTATACTTCGCTTGTAGGCATAGTGACGTATGAGCAGGTCAT
>Ga0209781_1000568_pt1 | contig 9967 bp, 5 predicted proteins | sample WorMetHERISLAND1_3_FD_187386 | JGI IMG/M metagenome (GOLD analysis project Ga0209781, IMG submission 187386) | Marine gutless worms symbiont microbial communities from Max Planck institute for Marine Microbiology, Germany - Olavius albidus HERON... | ecosystem: Host-associated > Annelida >...
ATGTTCCCCTATATGGTGTGTCTATATGGTCCTCACGGATAGTCGATCCGGGTCTTATGACGTCACTGATGACGTCATCACGTATAATCATTGTCGGAACTTTGGGGCTAAATATCTCGGAAACGAGGCCAGATAGCGGGATGGTTCCAACGGAGAACCTATATAAACTTGCCTATGGGCTATCCATTGGACACACTCCGGATGACGTCACGTGACATACAAGCGAGCGAGCGAACCATGTCGCCTACCGGCTTGTATACTAGAGGTGTCAAAAACGCGGCCCGCGAAGCCATTTTGTGCAGCCCTTAAGACTTACTTGGACTAATGAAATGTCCCAATAAAATATAAGTTGCTTCATGTTCATTTGTGGCACTTTTTGATTCAGATCATCTTTCATGTTTCAGTAAGTAACTACTGTTAAAATACTAGTTTTCTTACTTACTTTGATTCCACAGTGGCGTTATTCAAGTTACAATTACAGTTTAACTTGTTGTGTAACATAACTGATGCACTTTGTCATTTAATGAAAAATAAATGTGGCCTACCGACTGGCACAATGCACCCAACATATCCAACTGCATTTGATACGACTGGTATATACTTATATATACTATATATGTGGACCGTGAATTCTAATGGTATGTTGGATTGTAGGCGGTATGATAAATCGTCTCTGCTTGCTTGTAGACCTCCATGATGACCCTCAGCAGACCCCGTGCACCACAGATTGAAAACCCGTTTTAAAGTAACTAGGATGTGAGCAGAGTTAGTATTTTCAGTGAGTTTCAGTTTTGTGCAGTTTGTAAGCATAAATAACCAGTATACTGCCTACGATTGTAAGGTTTTAACCGTATATCTTGGCTGGTGTGCAGCTGACTTTGCTGTCGAAGACCGGCCAAGTGACTGAAGCGCTGAGTTTGAGTGAGCGGTTTGTTCACAGTGTCCGACTGTGGATACGACGTATCACTCTGGTGACTTCACTGTTAAATGATTCTGATGAAATTCTGACTCACGTCCATGCAGCCATTGATGCCTGCATTACCACCAAGGTCTGTTGAATACGTATCATTGCCTTGCGTTGTTTGATTTAGAAGTCATGATTGTGATGAATGTTTGTTGGTTGGTTGGTTCGTTACCTCCGCCAAAGGAGGTGATGTTTTTAGTTCAGTCTGTTTGTCTGTCTGTCTGTTGGATGAAAAAGTTGTGAACGGATTTTGGCGAAATTTCTTGGAGGGGTAGGGCATGGCCCAGGGACCAATGAGTTCAATTTTGGTGACAGATCACCATCCGGATCCAGGAGTCCGAAGTCAGAAATCCAGATTCACTGGATTATCGAATTACCAACAGATTTTGATGAAATTTTACAGAGAGCTGGGGTGTGGCCTAGAGACCAACTGATTATACATTTTGGTGACGATCCGCATCACTATCCGGATCTGGGAGTCCGTTCTGGATCACGATCCGGATCCGGGAAGAACTGGCATTTAGCGGAGGTCTGTGCTCTCTGAGTACTTCTAGTTGATTGATTTGTTCATTTGTTGGTTTGCTATGCATGTCTGTGTATGTGATTGTAGGATAAAGATGCTGTCAAACTGTGGAAAACTGTTTTGTGTTGGAGTGTCATCAGTTGCCCTGACAAGACACAAAGTCTTCTCGAAGTAAGAACTTGACTGTACACACTCGCACACACACACACCCATTTTAGTGACCATTTCCTGGCGTATGTAGTTTAGCCGATGGTCATGTTAGCTGAAAACCTCTGTACAGATATCCTACATGGTCGCATCAATAGTACTAAATGGTAGCAGATCTCGAGGCAGGCTGAAAAGACGCTGGTCGGATGATGTGAGTGACTTGACTGGTTTATCGATTCCAGAATGTATCAGGTTGGCTACGGACAGAATAGCATGGATAGCCTTCGTGTCATCATCACTGGTCTTTAATCTTCAGAAATGAGTAGGAACCAACAGTACACTCAGGAAGCCTTTGCAGATTGCTGGATTTGTATTTTTCCAGCTGCACTTCACTCGCACGAATGTTGAGGCCGGTTGTTGGGTCACTGTGCAGGGCTGTGTTTGCACTTTGCAGGCTGTGTGGTGACCTAAATAGCGGTCTGGCGGCTCAGTTTCAGTGACGCAAATGCATGTTAGAGGTGTCTTGTACATGAGACGCACTATACAAATCGACGTCTTACCTTTTTACCTTTTATCAGCTCCAGATCCAACGCTCGTATTGAATTGAATATCAGCATCAACACATTGAAAATAGTTGGAAATTTTATCAAAATAAAATTCACTAAAATATTACTGTTACTATTATATCTTGTCTGTAAAACATCAGCTGTGGCAGTTCCAGGAAAAATTGGGCCATTTAAACAGAAATGGAAGATAATAGTGGCGGTAATTTGAGTGAGTCAAGAGGCATGGAATTTTGATTATCCTACATGTCATAGAGTTTTGGCAGATGTTGACGAGCTTATCTGTTCAATCCATTTGGTTAGCAGTATGTTGATTCGTGGAAAAAATTTCCGTAAGGTGTCTGTTTAAAGTGCTAAATGTCAGTTTTGTCATATTTCAGCCGCACACTAAATGTTACCATGAATGAAGTGTGATTTCTATATTTGCAGCGAGGCTTGGTGGCACGATCATCTAAGGTTCGCGTGTACGTGAAAGAATTCTACTTGGACTTATATGCCAGCCACGCTGACTGTCACAGTGTACGGCAGCTTTACCAGCGGTAATGATGCACTTGACTGGTTTTTTTACGTAGACACATGGTGTAAATTGTGACAGCGTTCCGAGTCATTTCAGTTCAGCTGATACTTGTAAAACTTATAAAAGGTTAAAAAAGGCACATAGCTGTTAATGGTACACCCATGATAGAGCTATGGGACGTCACCTGCCATATGGGATCACACAGTCTTACCTGCTACCCGACACAAGTGAACGTGTCCCGCCTTAACTCCACCCTGCAGACGGGTACTTGATTTACTTACCCCAGAAGGATGGAAGGCTGAGTTGACCTGGTGGCTAGTTACATACCGACATGATGTACCTGCCCGCAGACAGTCACCCATCCAAGTACCTAGTGTAGAGCTATTTGTTGAATGAGACCGTGCTACCGCTAAGCCAAACTGCCACCTTATGGTTTGATACTGATACTGTAGTTATTGCATTGCAGGTTAATGAGCTCACAGCCTGCTACTCCTGCTCTGCTACAGAAGTATATAGCAGCCGAACTTAGTCAAGTGTGTATTGCTTGTGAGATTACTCATTTTTGTTAAATATCCGTAAATTCTATCATATGTTACCACACGTTTGCTTTTAACAGCAAATTTACAATTCTCTTCAGCAACTGACCGTTTCTGTGCAGATTTTATGAATGATGGATAAACTTTTAATTGGGTCTACATAGATTTTAACAATCAACCTTTCTCTTAATGTGAAAAATTTCAGTGGTTAAAATTATGTATTTCATTTACAATTATTTTAATTAAAATTAATTTTTATTGCTGGCCGTCATGTCAGTTAACATGGATGTCGGGGATGGTGGACAGAGTAACTTGGCAGTCTAGCCAATAATAAGTAATTAATAGGAGCACTTTCAGTCTACTTCCATATTTTACTGTTTATTGACCATCCGATATGTATAATCTTAGATGTTGTGGATTATCTAAATAATTTCTCATTACGAAGATAATTTGATTAATAATTAATTATTAGTTTGTTCAAAAACTATGTATTGTCTTGTTTTTAATTGTTTATAAGCCCACTTTTAATATATTTGTTTTAGTTTCCTTAATTTGTAAGTAGTAGTACTAATTTCCATATACAGATAACATTGGTTGTTGTCTGTAATTGTGTGATTGCAGTCTGTACGATGTGGTTTTATAGGCTCGGCCCAAAATGAAAATTATACGTCGTGCATATGAAGAAGCGGTGTTGAAATTTGGGGCAAACAACATCGGTATGTAAACACCATGGATCTATATTCAGCTTTCTTTACATTTATGAGTGTCAGAAGTTTCAATGCTGTTTTCTCAGTGCTACTGATAAGAAAACTACTGGCAGCACTTGATGCTAGCATCATGAATGCCTTCGTATTTTACAGTTTGTATGATAGCTAAGCTCCATCATTTTATCTGTTCTCCTCAACAAGACTTCATATTAATACTACCACTACTACACCGTGTCTCAAAAAAAAAACTGTGCAAACTTATTTTTTGCCAGAACTTTGTCAAATTTCGACCGATTGTGAAAATTTTTGGCACAGAGATAGCAAAGAGAACAGGCGTTTCTGAGGTGTACTCAATTTCCACCTCACCTAATTTATGTCAACGCACTACCGTGTTAAACGCAGATGTTCCAAAATGCTATATAACAGTGTCATCATTAGTCTGCAGTAAACTTTCTGACGAATTAATTAGCACACAATATGGTTTATTTAGCAGAATTATCGGTTTGTATAACAGTTCGGTTCAAAATTGTCAGAATTTATGCCCGAAGTGTGCCCAGCGTACACAGACAAAAGCGCTTAGATGACGACACTACTGGCTGATAGCAGTATCAACGATCGACTGGTCAAACTGCGCTCGCTTATCGATCAGACGTGTTTTGAGTTCATCGACGTCGGCTATTTTGGAGCGGTAAACTTTCTCCCATGGAACACTTCAGATGCTGTATTCTGCTAAATAAACCACATTTCGGTTTATTGTATGCTATACTTAAGTCATTATAAAGTTTACTGCAGACTAATGATTACAGTGTTATATAGCAATTTGGAACATCTGAGTTTAACACGGTAGTGCGTTGACATAAATTAGGTGAGGTGGAAAATGAGTACACCACAGAAAAGCTTGTTCTCTTTGCTGTGGTCGTTCCAAAAATTTTCACAATCGGTTGAAATTTGCCAAAGTTCTGGCAAAAAATAAGTTTGCACAGTTTGTTGAGACACGGTGTACATACATGTGAGTAAAAAAATGCCCCCCTGAGGATTTGTGGCAATTTTTCCAAAACGGTTGCGAATTTTTCAACTAAATTTTACACCCCTATTATGCGTTCCTATCTATGCTAGAATACGGATTTTTGTTCAATTATCTGCAACTTTGACGAAGTTATGCCATATTCAGCGTGGCCACCCAGTTCACATCATGTGCGCAAGATGTCCACCATCGCCCGAAACGCACGCTGGCATTTTGTGACATTTTTCCCAAACAGGAATTTTCAGCCCAAATTTAACACGCTTATAAAACGTTCATATGTACAGTGTATGCTAGAATGCAAATTTTTATTCAATTATATCCAACTCTGACGAAGTTATGCCATATTAAGTGCGACCACCAAGCGTGCGTTTCGGTCGATGGTGGACATTTTGAGCATGGTGGTCGCGCCTAATATGGCATAACTTCGTCAAAGTTGCAGATAGTTGAATAAAAATTTGTAGTCCAGCGCAAATAGGAACGTGTAATAGGCAGGTAAAATTTGGACTAAAAATTCCCAACTGTTTGGGAAAAAAATGGCAGAAAATTTAAGGGGACTTTTTTGACTCACGCTGTAGTAGGCCCTACAGACGTAGATGTTGAATGTATGAAGATGTAGATGCTTGATTGTCGTGAAATGTCAGACGTATAATTCCTAGAAGGAAACTGATATTTTTAGAAAGGTATGCTCAGTCCTATAGTATAGTTTGTTTGGCAGGTAACGAGCATTTGCTTAAGGACTTGTCTGTGAGTCGCCATGTAATATGTAGATTATAAATCATTGACTGTTTGACTTGCTAATGTTTAAGTCTGTGTGTGTGTGTTTGTACCTTTTTAAAATTTTGTGCTACCATTTATGGCGAAATGAAGATGTTGGCCTACATAGTTGAACATTAAGTGTGAGTGTTTCTTTCCAACGTATCGCTATTCATGTATCTTCCCTGAAGTTCCCCACTGACTTTACATATCGAAATTTACACGGCTTCGCGCGGATTCCCGGCTACAGCACGGCTCTTGTTATTTTTGTGCTACCATTTACGGTGAATAGAGATGTACATAGTTGTGTCTTGTGTGCGTTCAGTGAATAAGTCAACATGGAGCCGGGTATGGAGAGGGTTGAGAGTATGTCAGTGAAGCCAGTGTTCGTCGTCAATGGCAAACAGACACAAAGTGAAGAACTGAGAGAGATAGTCCACGACACGCTGGCGGTCATCTCACTCAGAGATCTATCAGGGGTCCACGGTCCAGATTCAGTAGTCAAGCGAAACTCGTTCCGTGATCTTCATAGTCCTGACATCTCTTTCATCAACTGGGTTGTGGAAGCTGAGGCATCGGCCGAGTCCAATCGCAAGGAAGAGGTACCGGGGTATATATAATCAGGCCCGTCGAAAGGGGGAAAGGGGGAAAGTTTCCCCGGGCCCCGCGACGTTTGGGGGGCCCCGCCATCGCTCAAAAATACTGAAAATGGTGTTCCAGGTGGCTTAATTCTTTCTGACCTAAAATACAAAATATGCATAAAATCACTTTCGGCCGGGGCTCCGCCCCGGAACCCGCTGGGGGAGCTTATGACGCTCCCCTGAACCCCTAGTCGGATGGTGAGGGGACACCTGTCCCCATGTAACCTCCCTCTCGACGCTCGATCTCAAGACATAGGCCTACAGAATGGGGGATAGGGCCCCGCGATAATGTTTCTCCGGGCCCCGATGTGGCTCTCGACGGGCCTGTATATAATGTCTGCTTTGATGTTAAAAGTCCTCGAGGACAAGCTGGCCTCGACGCCAAATTTTTGTCCTCGGCCTCGGACTCTGCCTTGAAGATTTCTCCTCGGCCTTGAGCATTTTGTCCTCGGTCTGTCCTCGAACTGTGATTGATTCTAGATGAAAACGCCAATGACAAACGTCCCTTTCCTTTCTCATTTGCATTTCCTCCCCTCCCCTCCCCTCCCCTCCTCTCCCTCCTCATACGTGCAGCGGAGAATGGTGGCTAATGGGTAGCCCTATATACAGTTAGCACTGCAACGTGCAATGACAACTGACTGCTCTTTCACCACAGTTATATGAGCTATAGTTAACTTCGAAACTTCGAGGCGATGTGGCCCGAATTTGTCCACCCGTGTATGACTGAAAAAGGAGCCAATGCGAGCCATGGCCGGATTGGCTCCCTGGATGCGCCAGTGCTGGTGGTCCAGACAAGTTTCAATAAGCATATATCCGGAATTTTCTTCGTCTCCATGACCCTTAACATTCTCGTCGTTTTTACCACGCAATGCACTTTAGTGCAGAGCGCGGTCTTGCGATCGCATGTCGTCTGTCTGTCTGTCCGTCCGTCCGTCTGTCTGTGACGTTGGTGGATTGTGATCACATAGGTTGGAAATCTTGCAAACTAATTGCACGCACTATTAGCCCAACACCTTCGCTCTTTGCAGCCAAAAGGCGATCCACCTACTCCTAGGGGAACAAGGGGAAATTTGGGGGAGACTAGTGGTGAAGTAGGGAAAAAGTGGCATGCTGGAGAACAAAAGCGGCAATATCGACGAAACGCGTAAAGATGGAGGAAAAGTTGCTATGGACGGCCTACAGGAACTCACCAACGCTCTTTCGAACGGTACCATCCCCGATCCAGGGCCCCTATGGCCTCCCCTTCCTCGAGATTGGGGTTTGCAACTTAGCTACCTCTTATCTCAAGAGCAGGTAAAGCTACGGACTTCAAATTTGGCGGGTACATTTACAGGGCCAATCCAAATAAAAGCCCTTTAAAAATTTGGAGAAAAGGGAGCGTGGGCGTATCCAGGGACTGCCCAAATTTTTTGGATACCCCCTATTATCTCAGGAACTGGTAAAGCTACCGAGTTCAAATTTTGTAGGAACATTCACAGGCTCGATCGGAACAATGCCCATGAAAAATGTTGGGAATAGTAGCCGTGGGCGTATATAGTCAGGGAGTCCCGAAAATATTCAGGGCACCCATATATAGGCCCTAGGCGCATGGGGGCATTGCGCGGTCATCTTTGCGATAGCACAGCTTTCTTGTTGACTACTGCTATCGTTGTTACTGTCGAAAATCTTGTCTATTATTCACCAGTAATGATTGACACAGTAAAACAAATAGAACGAAATAAAATAAATACAGTGCGAAAGTGTGACACAAAACTCCATTAACTGTCACCCAATTTCATGCACTGTTGGTGACAAGTGACGACATAATGATGTCATTGTTGAAAAGTTACAAACATCGATCAAAATTCACGTAGTCAAACCGCTATAGAGTCTATTTGGTCAGTTTCCAAATTGTCGACCGCAACCCGTCGGCAGTCGTCGTGAGCTAATTGCGCATTCACGTACACACCGCCGACGCGACGCAACTCGACAGTTGAGTTGCGTCGGTGGTGTGTATTGTGTATTGGAATACCCTACCTCTTCACATCATGCAATCACAATCACTCTCCGCTTTCAGACGTCATCTAAAGACACATTACTTCCAGTTAGCTTATCCTGCCACCTAGCGTCCATTCAACTAAGCACCTTGATTCTGTTCATTCAGACTTCGGCGCTTTACAAATCATTTACTTACTTACTTTCTTACTGTCTCTGGCGCGATGTGCTGTGCAGGCAGTGCTTGAGAAAGTCCGGTCTTTCTCGTCGGGGTCCGGCAGTAGCGGTGCACGCAGCCGCAGCGGGCTGGGGAGCTCACGGCATGGACTCAGTGTCTCGTTCTCACCGATCATTGGTCCAATACGCGAGGAGTCCAGAGAACAGGTGGTAAGGACCACCACCGCCGCCGCCACCACCACCACCAGGCCTGCCACCACCACCAGCGTGAAACCGCAGGCATAGTTCGACAATACGTTTTTACGCTTTTTTTGCAAATCCAAAAAAAACGTGACTGTTACGTTTTTAGTAAGTAAGTAAGTAAATAAATGTTTAGAGTGCACAGTGTCGGCCAGAGGCCGAATCTGAGGCACTTGGGTGAGCCGCTAGGGGGAGCCAAAAGCCTGCTGGAAGCAGTGAGTTTTAACAAGGCGACGGCAGGTATGGGTAGAGGAAGAGTCGCGAATGCCAGATGGGAGCGAGTTCCACACAGTGGGGGCTGCAACACTAACTGCAACACTGAAGTGGCATTTCCAAAAAAACGTAAAAACGTAATCCAAAAATTCCAAGTTTCAAACTTTCGTTACTTCACTGCGTGGAATCTCCACTAGGCCTACTGCTCTAAAACAATTAGTATATACGGCCTTAGTAGTTGCGTAAAGGACAACAAATCTATTTGAGGGTAACCTAAAACTTTAGGCCTACAGTACATGTTACGTTTTTTTCGTTTTTAAAAGTTTTTTAAATCCGAAAAAACGTGACTTCTTACGTTTTATTTGCTTTGCTTGACACGTTTTCTCGCACTGTGATGGCAGGAGTCTGAAGAATACCTAATTCGGCGTCAGACCATCGGGGAGCTAGGGGTTGACTCGGAGGCACTCGCTGCACTTCGTATGAAGTATTCTGGAATATACGGCGACGACGACGACGTCAGAGAAGCGGTCAGGTCCGAGTTAGACCAGCAGCCGACAGGCATCTACAGACCTGTAAGCCACAGCCGTTTCTCGCCAACGCCAGCCGATTCAGTGCTAAGCCGTCGCCAGCCGACTCACTATAATATATTAGTTAAGCCGCCGAAAAATTTACAAGCCATTGCCAGCCGAAAGACCCGTCAGCCACTGGCATTCCACTAAATTTTAAGCTTAAGAAGGATATTTCCTGTAGGAATATAGGCTGCAAACGCATTGTTGAGTTGGTGAGGCGAGTAACACAAGTAGCCTACATTTTTTTTCACAAACCATAAACAGTATTATTCGTTAATTTTTGTGCCACACCTACCAATTGCACCTGGAATCTGCAAAAAGTCGTAAAAAGCTAACTTAAGCCGGCTCGTTAAGCCAGCCGATTTAAGCCAAATTTCGCCGGCTAGCCAGCCGCCAGCTTGCTAAGCCAGCCGACGAGG
>Ga0209781_1000569_pt1 | contig 9962 bp, 2 predicted proteins | sample WorMetHERISLAND1_3_FD_187386 | JGI IMG/M metagenome (GOLD analysis project Ga0209781, IMG submission 187386) | Marine gutless worms symbiont microbial communities from Max Planck institute for Marine Microbiology, Germany - Olavius albidus HERON... | ecosystem: Host-associated > Annelida >...
CAGTCTGTATGACATGCTGAATCAAAATTACACTGAAGTGGGTCACAAAAAAAATTGCCGAATTGCACTGGGACCATACAGCAATCCGATGTGCCAAGTGGACAACAACTTCCGCTGTATTGTCTTGGTTGATGAACAGAAGATCGACTACACTGATCCTCCTTTCTTAAATCGGTTTGAGAAGCAACTGCTTAGATTTCAAGACATAATTGATGACAATGCGAAGTCGATGATAAGAGACTTGGAGAAGTGGATTGATGATTTCAGCAGTATATCAGAGCTGCCATTTCAGAAAGAGCATGCATTTGCTGGATTGAATGCCGACACTGTTCCATCTCTTGTGTACATGTTATCACATGAAACTGATTGGAATGACAGCAGAATATTTGAGGAATGCAAGAACTGCCTATTGTGGCTAGTACCTCCAGATGCCATGCTGAGAACATCTTTGTCAGAGCTTGCAGTTAAAAATTCTGAAGAAGTGAACGAGCTTCAGAGCAGATATTTTGACAGACCAGTACATGATGGGCTGGCCACGTTTCTGAGGAGTCTGATTGATTGCTGTGATAGTGACAGACTTCCACCAAAGTTTTCAAAGTCTTTGTGGATGAGGCTTGTTGTATATACTCACAGTAACATCCACGTTGACATGCATTCTGCATTACACCAAACCGGAACATTCCGTGTGGAGAAGCTCGGTGCATTCAAGTCCGAGAAACAGCTAACCAAGAAGGTCAAAGAATTTTTTGACTCAGATGATACTCTGTTTGTACTGCAATGCCGACCCAATGAAGATGGTGAACACATCTCACTTGCAAAGTTCTTGTTGGAAGAAGTGCAACAGGAACATGCAAATACTGCCAGTGAACTGCCAAAACATGTGTGCATGGTACTGCACATGGACAGAGCTGCAAACAGCTCAAGCTCATCATCTTGGCATTTTAGCTACCTTAGTGGATGGCAGCTAGTAACTATCGATGCTGTTGAAGAACAGGGTTTATATCCACTTGTGAGATGTCCTGATAGTGACGATGGTTACGATGTTAAACCAGTGTTGCTTCAGAGTGTTGCTGATCTACTGCAGAGTGACTTTAGACCAATACATGTATGTATACGTGACAATTTGCTGTGGGCATTCACCTGCATCAGTTCATGTTATGGTGAACGAACAGTTGAGGAGTTTTCATACATGGTGAGACATATACATTCTTCAGGTGACCTGATTTCATGCTTGTCAACTGCTGTTCTACAAATGATTGAAGGTGATGACACAGACTGTCATGGACTGAACTTCTGCGATGCAGGAACCTGGCAGTCATCAGTAGCTCGCAACTTGTACCTGTTACATTCATCCACAACATTTGTTGATGCTCTTAAACTTCATCTAACTCACTGTGTAACGACTCCACTTGCCAATATTGTCTACAGACTTGAAAGATTGTCTGCGTGGCACAGTTACTTCGGTACGGAAGAGTTGTGGAAGACCATGTTTCAGAGTCTTGTAGTAGTTAATGTAGATGATATGCAAATTCCACATGGCGTTGGAAGCTTTCAGATCAGCCACAAACCACTGAATCTCAAATTTCCATTTAGTTTTCATTTCATTGACAGCTTGCTTGAATTTGAAGAAATGTTTATGGATGATTTTTGGAAAGCTAGAGGTGATCCAAGTAACTTAACAGAAGATGATGAGCTAAATGAAGTGTCATATGTTGGATTGTTTGAACAGTATCATGAGCTGTTCAAGGAGAAGGTGTACAACCAGCTGTCAGAAGAACTAACTATACATGGAAAAGAGTTTATGATGGACATTTGCAATGTCTTGTCACGGCAGTATTTACTGCCAGAAGATGATCGAGTGAACATAATGCTGTGGCTTTCTCAGTCTAAGTCTCATGCACACAAAGTAGATGATGAGCAAGCAAAAGTGACAGGAACACTGCTATGCCTATGGCAGAACAAAGAACTATGCCAGGCATTGCTGAACCTGCTCGCTGAATGCCTTAGTATTCTGCCAGACGATATAACTGGGATGCTGTCTAAAATTGGATTTGATCCACATTTCTCTACGTACATAAATGGCAGTAATACTACTGCTAAAGCAGATTTAGTTGAAATTGAACAAACACATGATACACATCACAGTGAAGCCTCTGACATACTTGAAGTGCAAGTGCCTGATAATGATGTTGTGGACTTGACCGATGAAGTGGACACGACAGGAAATTCAGTAGCAGAAGAAGTAGAAAATAACCCAATACATGAAGATGACAGCAATACCCAGGCAACTGAAGTTGAACATAATGAGTCTGCTGTTGCTAACGTCGCTGAAACGTCACCACAACTTTCATCTGCCATAACATTTCCATCTTGTTTTGATGAAGAAATGGCTGATGTGCTGTCAGAAACTGTTCATGATGGTGGGGAGTTTGCTGAAAAACAGAAGTCAGAGCTGGATGTCGTGAATGATGGTGAAAGTGAGTCTGAGTTAAGGCCAGAAGAAAAACTAGTTGATGTTCTGTTCAGGTCTCTCATTCCATACAACGACGTTCTTGACAAATGTGGTGGTCTCAGTGGATGGCAACTTAGGGTGTGTTCTGTGTTGTCATTTGGTAGTTTAGTTAGTAGTTATCCTCGCTCTCTTCATGGGCTGCGAGTTTTTAATGATCTTGCTACTATGCTGTTTCACGCTGGAGTTGAGATGAAGAAAGTAGAACAGTATCTGGTTCAGCTGTCAGACGGCATGATCAGAGATGATAGCGATGCTGCGTTGGATTCAGAATGCATGTTTGGGATAATTAATGATCTTGTGAACAGCTTGAAGGAAGAGAAAATTGCTGCAGATGCCATTCAAGGTTTTGTTTGCATGTATGTTAGCCGGTGTATTGATTCAAATCCAGACACTGACATTCTGGGCCAATTTTTGACGAACCACCTTAGCTCAGCTGAGCCTGTAAATGATCAGTTTTTGCACATGGAACACATTCTTCATAGATGTCTGTCAGAAGTAGAAGAGAATAGTGGTACTGCCAAGTGTATTGAATGCCTGATGGCTTACATTTGTACTGGTGATGGCGAGTTTGTTGAGTGTAGTGCACATCTTCTCGCTATTGATAAAGCTTTCGGTGCTGCCACTGGTTCAGTTCAAACGTTTTTTCTTGTTCTGTGCAGTGACGTCATTCAGAGAGTGATTTTTCACAAGTATCCATGGGAGAACTTGGAATACATAGAGTCTGCAGATGACACACTACTGGCCACATACGTAGCAGCATCTGATATTGTAGCAGACTCTGCATGTGTAACTTTGCAAGTAGCTGTGGCACTGGCATATGTTAAGACATTTCTCTATAATTTCTGTCAGATAGTTGTGTACGATCACAGCAGAGGTCAGTTTGTATCACATAGATTGCTATATCAAATTGTCAGCTCTGTCTTAGATGGCTCATCTGGTTCAGCACAGTTGTTGTTCATGGTGAAGAATGTCAAATTGAACAGAACTCTATTCAGCGTGAAGAACCTCTTTGCTCAAGTGGAAAAGGAAATGCCGACAGTTCACATATCATTGCCAGTGGATGAACTTATGCTAGGTTTGGGGCATCGAATACTTGGACAGTCTTCAACACAACAACCTGAACTGAAAACTGCATTGTTGAACCTCGATAAAGATGACAAATACATGAGCAAATACCTCAGCAATTCAAGCAGAGATCGTTTGTTGGACTTTGTGGAAATGTTATCACAAGCCACTTACCTCATAAGTGCACTCAGACCACTAAAAGACACTGAAAAGCAGATTGCAATTTGGACAAAGAAGCATGTTGAAGGCGAGCCACTGCAGCGACTGATTCAGAGACTTGCAGGTGAAGCAAGCTTTGACGTTGACCTGCTGCAGTTGACACCAGGATGTGATTATCAGCAGTTACAACAGGCCTGTGTATTGATTCATCTTGCGGCAGTTGTTGTTTGTACAACACAGGGAGATCTTTTCCGTTTGTTGCATAAATGCATTTTGCACCCAGGAGACACTGTGGTTCAGAACGTCAGATCACTACTTTTCTCTCAAGTAAATTGGCAAGGCTTTGGTTGTGTAAGTCAGAAAGCATTTACTACCTGCCATAAATGTTGGATGAAAGTTTATTTAATGGCAGACTACGAAGTAAACTTTGATTATTGCCCATTCTGCCATGTCAAATGGACTGCAACAACACAATTCTATGAAAACGACGGTGAAAGTTTGTCAATGACTGAAAGCTTTCATTGTAAGAGGAAAAGCGAAGAAATGGCTCGAGATTTACTGCAGTTTGTTGTAGATGGTGCATTACTTTGCTCTGTTGCGCTTGGCTTTACTGACGTTGTTGATTTTGCTTCTCTGACTGGTTCTGATGGAGAAGTTAAGAGCACAGTAGTTGGAATTTGGACGAGATTGGAAGAAACAATGCAACTGTCAGCAGATGAAGTCGGATTGCTTTTGCACTGTGTCATTGATAAGCTGACTCGTTTCTATCACAGCATTTCATTTCACACTGACGTTGAAATTCGCAAGAGCTTGGAAACACTGGAACAATACCTGATTTGTGAGGTGTGGAAACCATCAGTTGCATCTGACATCAAAGCATACCAGGACAGCGTTTCAGACATGGAAGGCAAATTTAAGCATGAGATACTTGAAATTGCATGTGAAGCCAAATCCGTTACTCAGACATTACATGCTTTTCGTCTCACTCAGCAAAGGACATTGGAAGATTTGAAAGCTCAGTACTATATGGCAGGATTTGAAACTAAGTACGTCTTAATTGGATTGTTTTTCGAGATGGCACCAGCATTGTCTTTGGTGAGACACATTTTGCCGTTATTGAAATGGTCAGTACTTTCTCGTCAATTAGTAAGCTATAGTTATACGAGAAATGAAAGCAAATCAGTTCTGGTCGAAAGTCTTTTGCAGAAAAAATCTGACAAAGACAAAAAGTGTTTCGATGAATTTGAAAAGTCATGGAAAGCATTGCGATCTCTGGAAAATGTGTCAATTTTAACTCATTTTTGCAAAACTCTACCAGAAATGCCAGTTATCAACGCCAGAGCTACAGTGCAAACAGCAGTCATTGAAAATGCGGAATCAAATGTCTACAAAGTCATGCATACATTGGCGGCTATTCAGAACAGATTCTTGGACAACCTGTTGAAGATTGCTACCTCTGGTGTATGTCCAGCAGTTGGCTTTGTGAAGAAGTGCTTGAGCAGTGAACAGTGTTCGAATATTGCAGCTGTGAAGTGCGTACTGTTGCAGCATGTCGTGCAGTCTCAAGTTGTGACATGTGATCTGCGCACATTATCAGAGGAACTGACGATGTTTGCTCAGAACAATCTTTCATATGGACGTGGAACTCAAGTGTGCTACAATTTTACCAAAATCGAAATGGAGCTTGCAAATGAACTGGTTCTCGGAAAAGCGTATCTCACAATGGACAGCTCATTTCCTGTAGTTACGTATGCAAATGAGCTATTCGTTTCATCGGCTGCTATTTTGCAAGACTTTATGGCGGTGATCCCTCAGGTACCACTAGGACATGCAGCTGTGAATGGAATTGAGGAACGGCGTAAGAATCATCCCGATTATGTCATGAAGCTAATGCGGCAGACTGAAGTATTGCTATGCCTCGTGAAGAAAACAGGTGGAAGCAGAGATCAGACGATTGACAGCTATATTCAGAAGTGGCAGAAGACGCTTCCCGGTGGTTTTGCTGCTAGTTTACTGCCGTCTAGCGGAGAACCACTGCGACTGTCACATATTGTTTCTTTGTACGAGTGTCTGGAAAATCTCCAGGCCGATATCGTGGTAGATTCACTGAACGATTCTCTGAAGAAACCACTTTCGTCGGACTTGGAATCGGAACTGAAAGATTTCAGTGATATTGTCGAGACTGCTGGAATACCAATGGATTCCGTGCTGATGGCTATTAAGCGTTTCATTGTACGACATCTGATTAATTTTGACATATCTCAGACTGAGGTGCTGAATCAGCCACTGTCAGAGAGGATTGTTGAGCCATCGCTGTGGCCAGAAACCATCTGGCATGCAGAAGTGACCGCATCTGGAGAACATCAAGCGAGGATGAAAGTTGTTGCTGACAAATTTCCCAGAATGATCAACTTGGATCACGCCTACTCCAGCTTCAACTGTTTGAGGGATATAATAAAGGTACATGTTTCTAAATATTGTTGTACAGTTATTGTTGTACAGTTATTGTTTAAATGTGACTGAAGATTTCTGTGTATTTTTTGTTTGTTACTGTATGCAAGCGCAGTATATATGCTATGGCAATCCGTCCGTCTGTCTAGCAGTCGGTCTGAAGTACTAAACATAACCTGTCATCAAAAACTACCCAGTAGCTCCATCATTCCCTTCTGTCACGGAAATGGAGAAGAGATACACAACAAATACCACCGTTGCCGGTTATCTTGAGTGACCTTGAAGGTCAAAAGCTACTTCAAACCTTTCCAAATCCTATGTTGATATAATTGTAGCCCACCCACGAATATTAAATCATAAACAAGTATGGGCTATCGTAGCAGCGGTAGCTGTATTGTTGGGCTGACAGCCATCTCAGTAACCTTGAACTGACCATTACAGGGAGATGTCACAAGTACAATTACGGTATTTCCATTTCTCTCTTGACCTTGAAAACCATGAATGGTTTTACCAAACTTGCAAAGTCGCAGTGAATACCTGCATTATTTTAGTGCATCATTTGTGTTGTATATACACTGTGTCCCAAAAAAGGAAGTCACCAAACTTTGGGCAGTAACTTTGTCAAATCTTAACCGATTTTAAAAATTATTTCACTGACAGACTCAGCAGGAAATTTGCTGTACATCGCTATGTAGACATTCCACCACACCTAACGTATGTTGCTACACTACCTTGTGAAACCTGAATTACCGAAAAATCAACGAAATTCACCGTGTTCCAAAAAAAACAGGCCGATACATTCATCACTAAATTATGGCTAATTGTCATTTTGTAACACAGCATATTATCAATAACTCATTAAAACAATGAATCACAACATTCTGCTAACAAATATCTTGACAAATGTTTCAGTAGCCTACAATGTCTTTTATGCAACATGACTACGAGCCCAGATTGATTTAAGCAAATATTCGGAATGTCCCCATTTTTACTGACAAATTTTTTATGTTGGTTTGACAATTTACTAGCCTACACATGTACAAACTTTTGCTGAGATTATGTGGCATTTGGCGATGCTATGACAAAAATGCATCAGCTTGTTTTTGGGAACATGGTGAATTTCATATTTTTTGGAAATTCATGTTTCACAAGGTAGTGTGCAGGGGCGTAGCCAGAAATTTGTTTTGGGGGTATAAAAGTTTTTGGGGGTATAAAACTGTTGAATAGCCGTTCTGACGTCATTTGTACCCCATATTGGGCTGATTTGGGGGTATAAATACCGATATACCCCCCGTCGCTATGCCCCTGGTAGTGTAGCGACATATGTTAGGCGTGGTGAAATGACTACATAGCGCTGTATAGAAAATTTCCAGCTGAGTCTGCTAGTGAAAGAATTTTTAAAATCGGTTAAGATTTGACAAAGTTACTGCCAAAAGTTTGGTGGCTTCCTTTTTGGGGGGACACAGTGTATGTTGTAAGTTATGAATACTAAACGTAACAGTGTTAGAATGATTCTTAAAGCAGTCGTCAGTAACGGTACAAATCCATAGAGTGAGACAGCTGTCTTTTTATCTGTATGCAGTTATGTTAACGATATGTTACTCCTGCTCAGCCGACAGATTATGAACAAAAATATTGATCTCCACTCCACTCCGCTCTCCTAGGAGGTCTGTTATTCCCAGTCATTGACTTGGTGTGTGTTTCTGTCCACAGAAACAGAACAAGAAGCTCAGCTGTTGCTGAGGGACCACACGACGTTTGTGTCATTTGAAAATGTGGTTATATTGTCTTCAGAATAGTATACCCATCGTGGACGCATAAAGCACTGATATATTTGGCCGTGGCATGCACCATTTGCGAGATATTTGCCCTTAAACTATACTGTGACCTTGAAACTGGGATACGGGTCACTCAACGTCACTGAAAGTTGCACCATTAGATCGCCCGACACCCCGAAAATCTCACAATAGAACCAAACATCATGTCGATTGGCAAAGTGGTTGCGAAGTTATGGCCATTTTTGTGTATCCAAGATGGCCGTCAGCCGCCATCTTGGATTTTATTGAACCGCAAATAGCGCGATTCGATCCAACAATCCCAAAAACCCGTCTAGAATCAAACATGGAGTGGATCTGATGCACCGTTTGCGAGATATTTACCTGTAAACTATACTGTGACCTTGAAACTGGGGTTCTGGGTCACTCAAGGTCACTGAAAACTGCACCATTAGATTGGCCGACCCCAAAAACCTCATACTAGAAACAAACGCCATTCGATCCGCCATCCCTGAAAACCCTAGCATAGAACCAAACATGGGAGTGGATCGGATGCGCCGTTTCCGAGATAATCGCCTGTAAACTATACTGTGAACTTGAAGCTGGGGTTCGGGATCACTCAAGGTCATCGAAAGTGGCACTGTGCGATAGAGCATATACGACTTTATTTTCGTCTTTCATAGTAACTATGTGTCTATCTATTACCGTTTCCGAGATATAGCCTCATATTGGTCGAAAATCGCTACCCCCTTGTAATTGTCGCCCCCGTTGGGGGTGACGCCCTCAGATTTACGCAACGACCCTTGGTGACCAAAAACTAGAATGATGGGCCTATCAGACAGTGAAAGAATTTTCATGATACGTTCAGCCGTTTTGATACAAAGCACGAGTGTGACAGACAGACGGAATTATACCGCGCTCAGCATAGCGTCGCACGGTAAAAATTTCTTTTTCGTTCCCTGATAAACTCGTGGGCGCGTATTCGCGGGGCCCAGCTTTTAGCTGGGTACACTGTCAACACGTATAGATCGACGTCTGGTTTTCCCAACACGCTGGTTTTTACCCGCGACAGCATGTATGCTATAGCGCGTATATGCCACGCCAATTCCGTCTGTCTGTCCATCCGTCCGTCACACGCGTGTATTGTATCAAAACAGCTAAACGTATCATCGAAATTCTTTCACCATATAATAGGCCCGTCATTCTAGTTTTACATCAGCAAGGGTCCTTGCGCAAATCTCAGGGCTTCACCCCAAATGGGGGCGCCAAATACAAGGGGGTAGCAATTTCCGACCATGCGGCTAATCTCGGAAATGGTAATAGATAGAAGCATAGTTACTATGGAAGGCGAATATAAAGTCGCATATGCTATATACAGCAATTTTATGCTACCAGTGTGTTTCAATAAATTCAGTGTTCAGTGTTCATATCGAATAGTGCCACTTCTGATGACCTTGAGTGACCCCGAACGCCAGTTTCAAGATCACAGTATAGTTTACAAGTGAATATCTCGCAAACGCCCCTATTTCCCCAAAATTATAAATTGTTTTAGGCGCCCCCTGGCGAACATTGCTGAAATGTGTTCTTCATTCTGTGGCGCCATCTGCCGAATGTGCAATTACGTTTCACTATAATGACTTCTCCGAATTTGCTGAATTTACTAGACCCCCAAGCCGAACTATGAGGCCCCTCGTCGGCTGGCTTAGCAAGCTAGAGGCTGGCTAGCCGGCGAAATTTGGCTTAAATCGGCTGGCTTAACTAGACGGCTTGAGTTAGCTTTTTACGACTTTTTTGCGGGTTCCAGGTGTAATTGGTAGGTGTGGCACAAAAATTGCAAAATATTAATGAATAATACAGACTGTATATTGTTTGTAAAAAAGGCAGGCTACTTGTATTACTCGCCTCATTAACTCGACAATGCATTTTTAGCCTATTTTCCTACACGAAAAGCCTTCGTAAGCTTGAAATTTAGTGGAATGCCAGTGGCTGATTGTGATGGG